>ENA-ORCP01002383-ORCP01002383.1-human-gut-metagenome-genome-assembly--contig:-NODE-2383-length-15147-cov-5.145455_pt1 | contig 15147 bp, 18 predicted proteins | sample MGYA00242990_ERZ507991 | MGnify/ENA primary metagenome ERZ507991 (study PRJEB26167, sample SAMN06115496) | human gut metagenome | host: Homo sapiens | place: China:Henan | collected 2015-05-07... | reverse complement strand
TATCACCGAATGGCTTATGCCTTTCTCACCGGAGAAAGATGTCACTTATGTGCGTGGCTTCTTAGGAAGGATGCTCTTTGCGGGCGAGGACGGTGTTAAGAAGGTAAGAGTATTGTCAGGTGGAGAAAAAGTCAGGGTCCTTTTATCGAAGATGCAGATAATGGGCGCCAATGTGCTTATCCTTGATGAGCCTACGAACCATCTTGATATGGAGTCCATTACGGCTCTTAACAACGGACTTATCAAGTTCCCTGGAGTTGCTCTTTTTGCCTGCCATGACCATCAGTTCGTGCAGACAACAGCCAACAGAATCATGGAATTTGTTAACGGTAATCTTATAGATAAGATCACAACATACGACGAGTATCTTGCAAGTGATGAGATGGCCCGCAAGAGACAGGTATACAATGCATACGGTGAGGATGAAATATGATAAATGATTTGTGCTGTACAATTTCAGGTTCAGACAAAATCATAGTAGACCATACGGACAGTTATAATCTCGGTGCGCGTGCAACGACAGGCGGATGGAATTTTCTGTATGCCTGTGAGGCTGACAGGCTGGGGCTTCTTATTTATGAGATTTCAGAGTGCCGCAGGGCAGCCGCAGAGGGCGTAAGGCCGGAACCTTTGTATTCGGTATATGTGGACAGCTCGTATAAGACTGGTAATGTATTTGCGTTCAATGTCCGCGGTGTAAAGCTGGGTGGTCTGGCATACTGTTTTGATGATGAAGGAAGTTATGAGACTGACGCATATGCCGAGCGTGTGCTCCGCCTTGAGGGCGTGGACGGTTCGGAGATATTCTATGGTATGCTTGAATCGGGCAGATATGACTGGAGTGACGATGTATCACTTAATATTCCGCATGAAGATTTGATCATTTATAAATTACATGTACGCGGATATACGAAGAATCGTTTTTCCAAAGTCTCCGATAAAGGAACTTTTAAGGCGCTGGCAGCCAAAATCCCTTACATTAAGGAACTTGGGGTAACGGCGGTTGAACTTATGCCGGCTTATGAATTTGTTAATTCAGGTGCTAATACTAATTTCTGGGGATATGACGGCGGGTTCCATATGGCTCCGCGCGGTGCGTACAGTGCCTCATATGGTAAGCACGGCGATTATACTTATGAGTTCCGCGATACGATCAAGCAGTTTCATAAGAATGGAATTGAAGTATACATGGAGATGTTTTTTCCTCACGGAACCGGAAGCGGTTATATAGATGACTGCGTCCGATATTGGAGACGTGAATACCATATTGACGGTGTTCATCTGATATGTGATGATAATGCGGCCGGAATTCTTGCCGATGATGTGTTCTTAAAGGGCATGAAGATTTTTAGTACGAACTGGGATGAACAAGGCCGGAATAATGAATTATATGAATACAATAATGGCTTCCTCGAGAGTGCAAGGCGTATTATCAAAGGTGATGAAGACCAGCTTCAGGGATTCCTGTATATGATGCGCAAGAATACCCCGGGCAGGCCATCGGTTAATTATATAGCTTCCAATGACGGCTTTACACTTGCGGATGTGTATTCCTATGACCGCAAGCATAACGAAGCCAATGGCGAAAATAATCGTGACGGTGCCAATTATAATCTGAGCTGGAACTGCGGAGTCGAAGGTCCTACCAAAAGGCGTAAGGTTGTTGAACTGCGTAATCTCCTTATGCGGGATGCAATTACTTTTGTCATGTGCGCGCAGGGAATTCCGCTTATATATGCCGGTGATGAGTTCGGAAACAGCCAGGGCGGCAACAATAATGCTTATTGCCAGGATAATGATACCGGATGGGTTGACTGGAATGCATTGCACAGAAATCACAGGTTCTATGATTTTGTAAGGACGATGATTGACTTCAGAAAACATCACGCATGTCTTCATATGGCTGATGAGGCAGGACTTACGGATTACAAATATTACGGACTTCCTGATGTATCATATCACGGAGACAAGGCGTGGTATCCGGAACTTGAACATTACAGCAGACAGGCCGGAATTATGTATTGTGGCCAGTATGCCGGAGATGAGAATAATCTCTATATTGCATTTAATATGCATTGGGAACCGCATGAACTGGCGCTGCCGAATATTTCGGGACGGAGCTGGCGGGCGGTGTTAACTACCGGAACCGAAGAACTTCCGGATGCCTCACAGATTAATGAAGCAAGAACGGTATCGGTTCCTGCAAGAACGATCATAATACTTGAGGATGAAAAAAACAGTTGAAATATAAATAATAATATTATAAAATGATGTAAGACACATTCTAAGGAGGTATACCAATTTATGGTAACAGCAGGTGATTTTAAAAACGGAATTACAATTGAGATGGACAACAACATCTGGCAGATAATTGAATTTCAGCATGTTAAGCCGGGTAAGGGTGCAGCATTTGTAAGAACTAAGTTAAAGAATATCAAGAGCGGCGGTGTGGTTGAGAAGTCTTTCAGACCTACTGAGAAATTCCAGCTTGCCCATATTGATAAGTCAGCATATATGTATCTTTACAAGGATGGAGATATGTACGTGTTCATGAATCAGGAGAACTACGAGCAGATTACTCTTTCAGAAGATAATGTCGGAGATGCACTTAAGTTCGTTAAGGAGAATGATGAGTGTAAGCTTTGCTCATATCAGGGTGAGGTATTCGCTATCGAGCCGCCTATGTTCGCTGAACTTGAAGTTACAGAGACAGAGCCGGGCGTTAAGGGCGATACAGCAACAGGTGCTACCAAGCCTGCAACTGTAGAGACAGGTGCTATGGTTATGGTTCCGCTTTTCGTTAACCTTGGTGATAAGATTAAGATTGATACAAGAACAGGTGAATACCTTTCAAGAGTATAATCTGATATAATTACCCGATTTTTATAATCATTTTTTCATTCCGTCACCGTGTGGCAGTGTGAGGCCACGCGGTGCGGTATCTTTTTTTCTTAATTTTTTTGGAATCTAATTATTCCGATTTTATTTATTAAAGCATAATCCTTTGCCTGCCGGGGTTGAAATACAGAAAGGATTAGTATGAATTATATAGAATTTACAGAGACAGTATGTGACAAGGTCCGGGAACTTTATCAGAATGAGGACTGCACGGTGGAGGTACAGCATACGCTTAAGAACAATGCGGTCAGTCTGTGCGCACTTGTTATAAGATATACCGGAGAGGAAGCGGCACCGGCAATATACCTTGAGCAGTATTATGATATGTATAAGGACGGTACTTCTGTTGAAGATATCGTAAAAGATATCGTCGAAGAATTTAAGGAGGCAATGGAAGGGTATGATATAATTTTGCCGGACTTAACAGATTTTGATTTGGTCAAAGACAGTATAGTATGCCGGCTTATAAATACGGAAAGCAATAGCAAAATGCTTGAAGATGTGCCACATAAGGAATTTCTCGATTTGTCAATAGTTTTTTATGGCGTTGTTAAAGATACCGAGGGTTCAATGGGATCGTTCATTATTTCAAACAATCTTGCTAAATTGTGGGGCGCTGATGCGGAATCGCTGTATTGCATTGCAATTAATAACACGTACAGAATGTATCCGGTATGCATATCGAATATGTGTGATATCCTTATGGAATATATACAGATGGATCCGGATGCATTACCGGACAGCGAGTCTGACCTGATGGATAAAGAGAGCCTGTCTATGTATGTACTCACCAATTCGGTAAGAACCTATGGTGCTATAGGCATGATGTGCAAAGAAGCATTGCGTGCATTTGCAGAGAAATTCGGAAGCTGTTATATCCTGCCGAGCAGTGTCCATGAAGTAATTCTTATACCGGCATCCGGATGTGACAGGCATATGGCAGGAGATTTTGAAGGGATTGTGCAGGATGTAAACACGAGAGGTGTACCACCGCAGGATGTGCTTTCGTGGGGACCGTATTATTATGACAAAGAGTCCGATGAAATCTCAAAACTTAATAATGTTATGTTAAATGAACTGTTTGCATAATAAAATAAAGAAAATATGCGTAATTAAAAAATTTCTTGCAGTCATGAAAAAACTTTATTATAATGTAGTACGAATAAATGATATTTCATCGTAAGGAGGATATTTCAATGTCGTATGTAGATGAAGTCTTAGAACTTGTAGTTGCTAAGAACCCGGCACAGCCTGAATTTCATCAGGCAGCTAAAGAAGTATTAGAGTCTCTTCGTGTAGTTATCGAAGCTAATGAAGAAGAGTACCGTAAGGATGCTCTTCTTGAAAGACTTGTAACACCTGAAAGAATTATTATGTTCCGTGTACCATGGGTAGACGATAAGGGACAGGTTCAGGTTAATAACGGTTTCAGAGTACAGTTTAACAGTGCTATCGGACCGTACAAGGGAGGATTACGTTTTCATCCTTCAGTTAACTTAGGAATTATCAAGTTCCTTGGTTTTGAACAGATTTTCAAGAATTCACTTACAGGACTTCCTATCGGTGGCGGCAAGGGTGGTTCCGATTTCGATCCTAAGGGTAAATCGGACAGAGAAGTTATGGCATTCTGCCAGAGCTTTATGACAGAGCTTTGCAAGCACATCGGTGCTGATACAGACGTTCCTGCCGGAGATATCGGTGTAGGCGGACGTGAAATCGGATTCCTCTACGGACAGTATAAGAGAATCCGTAACCTCTATGAAGGAGTTCTTACAGGTAAGGGACTTACATACGGCGGTTCTCTTGCAAGAACAGAAGCTACAGGATATGGTCTTCTCTATCTTACAGAGGAGATGCTTAAGTGCAATGGCAAGGATATTGCAGGCAAGACAGTTGCAATCTCAGGTTCAGGTAATGTTGCTATTTATGCTATTCAGAAGGCACAGCAGCTTGGCGCTAAGCCTGTAACATGCTCAGATTCAACAGGCTGGGTATATGATCCGGAAGGAATTGATGTTGCACTTCTTAAGGAAGTTAAGGAAGTTAAGAGAGCACGTCTTACAGAGTATGCAGCTAAGAGACCGTCAGCACAGTATCATGACAAGGCTACAGAGGGAACCAATCAGTGGGAAATTAAGGTTGACATTGCTCTTCCTTGCGCAACACAGAACGAACTTAACCTTGATGACGCTAAGAAGCTTGTTGCTAACGGCGTATTTGCTGTAGCAGAAGGTGCTAACATGCCTACTACTCTTGAAGCAACAGAGTATTTCCAGAAGAACGGAGTTCTTTTCTGCCCTGGTAAGGCATCCAATGCCGGCGGTGTTGCTACATCCGCACTTGAGATGAGCCAGAACTCAGAGAGACTCAGCTGGACATTTGAGGAAGTTGATGCTAAACTTAAGAATATCATGGTTAACATCTTCCACAATCTTGATGATGCTTCCAAGAAGTATGGTCTTGAGGGCAACTATGTTGCAGGTGCTAACATTGCAGGTTTCCTTAAGGTTGCAGAGGCAATGAAAGCTCAGGGTATTGTATAAGATATCCATTAGGCGTATATAACGATTTTAGGACAGGAAGTGCATGATAGCACTTCCTGTTTTTGGTATATAAAGGATTATTATGTTTGATATTAAAGATGGCAAATTAAAAATATCCGTAAGAACACTTGTTGAGTTTATCTGTAAGTCCGGGAATATAGACAACCGTTTTAAAGGCGTGACGGACAAGAACGCCATGGATGCGGGAAGCAAGGCGCACAGGCGTATACAGAAATCGATGGGGCCTGATTACCGCGCGGAAGTGCCGTTTAAATTTACCGTGCCCGGAGAAAATTATGATATTGAGATTGAAGGCAGGGCGGACGGAATATTTGAAAATGACGGATATGTCACGATTGACGAGATAAAAGGAACATACAGAGATATCAGATATATTACAGAACCGGTATATGTGCATGAAGCCCAGGCTATGTGCTATGCTTATTTTTATTCTGCGCGGGAAAACGTTGATGACATGAAAATACGGCTTACTTATGTGAGCCTTGATACGGCAGATGTGAAATATTTTGAAGAAATTATGAATGCAGCCCGGCTTAAAGAATGGTTCGATGGGATAATAACGGAATTGAGACGCTGGGGAGATTATTTGTATACCCATCATAATGAGCGTGATGAATCAATTGCCGGACTTAAGTTTCCTTTTGATTACAGGCCGGGGCAGCGTGAGCTTGCTGTTAATGTATACCGGGCAGTAAGCCGTGGAGTTAATCTCTTTATACAGGCACCTACGGGGGTAGGCAAGACGATATCAACGGTATTCCCGGCGGTTATGTCAATCGGAAAGGGCATAAGTGATAAGATTTTTTATCTTACAGCCAAGACGATTACAAGGACGGCGGCGCAGGATGCGTTCGCAGTTCTAAGAAATGAAGGACTGGATTTTAAGACAGTTACGATAACGGCCAAGGATAAGGTATGTTTTCTTGAATCGGAGACGGGACCTGAATGTAATCCTGCAGCCTGCCCGTATGCCAAAGGACATAATGACCGCGTGAATGAAGCGGTATATGATATAATAACCCATGAAAATGTGATCGACAGAGTGAAAGTGGAGGAGTATGCACATAAGCACAATGTCTGTCCGTTTGAATTCAGCCTTGACATAAGTTATTGGATGGATGGCGTGATATGCGATTATAATTATGCGTTTGATCCGCATGTATATCTGAAGCGTTTTTTCTCGGATACGGAGAAAGGAGATTATGTGTTTCTTGTGGATGAGGCGCACAATCTGGTTGACCGCGCAAGGCAGATGTACAGTGCCTCGGTTTACAAAGAGGATTTTCTCTCAATAAAGAAACTTGCCGGAAATTGTAGCCGGAAACTTTCAAGAGCACTGGACAGGTGCAACAGAAATCTGCTCGAATATAAAAGAATGTGCGATACGGAGTATATGACACTTGATGATGACGGTGATTTCGCAGTGAATATGCAGAGACTCGGCGAAGAATTGACGTCTTTTATGGAGAAAAATACAGATTTTGAGTATATGAAGGAACTTTCGGAATTTTTCTTTGTTGTAAATCATTACAACAGTATGCGGGATGAACTGGATGAGAACTATATAATATATACTGAACATACGGAGAGGGGATTTATGCTCAGATTATTCTGCGTTAATCCGGCCGGATGCCTTGGCAGACGGATTGCGATGGGACGGTCTGCGGTATTTTTCTCTGCAACGCTCCTTCCGGTCAATTATTACAAAGAACTGCTTGGCGGAAGCAGGGAAGAATATGCGGTATATGCACGTTCACCGTTTGATACTGATAAGAGGCTGCTTGCGATAGGAAGTGATGTTACAAGCCGGTATACAAGGCGCAACGAGGCGGAATATATCAGAATCCGTAAATATATTCTTTCTGTGATACATGCAAAAAAAGGCAATTACCTTGTTTTCTTTCCTTCCTACAAGTATATGCAGGATGTGGCAGAGCTGTTTGATGAGATAACCGACAATGTAGATATCATGATGCAGCATCAGAATATGAATGAGGAAGATAAGGAGGAATTTCTCGGGAGATTTGAATCAAATGAGAATAAGGACAAGTCGTTGCTGGGATTTGGTGTAATGGGAGGAGTGTTTTCTGAGGGAATTGACTTGAAAAATGACTGCCTTATAGGTACGATAATTGTTGGAACGGGACTCCCGTCCATCAACACCGAGGGCGAATTGCTGAGGCGTTACTATGATGAGAAAGAAAACTGCGGATATGAATATGCATACATGTATCCGGGAATGAACAAAGTTCTGCAGGCTGCCGGCCGTGTTATCAGGACGGTTGATGACAGAGGAATCATAATTCTGCTGGATGACAGATTCCTTAAGAGACAGTATCTGAATATTTTTCCGGAGGAATGGCGGGATTACAGGGTTACCGACTGTAATAAAGTTGATGTAAAGTCAAGTAGTAAGTGCAAAAAATACAATTAAATACAATCTAACGGTATACCCATATCAGTTAAGATAGAATTAAACATATCATTGCTGGAACGCCATCCGAACATCTCACGAGGATAATTATTTATCCAGTCTTCAACACGTTTAATCTCCTTCTTGCTGGTATGGGTAAAATTACAACCTTTTGGAAAATGCCGCCTGATAAGCCTATTCTGATTTTCGTTGCTGCCACGCTCACAACTACAATATGGATGGCAGTAGAAGAGCTGCACACGTTCACGACCAGAGCTGTCATGAGTAATACCATGATAGTCTGAAAATTCAATACCATTATCACAAGTTATAGTACGGAATAACCGACCGAAGAAACCACCAAGCCGATTTTGAAGCATATCAATAACACCAGGTACATTACCGGAATCCTTGCCAGGCATCTTAACTATCAATTCCTTCCTAGTCAATCTTTCAGTAAATACAAGAAGTAAATTCTTAGTTTGCTTTTTACCAACAACACAATCCATCTCCCAGTGACCGAAAGAATCACGAAGAAGCACATCTGTTGGACGCTGTTCAATGGATTTACCTTTAGTCATACGTTTAGCACGTACATACTTATGATGACACTTATTCTTATTACGCTTGACCGGCAAATCCTTATTTGTCAAAGAAATAAATAAATCATTATCAATATACCTATATAGCGTTGTTTTAGAAATATCAACATCAAAATCATAATTAAGCCGGATATAAGCAAGAGCTGCCGCAGGAGAGTATTTTTTTTCATGAATAAAAAATTCAATGCAACGCGCATAATCAAGATTACTACCAATCTTTAAGCCAGCACCTTTATCTTTTAAATTATCACGGTACCGGCTATCAGCTAAATCAGAACTATATCGCGTTTCTGTAGTCAAATCATACAATGTATGCTGGTATGATCCACGCTTAACCTCACGATATACACTAGAAGGATTCTTATTTAATTCAGCTGCTATAAAGTTAATACTCATGCCGGCACGAAGCCAACTTTCAAGCCTAATCCTATCATATTTTGTAAAATGCTTATATTTACCCATATCAGTACCTCACTAAATATCTTATGATATTTAATATTATACATTAAAAATACAAGTGGAACAAGTCCACTTGTAAATATTAATTACAACGATTCAAGTTTCTGTAATGCTTTATCCAATGAATAAATGTAATCCTTCAAGAATCCACGATATTTTCCTGTAAGATAATAATACCAGTCTCGTGTACTATTTTCCTCACAATAATCAGCAAATTCCATAAATGAACGTATTTCATTATCACGAATGTAACGCTGCATCTCACGAACCTTAAATAATTCATCTCCGGAACTACAACGCAGCCATTCGGACGGATCAGCACCATTATAACCAATAACTTCATCCGGATCATACTGATACTTGCTAGGATGATCTGCATGGATCATATAGCGAACACTACCAACAATAGCCTTGCAAGGTTCAATCGTAAATGCTGGAACACCCAATGGAACTAACATATCACATATTTGACGATAATTTTTTACAGAAGAAAACATAATAATACAATGATAATGTGGTTTCTTTTGATTACCATCCGGGTTCTGGTCCTTGTCATGCAGAGGAGAACATATCCATTTAGCGCGAATCATGGAAATAGCTTCACGCCAATCAGAAACATATATTGAATCCTCATACATCATATCAGAATCATCATATGTAACTGTATCAATATCAATACCTTCTTCATCCTCTCCGGAAATAATAGAATCTGGATAGACTAAAAATGACCAGTCACGAAATCGTTTAGACATATCCGTTTGAAAAGATAAATCTTTCCTAAATCTCATAATACAACACCTCCATAAAAAAATAATACATAGTAGTGAACACTGAACACTAGTAGCCTTGCCGTAGCCGGCTACTAGCGGAATTGCACCGCTAAATTTAATCCATTAAAAAAATTAAACAAAAAAATCAAAATATTCTAATATGCGAAGAATAACCAATATAAGAACAACAACAAAATAAAAAATACCGTAAACAAATAATGAACAACCGGAAATAAAAAGCATAATTCCTACAGTAGCAAGAAAAGCAGCTAAACAGTACAAAAAAATTCGTAAATCCATATAATTAACCTCCATTTAATCCGCCTATAAAAAAAGACTTGACATTGAGCCTCCGGCGCATGCGTTTTCCGGCTTTGCGGTCGGCGGCATCGCGCGCCGCTTTCGCGTGGCGCAGCTTGCAGCCGGCCGGCTGATAAGCCTACACACGCGCCCTCTCAAAATCAAGCCGTTTTTTTATAACGGCTCATTTCCATCTTTATCAATTTCATCTACACCAGAATTATCATCCTCTGGCAGCTCTTCAATGGCTGCATCGGAATCATCCGGCTTATCATCAGGATTATCCTGATCAGGTTTATCATCATCAGACATATCCGGTAAATTATCCCTATCATAAGTAACACATTGAAATTCGATATCCGGCAGCTTAGGAGCCAAAAATGAATTAAATGATTTGGAATACTTCGGAATATATGTAAGTGTTCGACTTCCGGCAAAAAATAAAATAAATGGCTCGAACTCGTAGTCATCTACGATCTTGCCACCACTTCCATCCATGGAATCATTCGAAATGTTCTGATACTTACGGATTTTTTTACCATAGCAAAAAACACGCGCTACATTCTTAACCAAATACATGGCATCTGTCAGATCTCTTAGCTTCTTATCAACATCAAATGTCTGGGAAAACATTACACATTTTACATAGTAATGTCTTTGCAGCTTGAAAAAATCACGAACTTTAGTATTAAAATTCTTGAAGTTACGGTTATCGTAAATCATTCCAACCTCATCAATAAGAAGTAGTACTTTAGGTTTATGAGGAAAGAATTTTAGCCGGAGCTTAACCAGCAGCTTCTTAATTCCGCGGTAATCATCCGGATCAATAATCTTATAGTTGAAATCTTTCAGGTTGAATTTACCAATGAACTCTGGCTGGATGAAGTAAACGCCGGGGATATGCTCGGTACTATAGACAGTCCAACCTTTCTTGATATACTGAATGGCATACTTGGTCAAAATTGTACTCTTACCGGAACCTTTTTTTCCGAAAATCATAATAAGTTTATAAGGATTTGTATAAGAATTAGTAAGAATTAAAAAAATAAAAATAATAACCAGTAATATAATACTGAACTTAAAAAGACCTAAAACAAAACCCATATCAAAACCTCCTTCCAATAATTCCGTAAAAAATCGAAAAAATCGAAGCAAAAAACATTATAGAAAATGCAAACAATCCAACTGGATTGTTGCAGATATGAATAATGCAATTCCAAAAGCAAGAAGAAACAGAAGAAAAAAAATCAAGCATAATCTATTTCCTCCTGTTCAATATTGTTAGAATAAACTGCATAAAGCAGATAAATAAATACAAAGTAAAGCCTGCACAAACGACCATAGCACAAACAAATAATAGAGGAATATATAATTCATCAACACCTTTGTCAGCTAAAAATGTAAATAAATCAGATCCATAAATAAGATCCATGATAAAATCAAACATATATCTACCTCCTTGTGCAAACAACAATAGATAAGAATAATATACAAGTAAGAATCATTGTCAAAATTCCTACTACAAGAACTTCAAATGTTGAAAGTGAAGCAGTTCCGGATTGCTCCGGAACAACTTCAATACTTTCAGAAGTTTCAATAGAAACATCAGAAACATCATCAGAAAATAATGTCTGTCCTACATCATCAACTGAAACAGTTTCATCAAAATTAATGATGAACAAAGCGGAAAAACAGACCTATAGCTCCACCGATGATGGATAATGAAACACCAACGAGAAGAAGCGGAGTAGATACAACCGTTTCTCCGACTTTGGCAGCCTGGCCAAAGAACCAAGTAGCGACTTCCGTCAGAGAGGACAGAAAGGTTGTCATTGCAGATTGTACAGTATCAGCAAGAATCATAATAAATACCTCCTTAATTTAATTAATGATTGACAAAACGGAAAAACAAACCTATAGCTCCACCGATGATGGATAATGAAACACCAACGAGAAGAAGCGGAGTAGATACAACCGTTTCACCGACTTTGGCAGCCTGACCAAAAAACCACGTTGCTATTTCGGTCATAGAAGCTAAAAATTCAGTCATAATAAATACCTCCATAAATTATTTTGATCTATGTAAATCTCTTATCTTAAAGAAAACCGATAAAACAAGAGATAATACAACTACACTAAATGCAAGTCCAAGAATCCAATTAGAATTAATTAATTCCCATGCAGAGTGCCAAATCTGAATTACAAAATCAATAAAAGCATCTGCATCAGTTCGCCAATCATTCATAATCAACCTCCAGAATGAAATAAAAATGATAATATAATACCAAGCACTAATGCACCAACTAAAACCATCCAGAGACTAATGTTATTGTCAATCATAGAAGACTGTAAGAAATCAGAAATTTTCTTCCAAAAATCTATCCAAAAATCTAAGTAAGAACTCATAGCAACCTCCTACGCACACATAGTAATTATTGCTATTACGAAAATAGCAGCCACGAACGGAGACAAGAATGCAGGAAGCATACCCTGAAGGGTTGCAACAGCAGATATTATCAACAATATAATTGATCCAAATATTACCAGCAATGCTTTATTGCTCATAATTACCTCCTAAGATTTGCGGCGTAATACCATATCAATAATGAAAAATGAAGCTCCAACAGTAACAACCGCAGAATAAACCGGAACTGCATCATAAAACTTATTAACATATGAAGAAATGTAAATAATACCGTCTTTAGTGTTTGTGGAAAAAGCAAGCGCATCAGATATAATAGAACCTGATACAATGCTGGCAATTCCTTTTGATACAAAGTTAAAAATATTCTGGGAATCCTTATCATCCCCAAACAATTTATTGACAGTATCGATAGTCATTAATGCCTTGATGTAATTAAGATCAGAATGTAACCTATCAGTGCCGGAATCAACAGTTGCGGTTAAGCTGGTAGCAGATTCATTAATAGCAGTTACAATAGAATCTGTATCAACATCAACTGAACCGGAGCCGGCAGACATTTTGCTAATAATAGTATCAAGTTTTGTCCGGATGTCTTTGGTAACACTATAAACATATACCAAATATTGAGGAACATTCGGCAGCTTCGTTACACCTTCCTCATATATCAAATCGTTATGCAGCTTATCCAGCGCAGCCGAGAGTTTGTCAAAATTTCCAGAGTAGTCAGGACCGGCAGCCAGAATTGATAAAGAATCAAGATTATCTGATATACGTTTCAAATATTGATTAGTAAGTGTAATATTTGTAAAAATACTCTTCAGATCAGCGTGTAAATCTGTACGTAATGCGGATAATTTAGTATCAATATTTAATTGCTCGTTAACCAAATTATACAAGTACATAGAAATGGAAGGGAAAGATTTAACACTCTGTACAACATGAGGATCATCAGGAGCACCTCCACGAGGACCAATATGAGTTGAATTATCTGAAGAATCAACCCATATATCAAATCCATCAGCTATAACACCGCGAAGTAAAAGATCGGATAAATTCATATCAGTAAATAATGAAACAAGTCGACCGGAAAGCGGTTTATCATTTACAATATCTTTCAAATTATCAGTAATATCTGTAATACTTCCGTAATCAGGAGTAACAAGAGGATCACCGCCAAAGTTCTTATCATTAGTATAGACGAGGGTATAATCAGTGAACTCATAGCCACAAGACACCTCAAAATACTTGTTATACATAGTATTATACGTAGATTTAAGAATCCAAGTTATACCATCAACCGATGTGTATACATAATTATTACCTTCAGCTTCAAAATAAAAACGTGGATTAGTAACTCCGTTAGGGAATCCTACTTCCTTGCAACGTTTAGCAGAATCAACGAATATGTAACCATATCCTTTTTTATAGAATATATATTGATAATTAAAATAGTAATCAGGAGTACTAACCTTGCTGGTATCAGGTTCATAGAATCCAGAAATTTCATAGTTAGAAAAAATACATAATAAATCATTCGGAATATAATGATAATTCGAAGCATAATCAGTAGAATCTAACTCACCGGATGCCTTATAATCAAGACCTGCCTTGACTAAATAATTATTATAAAGATAACCAGTCCAATAATAATTAAAATAATTAATATTACTAGCGCAAGCATATACATCATCATATTTTTTAGAATCAGAAGAATAAGCATCCCAATAAGCTATTCCCTCCTGAGATGACATAACATTATATACAGCAGAACCGGAACTATAATCAATAGTAGTCATAAATACACTATTAAAGCCCGTATCAGAATACCGAGCATCAACTAATAAGAATGTACCATAATTAGAAGAAGCTATATAACTTTTTACCTGCGAAACTTTACGAAGTGCTGGAGTCATCAATACATATGCACGCATCTCAGAAGGCGAAAACCAATAGGATGTATAACAAAGATCTCCAGCAAAACTACACTCAAACGTTTCAGGCTGATTATAATCACGTTGATAACGACCACCACGATAAGAATAATGAATCAAATTCACATGATGTTTTCTATCAATGGAATAAGCCTTGCCGGCATAAGTAAAATTAACAGCATCAGCAGTATAATCAACATCAATATCAATATCAGCCGGCAACGTCGATACTTCCGGAGCTGCCGCATAAGATCTAAAAGAGCCATAACTATACACAACAAGAACAGCCACCATTAATGCAGCCACAATTGAGATTATTCTTTTATGATTAAGAAAAAAATCCATGCTTGAACCTCCACAATATTTGATGTATAATTTAATAAAAAACGAAAGGAGTTATATAATGAAAGAAGGATACACTAGCGATTGTTACATCTGCACAATGGATAATTTTGACGTAATATGTGACACATTAATCAATAGAGGATGTAACATCTTAAATGCAGTACCAACAGATTACTACATCAATGGAGCATATATAAATGCAACAAGAATGTGTATAACCTATGAGCGACCAAATACCCCAGCAGGTAAGGATATTGAAAAAAATCTCGATCATTAATTAACAATCCTCCGGACTGAATCCAATCCGGAGGATTACTATTTAATCCTCTTCATCTTCAAGGATTTCCTTCACTACTTTCTTTTTCTTAAATATTGCCATTTTTCTTCCGTTTCTACTCACATATACAGCCTTCAACCGTATCTTTACCTGCCCGCAGGCA
>ENA-ORCP01002380-ORCP01002380.1-human-gut-metagenome-genome-assembly--contig:-NODE-2380-length-15159-cov-10.673982_pt1 | contig 15159 bp, 14 predicted proteins | sample MGYA00242990_ERZ507991 | MGnify/ENA primary metagenome ERZ507991 (study PRJEB26167, sample SAMN06115496) | human gut metagenome | host: Homo sapiens | place: China:Henan | collected 2015-05-07... | reverse complement strand
GCAGGAAATGAAAGATAGTGTTTAATAACAGAGTAAGGAGCGACGGAGGATGAAAGTATTAGTAGTTGGAAGCGGTGGACGTGAACATGCGATCGTGACAAGTGTGGCAAAGAGCCCGCGTGTCGATAAGATTTACTGCGCTCCGGGAAATGCCGGAATCGCGGCACTTGCAGAGTGCGTGCCGATCGGTGCCATGGAGTTTGATAAACTTGTGGCTTTTGCAAAAGAGCAGGCCATTGATTTTACGATCGTTGGAATGGATGATCCATTGGTCGGCGGAATCGTGGATGTTTTCGAGGCGGAGGGATTAAAGGTATTTGGACCGCGTAAGAACGCAGCTATTTTAGAGGGATCTAAGGCATTCTCAAAAGACCTTATGAAAAAATACCATATTCCTACGGCAGCTTACGAAAACTTTACATCAGCAGAAGAGGCGCTTGCTTATTTAGAGACTGCAAAAATGCCGATCGTATTAAAGGCGGACGGATTAGCACTCGGTAAGGGTGTTTTGATCTGCAACACCTTAGAGGAGGCAAAAGCCGGTGTCAAAGAGATCATGGAGGATAAAAAGTTCGGAACAGCCGGAAATACCATGGTTGTGGAAGAATTTATGACAGGACGTGAGGTGTCTGTATTATCTTTCGTGGATGGAAAGACGATCAAGATCATGTCTTCTGCACAGGATCACAAACGTGCGAAAGACGGCGATCAGGGATTAAATACCGGAGGAATGGGTAACTTTTCTCCAAGTCCGTTCTATACCAAAGAGGTGGATGATTTCTGTCAGAAATACATTTATCAGGCAACCGTGGATGCCATGGCTGCAGAGGGCAGACCGTTTACCGGAGTCATTTTCTTTGGACTGATGCTGACAGAGGATGGACCGAAGGTGCTAGAGTATAATGCAAGATTCGGCGATCCGGAAGCCCAGGTCGTACTTCCGCGTATGAAAAACGACATCATTGATGTGATGGAAGCATGCGTAGATGGCAGATTAGATACCATTGATCTGCAGTTTGAGGACAATGCGGCAGTCTGTGTGGTACTGGCGTCTGACGGATATCCGGTATCCTATGAAAAAGGATTTAAAATCAGCGGTCTTGAAAAGTTTGATGGAAAAGACGACTATTTCTGTTTCCATGCAGGAACGAAGTTCGATGACAACGGAGATATTGTTACAAATGGTGGACGAGTGCTTGGTATCACGGCGACCGGTGCTGATTTGAAAGAGGCGAGAAAGAAAGCCTACGAGGCAACCGAGTGGGTTGACTTTGCCAATAAATATATGCGTCATGATATTGGAAAAGCAATCGATGAGGCAAAATAAGAGCGGCATTTTCTATTTGTTTTTTTACTTAACGACAGGGACTTCGGATTTAAAATCCGATGTGCCCTGTTATTTTTGTTTCATGATAATAAAATGTTTAGAGAATATGTATTTTATGATTTTGGGATAGACTTTTGCAGATCATGATGATATATTGTCGGCAATGACCCTGACTGGAAAGGAGATTAAATGGTCAGGAAACGCTTTAAATGATACAGAAACTTGAAAATACACTGTCACCTCCGTATAATAAATAAAGTATGTACAGCACTTAGAATATGTATCGTACATAAAACATGTTCTATGCCAAAAGTAAAATTGATAAAAACGGAGGACACATCAATGACCAGAAAAGAAAAAGCAATCGAATTACACGATAAAGGATTCAACTGTGCCCAGGCAGTTGCCTGTGCATTTGCAGAGGAGACCGGCATACCGGAAGAAATCTTGTTTGCAGCCTGTGAAGGATTCGGACTTGGCATGGGCGGCATGGCAGCAACCTGTGGTGCGGTATCCGGCGCAGTCATGCTTGCGGGATTAAAAAACAGCTGCAAAAATTTAGAGCAGCCGGCAAGTAAGGCAGATACCTATAAACTGACCAGAGAGATCACGAAGACATTTTTAGAGAAAAACGGATCGCTCACCTGTGGAGAATTAAAGGGCACTGAAACCGGAAAAGTACTTAGAAGCTGCCCGGACTGTATCCGTGATGCAGTGGAGATAGCAGAGAGTATTTTAGAACTTTAAAGCAACAGAATGACGTTAAAAAAACATGAAATAATTTACTATTATGTCAAAATACACAACGAAATAAAACGAAAATCAAAGAAAAGTGATGAAATGCACAAATAAAAAGAAGAATTTTTAAGAAAGACAGAAGAATATTGTATGTTTATCTAATCCTCCTGTTGATATAATGCACTTGTAACAAACAAAGAGTTACAAATACATTAAATCAAATGGGAGGATTTTTCTATGAAAAGAAAGGTAGTTAGTGTAATCTTAGCAACAGCAATGGTAGCATCTATGGTAGCAGGATGTGGCGGAAGCAATAATGCATCCACAAACAATGCCGGAACAACAACCGATGCAGCAGCAAGCGATGCAGCAGCAAGCGATACATCAAATGATGCAGCAGCTACAGAGGCAGCCGACGCAGGGGATGCAGCAGCCGATGCAGCAACAGACGCAGATGCAAGTCTTGCAGACAAAAAAGTTGGTGTATGTATTTACCAGTTCTCCGATAACTTCATGACACTGTTTCGTACAGAGCTTGAAAATTATCTGGTAGAAAAAGGATTTTCAAAAGACAATATCACAATCGTTGATGGTGCAAACGATCAGGCTACACAGACAGGTCAGATCGATAACTTCATCACAGAGGGTGTAGATGTTCTTATTATCAACCCGGTTAACTCTTCTTCCGCAGCAACCATCACAGATAAAGTAGTTGCAGCAGGAATCCCGCTTGTATACATCAACCGTGAGCCGGATGAAGAAGAGCAGAAGAGATGGTCAGATAACAACTGGGATGTTACATACGTTGGATGTGATGCCCGTCAGTCCGGTACTTTCCAGGGTGAAATGATCAGTGATCTTGGCCTTGATACCGTTGATTTAAATGGAAATGGAAAGATCGACTACGTTATGGTAGAAGGTGATCCGGAGAACGTTGATGCACAGTACCGTACAGAGTATTCTGTAAAAGCTCTTGAGGATGCAGGACTTGAAGTTAACTGCTTATCTGATCAGGTTGGTAACTGGCAGCAGGATCAGGCACAGCAGATCGTAGCAAATGCCCTTGGACAGTACGGTAACGATGTAGAAGTTGTATTCTGTAACAACGATGCAATGGCACTTGGTGCTTTACAGGCAATCCAGAGTGCAGGACGTACCGTAGGTACTGATATTTATCTGGTAGGTGTTGATGCATTATCAGAGGCATTAGAGGATGTTCTTGCAGGAACCATGACAGGTACCGTATTTAACGATCACTTCTCACAGTCCCACAGTGCAGCAGATGCAGCTATCAACTACATCACAGGCGCTGGCAATGATCACTACATCGGATGTGATTATGTAAAAGTAACAAAAGACAATGCACAGGATGTTCTTGACATGGTTAAATAATCTGTAAATAGAACAGGGTATAAAAGTGGTGCGGGTGCATATGGCACCCGCTGCCACTATTCATAAGAATTATGATCAGACTGCAGAAATGCAGAAATGAATGTATGAAATAAAAACAGGCAGATATATATTCTATGAAAAATGAAGTGTGCTAAATAGCACAGATATGAAATAGGAACATAATTGGCAGAGAAGTAAGCCAAATGATATAAAGGAGGAGAAACATGGCTGAGTATAAACTGGAGCTTAGGGGTGTGTGCAAATCTTTCCCCGGTGTCAAAGCACTTGACAATGTACAGTTATCACTCCGTCCGGGAACCGTCCATGCACTGATGGGGGAAAATGGTGCAGGAAAATCAACCCTGATGAAATGTCTGTTTGGTATTTATAAAATGGATGCCGGCGAGATTATTCTGGACGGAGAAAAAGTCGAGATTAATAACCCGGATGAGGCAATGAAAAAAGGAATTGCCATGGTACATCAGGAACTGCAGCCGGTACCGGCAAGAAGCGTTGCAGAAAATATGTACCTGGGAAGATTCCCGACAAAGTGTGGACCATTAAAAGTGATCGATCATAAGAAAATGTATGAGGATACTGCAAAATGGTTAAAAGAAGTAAAAATGGACTTTGATCCGAAAGCACAGCTTGGATCTTTATCCATAGGTCAGATGCAGTCCGTTGAGATTGCAAAGGCAGTTTCCCAACAGGCAAAGGTTATCATCTTTGATGAGCCGACATCATCTCTTTCTGATAATGAAGTAGAAGCATTGTTCCGCATCATGAATGATTTAAGAGACAAAGGTGTGGCAATGGTCTACATTTCACATAAGATGGATGAGATCAAACGAATCGCTGATGATATCACAGTCATGCGGGATGGTACATATGTTGGAACCTGGCCGGCAGCAGAGATGACCACAGATCAGATCATCACAAAGATGGTTGGCCGTGAGCTGACAAATGTATATCCACCGAGAGAAAACAAACCGGGTGATGAAGTGGTTATGGAAGTAAAAAATCTTTGCTCCATCCATGCAAAATCATTCCAGAATGTAAGTTTTCAGCTCCACAAAGGAGAAATCCTTGGATTTGGTGGACTGGTAGGTGCACAGAGAACAGAATTGATGGAAGGAATCTTCGGTATCCGTGGTATTGCATCCGGTGAGATCTATATGCATGGCAAAAAAGTAAAGATCAAACATCCAATCGATGCGATGAATGCCGGAATCGGACTGATCACTGAGGATCGAAGAGGAAACGGTATTTTCGGATGCCTGTCTATCAAAGATAATGTAGGTGTATCTATCTACAATAAATATCTGAATGCAGGATTTGTTTTAAATCACAAAAAGATCAATGAGATCGTAACAAGCAGCATTAAAAAATTAAGTATCAAGACTCCGAGCATGAAAGAACATATTTCCAATCTGTCCGGAGGTAACCAGCAGAAAGTAATCGTTGCAAGATGGTTAGCCAATGACCCGGATGTTCTGATCATGGATGAACCTACCCGTGGTATCGACGTAGGTGCAAAACATGAGATTTATGAGATCATGTGCGACCTGGCAAAACAGGGCAAAGCGATCATTATGATTTCTTCCGAGATGTCAGAGCTTCTTGGAATGTCAGACAGAATTTGTGTTATGTGTAACGGAAAACTGACCGGTGAAGTGAAGGAACCGGAAGATATGACACAGGCAAAAATTATGGAATACGCAACAAGATTCTGATGCGATAGGAGGAGACGAAAATGGGAAAGACAAAACAGCAGAAAGTAAAAGATTTTTTGATTAACAACGGGGTTATTATTGTAATGTTCATTCTGGTAATCTATACTGGTTTGACATCCAATAACTTCTTCACAGGCAACAACTTAATGAATATTCTTATGAATATGAGTTCACGACTTGTCATTGCACTTGGTATTGCAGGATGTGTTATCACCGCAGGATGTGACCTTTCCGCAGGACGTATGATTGGTTTCGGTGCATGTATTTCCGGTATGTTGTTACAGCGTCTGGATTATTCCGGTAAATTCTTCCCGGATATGAAACCATTGAACGTAGTTTTAGTAGCGATCATCGCAATGCTCATCTGTGCAGCATTTGGTACAGTAACCGGTATCTTTATTGCATACTTAAATGTACCGCCTTTCATTGCAACCTTAGCAATGATGGAAATCGTTTATGGTATTGGACTTATCGTTACAAACGCAACCCCTCTTGGTGGATATGTTGAGGCATATACCAATGTTGCAAACAAAAAATTTCTCGGAATCAACTACCTGATCTGGATTGCAATTATTGTGGCAGCGATCACATGGTTCATTTTCAACATGACACGTCATGGAAAATATATGTACGCAATCGGTGGTAACCCACAGGCAGCAGAGGTTGCAGGTGTTCCGGTGAAAAAGACATTGATCTTAATCTACATGAAAGCAGCAGCTATGTATGGTCTTGCAGGATTCATGCTCGGCGCAAAAGCAGGTGGTGCATCTGTTCAGACCGGGTATGGTTACGAAATGGAAGCAATCGCAGCATGTACGATCGGTGGTGTATCCGTAACAGGTGGTCGTGGTAAAGTTTCATCCGCTATCATCGGTGTTGCAGTATTCGAGTTATTGAAGGTTGCTCTCCAGTACTTAGGAATGAATGCAAACGCACAGTACATCGCAATCGGTGTTGTAATCTTCGTAGCAATTTCTCTGGATATCAGAAAATATATAGCAAGAAAATAAAACATACGGTATAATTCTTATATCGGACTGTAAAATAACGGCTGGGTGTTACAGACCAGCCGTTATTTTTGCTTAGTAAAACAATGGAGGAAAACAAGGATTATATGACAACAGATCAGATTTTAGAGACAGCAGGGATACCATTACTTTTATTTGTGATTTTGATCTATTATGGAATGCGGTTATGGTTTATGAAAGATATCTCCGCCATCCGAGGAAAGAATAAACCACCGGTAAAAGACGAAGAAAACTATGCAAAATGCGCCGGAAAGCTGATGTTCTTTTTTGCAGTGGCAACACTTGTCATGATGCTTTTATTATTCTGGAACACCTATGTGGCAGTGGCAGAGATCATTATCTGTACGGTGATCCTTGGAATTTTATGGCATAATATGAATGCAAAATATGGAGACTAGCGGAAGAAAATGTGAAAATATGATTTTTTCATATTGGAATGGAGAATAGAACACGATGAATTTATATTCGGTATTATTGGTGGATGATGAGGAAGAAGTATATTCTGTCATTATGAAAAAGCTTGACTGGGAAGCGATGGGGTTTCGTATTGCCGGGTATGCCAGAAATGGCGTCGAAGCATTAGAGATGGCAGAGGAAATCCAGCCGGATGTTGTGATGACAGACATCAAAATGCCATACATGGACGGACTGACCTTAAGCAAGAAATTAAAAGAACTATATCAGAAAATAAAAATTATTATTTTTTCCGGGTTCGATGAATTTGAATATGCAAAAGAGGCAATTAAGATCGAGGCGGAGGAGTACATTTTAAAGCCGATCAATTCCAATGAACTGCGGGAAGTGTTTGAGCGTATCAGGACAAACCTTGACAGAGAGCTTGATGAAAAACGTAATATCGAAAAACTGCGCGCTTATTATATGGAGAGTCTTCCGGTATTGCAGGAAAACTTTTATACATCATTGATTGAGGGAAGAATTCCGGCATCTGAGATTGAAAAATATTTGAAACAATACCAGATACCGTGGAGCGGTCCATATTATGTAGCGACGATCTTACATATCAGCACACAAGATCCACAGCTTGAACTCGATCCGTTTTTGCTTGGAATGTCAGTAAAACAGCGGAAGGCTGCATACGATCACCAGAATCAGGGCATTCCACAATACGATCCGCAGGATCAGCTTCTTGGCATCCTTTGTCACATCAAAATGCTCTGCATCATGATAGACATCCACCACCTTATCCCTGCCAATGGAAAATCCCTTCTTCATTCCTCTCCATAGTTTTTTCCAGAGAGGCACTAACAGATAGCACAAGCTGTGCTGTCTCAAATACGTTCCGGCTCCCTGGACCCGCATTGCCCGCAGGGATACACCGCTGCACCAGGCAATGAAAAACAAGGCTGCCACTGCCAGAACATTTAATGCATAGGTCAGTATTGTGGTCAACATCTGTATCTGCGCACTGTTTCCCTGTAAAACCGTGTTCAGCGCATGACCGCTCCTTACCCAGGATACCAGTCCTACCACCTGTTCACTTCCGATACCTGCTATGATAGTCAGGATCACAACGATCGCCTCGACAGGCAGCTTCAGCAGAACCACCTTCTCCCAGGCTCTCTCTTCCCCAAGTCCCGGCAATACAAGCGCCAGCAGGAAGATCAGCAGTGCCAGGATCAGAAACATCTGCTGACATCCGGACAGATAATAGGATGTATACTGATCTCCCATGGAAAAGTAAACACTGACATTGTTCATGTCCTGATCATAATAAATATACTGACCGTTCTGTCCCAGGCTCTGTGCCGCCTGTCTGGAAATGCAGAAGGTGATCTCACAATTTTTCGGCATTTCCAGCCGGAACATGGTATTATGACCGGCATCGATCACATTGCCCATATTGGCATCCACCATTCGTGTAAGACCGCAATTACGGATCACTTCCGCCGCTGTCTTGCGAAGGGTTGTCGTATCCGATCCGATCACCGTATTCCCTAAGGTGGCATCATTTCCATAGGCGTCAAATATAAAAGTCAGATAAAAGCTCTGGTCCTCCGCCACGATATCCGTATCCGCCAGATTGCTTAGGATCTCTCCGGTCTTCGTATCCCGGATCCTGTAATCATACAAATTATTCAACTGACTGAAGGAGCTTTCCAGGGTATTGAAGTGCTCTTCCAGGTATTCCCTGGTCTGTACTGCAAAGCTTCCCTGGGCTACATAGTCTTCGAGATCTTCTCCTTCCGGTATGGTGAGGTCCTCCGTATCTCCGTCCGCCATTTCTGCCCGCTTCTGGTCATCATTGAGCCATTCATTCCCCTCCGTGGACTGCATATATAATTCTCCATAGCTTAAGGAAGTCTGATGCTCTTTGTTGTACAGATCGCGGTAGAGCAGATAGCAGTTCTGATACAGATAAGTAATCGTATTCGACGTCTCCAGCGGATCCTCAATGTATTGTTCGTTCCTCCTGCTCTCCGCTCTACGCTCGAAGATTCCGTAGCAGGCGGTAAAAATGCCGGAAGCTGCCAGACTGACAATCAGTCCGATGATCAGCCATTTTACTGCAGGCTTTCTGTTTTCTCGGTTTTCCCGTTTTTCTGTTGTCTCCGCTTTCACAGCCTCTGTTACCTGTTCCATTCTTACACCTCTCCGGTCATTTCCTTCTGTCTGCCGAAACGCTTTGTTTCCCACATCCGCATTTATTGTTTGTCGATCTTATAACCTACACCCCATACCACTTTCAGATACTTGGGATTTCGCGGATCGATCTCGATTTTTTCGCGGATATTCCGCACATGTACCATAATGGTATCGGTGTTGACCGCTTTCTCGTTCCAGATACGCTCGTAGATCTCATCCGCGGAAAATACTCTGCCCGGGTTCTTGATCAGGAGCTGCACGATCTTGAATTCCATGGGTGTCAGCTTCACCGCTTCTCCGTCCACCGTCACTTCTACGGTTTCTTCGTTCAGTTCCAGGCCGCCGATGGTATACACATGGGATTTCTCCTGTTCTTCCCCACTGACTGCCGTCAGATATTTGGAATATCTGCGCAGATGGGAATTTACCCTCGCCAACAGTTCCAACGGTGTAAAGGGTTTGGTAACATAGTCATCCGCTCCCATATTTAATCCCATGATCTTGTCCACTTCCTCGGACTTGGCGGACAGCATGATCACCGGGAACTCGTGATTCTGCTCCCGCAGCTTCATTAACATCGTCACACCGTCCATCACCGGCATCATAATATCCAGGATAGCCAGATGGATCTCCTCCTGTGCTACGATCTCGAGTCCTTCCTTACCGTTGGCAGCCTTCCATACCTGATACCCCTGATTTTTCAGATAGATTTCCACACCATCCCGGATTTCCTTATCATCCTCCACGATGAGAATATGATATTTATTGTTCTCCATGACTCCCTCTCATTCTGCCGCATGCGGCCCGGGCCTTCCACCGCCCTGTCATTATCCTTATTTTAGTTTATAATTTCAAATTTCACCTGTAGAAAAAACGAAAGATTTTCTAAAGAAATTTTCATGATACCACTGTTTTATTTTCCAGAAAGGTAAGTATTTTAATAACAGGCACGATCAGTATCCCACAGAAAAAATTACTGACACCATGCACGAAATCCCAGGGCAGCCCACTGATGATCCAGGCAACCATTTTCTGAAAGCTTAAACCGTACAGCAGTGCCTGCGCCGGGGCATACAAAGTTCCGAATAAAAAACCATGGGCAGCACACAGCAGCATATAGACAAGCGGACGAAGCTTCTTAGGAATCCGTTTTGGTAACAGCATGGTCGCTCCCCACAGCACTGCCCACAGATACAGGTAAGGGATCCACCAGGTGGCAAAACCGCAGAATGTCCCGTTCAGGAGCACATATATATAGATGGGATACAATGCTTTTTTCCGATATACCACGGTAAACGCAATCGTAAAAACACCAAGGAGGTGGACATTCGGTGCCACCTCCATGATCATCTTAGAAGCGTACATTAACGCTCCCAGCATTGCGAAAACCGCCATCTCTCTGATCGTCAGTTTTCCGTTTTTCAACTGTTACTTCTCCACTTTGAAGGAATAGGTATCACCTGCAGTCACAGGAGTGGCATCTACACCGGTAGAAGCATATTCGCCGTTGATGTAAAATGCCCAGTAGGTCTGGTCCACATCATAATCTGCCGTTACACCGTTGACGGTCTTCACATAGAGACCGTAATCTCCCTCTTCCCCTGCGATCATGCCGATCTGGGTCAGGGCATCTCCTACATTTTCCTTGTCTGTATGAATGGTAAAACTGCTCTCAGTGCCTTCCTTATCCGTTACGGTCAGGGTAAACTCGGTATTACCCTCTCCCAGCTCACTGCCGTCCGCAAAAACTCCGTCCGTCTGCGCCTGTACGGATTCCTGTACCGTTCCCTGTGTGCTGCCGTTATCCCCGGACTTACTGCCACAGGCGGTCATTCCGGCTGCCATGGTTACTGCCAGAAGCACTCCGCAGGCCCTTACTTTCCATTCTCCACTTACCAATTTTTTCATAATTTTCCTCCGTTTTTATTTTCTGACAACTTCACCTTCGTTGTGCAAAATCACATCAGGCCTGTTTATTTTTCACAGTTTACATGGTTATACTTCATCCTCATAGTACCGGATCATGCATACCAGTTCGCCGTCCTCTACGGACACTTCCGCTTCCTCTCCCAGGAATTCATTGCTGATCCCGATGGGGAAATCGTTGGTGATCACGGCATTTTCCAAAGGATATTTCATGCCGCGGATATTCACGCCTTTTGCCTCCTTCGTCAGGGCAAACAGCGACATGGTGCCCTCCAGCTCCTTCCGAAAATGCACGGCTTCGTTCTGCAGTACCAGCACCATTCCCGTACCATCTACCAGGTACCCCACCGCACCGTGATTTTTGAGATACAGCAGACACTGGATATTCGCCAGGGTATGATCAAATCTCCCACCGGTGGCCGCATAAATACGGAAATCAGTATAGTCCAACTCCAGCCCCCGCTTGATAGCTGCCAGCATGTCTGTGTCATCCTTACACTCCGGCAGGCGGCAGATCTTCTCCGGAACGGTCTGTTGTAGCTGTTCCACAGCAAGCTTCTCCTGTTCGCTCATCGAGTCAAAATCTCCGATGATCAGATCCGGCTCCACATTCAGTATCCCACAGTAGCTTAAGCCGCCGTCCACCGCGATCACATAATCTTCCTCCGTCACAGACAGCTCTCCCATCGTGAGATCTCCTGCGCCGATCAAAATACATTTACCCATCGTATTTACTGTTTTCCTTTCCTGTAACGGTTCCGTCCACGAGCCGTCACGCACTATTCTACAATTTCTGCGTTTACATTTCAAGACATACGCAGTATATTTAATCTGTTCAAACTTACAAAGATACCCAGAGGATCAACATCCCGGTATGTGAAAGGTGCTCTCATGAATCTATATGAAAATCAGCCGCTGACCGTTGCGGAGCTCCGCAGGCTGCAGGCTTTGGAAAACCGATATCGAAATGTTGCCAGAGAAGTGTTTACGAATCGTGTGGAATACTACCACCGCTTCACCGGCGGCCACTATACTTCTATCACCATCCGTGACCAGAAGACCCGCTGGGGAAGCTGTTCCTCGAGAGGGACTTTATCCTTCAATTACCGCCTGATCTACGGTCCTGCCGGTCCTCTGGATTATGTGGTAGTCCACGAGCTCTGCCACCTGACTCATATGAACCATTCGAAGGACTTCTGGAACATGGTCGAGCGCATCATGCCGGATTACCGGATCTATAAACAGTGGCTAAGGGAGCACGGACAGGAGCTTACCCTGACGACACATCTGAAAAAGCAGGGCATTCCCATCCGCCTTAGCTGAAGCACCTTACTATAAATGGCGGTCTGTTTTTCAACAGACCGCCATCTTTTACTATTCTGCTCTACGCAGTGCTATCTTCCGTTTATCTGTTCTCGTTTACATAGACCTGTACACGGCTCTGAATGACACTTGCCACATCCCTCGCACTCTTCTGTCCTGAGAAGTATGCACCGGCTTCTTCCGAAATGATATTGGAGATTGCCTCATTATAGTATCCCCTCTTATTCACACTTTCCACAAAGCTTACGATCCTGTCCACCTGCTCCTGTGTCAGTTGCGGCAGCAGTATTTCCTCACCGTTGATGTAATAGGTCTCATCGTATTCCACTTTGTTGCCGTTCTCATCCATATAGTACGGCTTCTTCGTAGCATCCTGCACATTCTTCTCAAAGGTGCTGCGAAGTACCGGAAGATTGTATTCCTGTTCCTGTATCTTATCCTGATATTCCTGTGTCAGATAGTAGCGCAGGAATTCCCATGCACCGTCGAGGTTCTTGGATTTTGCAGACAGGGCATACATCCTGTTACCTGCCCATAATATGGATCCCATGTCTCCATCGGTCGGGAAGCCCACAAAGGAGATATCCTCACCGAAGACACCGTTGATCGTACCGTTCAGATCACGGATGTTGCTGATGGAGATGCCATCCAGCAGGGTTCTGTCCTCACGGAACTGGGATTCATAGTTATTCCAGTAATCGTCTCCCCAGTAATCCTCTCCATATTCTACCGGCAGCCCGGCTGCATAGGTCAGCATTGCCACAAAATTATCCGTATCAAATGCACATTTTCCGGTGGACACATCCACGAAATCACTGCCGCAATAATTCATCATAGTATACAGGAAGCTGTCTCTGGTCTCATCACTGAAGAGTGCGGTTCCTTCCGGCATGGTATCCCGGATCGTCTGCAGCTCTTCCATAGTAATGGAGGTACGGTCACCGAAAATAGCTTCTTTTCCTACCATCGTAGAGATATAGAAGGAAGGAATCACATAGTACAATTTACCGTCCACACGGTACGCATCCCAGACATTCTGCAGATAGTCGTATTTCGATAATTCCTCATCCCCCGCAATGAGGTCATCCACATTTGCCACCAGTCCCTTGGCAATATAGCTGTCCATTGACATATTGCTGTCCACGACCAGAATATCCGGCATTCCTCCGGAGATGATATCATTATTTAACTGCTTCACACCAAGAGTATAATCCTCTGCAGTGTTGTAGGTACTGTATTCCTTAACTACAATACGATAGGTGTCACCGGACTTATTATACTCTACTACTTTTCTCTTCAGATCATAGTCAATATAGTTACCGGCCAGTGTAAGGACGATCCGGTCCTTGATATCCTCCGGCTTCACGTGAGTGAACAGACCGCCGCACATTTTGCCTTCGTTGTTATCATAGTAAAAGCCCAGGAACTGTTCCTCGTCCAGTACCAGGAAATTGTTCAGGCTGCCGGCAGCCAGATCCGAATTGATATAACTCATGATCTGCTTCGACTCCTGTGTCTGCACATTATAACTGAACAGGCCGTTACTATCGGCATAGTACAGGATGTCACCGTCTCCGGGCACCATATTATAATAACCGCCGCTGGTCAGTGTCGAGGAAAACTTTATTCCTTCTGATACCGCATCTGTTGCAGGATCATAGGTTGCGATATACATATCCGTGTAATTGCTCTCATCATAATAGATGATCTGCACCTTGCCATCCGGCGTAATGATATTAGAACTAGCATTGTTGAACAGTGTTGCTGCTGCCTCCGGCAGCTCCTTCCGGTCTGTGATACCCTCTTCCGTCACAGTGCATTTCTCTATTTTATCACCGCTTAACAGCAGTGTCAGGGTTCCATCCTCATTGGGGATGATACTATGTACCCAGGAATAGCTTTCTTCTGTATTCATATCATTCAGATCAGCTTCCCATTTGATAGTTCCATCCGCACTCCAGCAGATCAATGCATAATCATTCGTACTGCTGTAATCATCGTCGGAATATGTCTCACTATAGTAATTACGTATTCCGTAAACATTCCCATCCGAACCGACCGTACAATTGTTGAGCGATGTGTAAGTATAACTGCTGTTCCCTGCCGGTGCATCTACCACATGCATATCCGCTGCCGTAATATCCTGTGTGCTGGTCTCCTGCTCTGTAAGCGGCATTGCTTCACTTCCGTCCGCTCCATCCGCAGGTGTATCTACAGGATCCTCACCGTCCTGTGCAGGTGCCGGAGTCGCCGGAGCCTCTCCTTCCTTCCACATAGGCAGTTCTACGGTGTCGATGACGGTACCGTCCTGCTTCATTGTAGCAAGATGCAGCTTACTCTGACTGCCGTTCTCGGAATAGTCATAGGTCTCAAACAGAAGGTAAATCGTATCTCCCTTTTTGGTCAGCAGATCAATATTCATATTGTCTGAATCCATATTGAGATCCAGCGCCTGTTCCTTAAATACATACTGTTTTGCAAGGCTGGCATCGGCCGCACTGCTGCCACCGTTTCCGTTCCCGCCGTTACCCTTTCCACAGGCAGTCAGACCTGCGATCATTGCCACGGTCAACGCGATACTGATCAGTTTTTTCCCTTTCTTTTTCATTCTCCCTCTCCTTTTCTTGTCTGTGTCTGTTGTTTTACGACTGCTGTTCCTCTTTTGTCTCCTCCGGTGTCTTCGGTTCCTCCGGCTCTTCCAAAGCTGCATCCGCAGGCTCTGCTCCCACCGCCGGCTCATCCGTCAGCCAGGAGAATTCACTGTCAGCATAAGGGTCTTCCTCCAGCTCCCGTTCCAGTTCCTCCAGGACATCCCTCTCCCTGTGGGGGTGCTTTTTCTCCCTGCGGCGTTCCACCGCCCGTTCTGCCTTATCCTTACCGGTATGCCATACATCCTTCAATGTCCAGCCCTTATGACGCCACCAGTGTACAAAACACCAGATAACGGTCACTACCGGATATAATAACAGAAGCAGCATAAATACTGTCAGTAATGCAATAATGTCTTCATAGCCTCTCGCCAGATTCTCCCAGTAGGGGTAGATGATGGCTTTGCCGTTCATGGAACGCGTTCCGAAGGCAAGGATTG
>ENA-ORCP01002369-ORCP01002369.1-human-gut-metagenome-genome-assembly--contig:-NODE-2369-length-15206-cov-3.472404_pt1 | contig 15206 bp, 11 predicted proteins | sample MGYA00242990_ERZ507991 | MGnify/ENA primary metagenome ERZ507991 (study PRJEB26167, sample SAMN06115496) | human gut metagenome | host: Homo sapiens | place: China:Henan | collected 2015-05-07... | reverse complement strand
CCGGCTGCCGCTGCATGGTCTGGGGGTTGAACTGGAAGTTACGCGAAAGGATGACCGAATCCATCGTTTTCTCAAAACTGGCGATACGGTCCGCACGTCTTTTCTCACGCACCTCGCGGCGCTCTTCTTTGGGCGACAGATTCTTTTTCTGTCCGATCACGGTAGCGCCGACTACGCAGAGCAGCAGGCCCACGACGATAATAACTGTTTTTTTCATAGCACATAAAAGATTTGTACGGCTATGAAGTGCAAAATCGGTGCCTAACTGCTTAGCGTAGTGACTAAAGTCCCAGTTTTTTCAGGAATTCGCCCGTGTAGCTGCGTTTGCAGCGGGCTACCTCATGCGGCGTACCGGCGGCGACGATCTCGCCGCCCGCGGCTCCGCCTTCGGGTCCGATGTCGATGATATGGTCGGCGACCTTGATGACGTCGAGGTTGTGCTCGATGACGATGACGGTGTTGCCTGCGTCCACGAGACGGTTGAGCACTGTGATCAGCTTTGCCACATCCTCGCTGTGCAGGCCCGTGGTCGGCTCGTCGAGGATGTAGACCGTGCGCCCGGTGGAGCGGCGGGCAAGCTCGGTCGCCAGCTTCACGCGCTGTGCCTCGCCGCCCGAGAGTGTGGTGGAGGACTGCCCGATCTTGACATAGCCGAGCCCGACATCATAGAGCGTCTGCAGCTTGCGCTTGACCGAGGGAACGCCCGAGAAGAACTCGATGCCCTCCTCCACGGTCATCTCCAGCACCTCGTAGATGTTCTTTTCCTTGTAGTGCACCTCGAGCGTCTCGCGGTTGTACCGCCTGCCGCCGCAGACATCGCACTTGACATAGACGTCGGGCAGGAAATGCATCTCGATGCACTTCACGCCGTCGCCCTCGCAGGCCTCGCAGCGGCCGCCCTTGGTGTTGAACGAGAAGCGCCCAGCCTTGTAGCCGCGCGCCTTCGCCTCGCGGGTCTTGGCAAACAGCTCGCGGATCTCGGAGAACACCCCGGTGTAAGTCGCGGGATTGGAGCGCGGCGTGCGCCCGATGGGGCTCTGGTCGATGGCGATGACCTTGTCAAGCGCCCCGACGCCCTCGATGCTGTCGTGCTCGCCGGGGAAGGTGACCGCGCGGTTCAGCGTGGCGGCGAGGCTCTCGTAGAGCACCGAATTGACCAGTGAGGACTTGCCGCTGCCCGAGACGCCGGTCACGGCGATGAATTTGCCGAGCGGGAAGGTCACGTCGATGTTCTTGAGGTTGTGCTCCCGCGCGCCGTGTACGGTCAGAAACGCGCCGTTGCCCGGTCTGCGGGCGGCGGGGACTTCAATCTTCCGCCGCCCGGCGAGGTAGTCGCCCGTGATGGACTTTCTGTTCCTTGCCACCTCGGCGGGTGTCCCCGCCGCGCAGACGCAGCCGCCGTGGATGCCCGCGCCGGGGCCGATGTCCACGAGGTAGTCGGCGGCGCGCATGGTGTCCTCGTCGTGCTCGACGACCACCACCGTGTTGCCGAGGTCGCGCAGCTTTTTCAGCGTGGCGATCAGCTTGTCGTTGTCGCGCTGGTGCAGGCCGATGCTCGGCTCGTCGAGGATGTAGAGCACGCCGACGAGCGACGAGCCGATCTGCGTCGCCAGCCGGATGCGCTGCGCCTCGCCGCCCGAGAGCGTCCCCGCGCGGCGCGCGAGGTTGAGGTATTCGAGGCCGACGCTGACGAGAAAGCCGAGGCGTGCGCGGATCTCCTTGACAATTTCGGCGGCGATCTGCCGGTGCTCGTTGTCCAGCTCCAGCTTCGTGACGAAGTCGAGCATTTTGTCGATCGGCATGAGGCAGAGCTCATAGATGTTCTTGCCGCCCACCGTGACCGCCAGCATCATCTTGTTCAGGCGGCCGCCCCCGCATTCGGGGCAGACCTGCTCCTCGAGCAGGCTGTCGTAGTACTCCTGCCCGTAGGACTCGCGGCGGCGGTCAATCATCGGGATAATGCCCTCAAACGTCGTGGTCTGGTGGTGCGCCGTGCCGCCGAAATAGCGCGTTACTGTGTAGGTTTCCTTCCCCGTGCCGTAGAGCAGGGCGCTCATCGCGGTGCGGGTGTATTTTTCAAGCGGGAGGTCCATCGTGAAGCCGAATTTCCTGCCCACGGCTTCAATCAGCGGGCCGTTCCAGCTCTCCTCCTCGAGTGATTTGAACCCGTTGCAGGCGATGCCGCCCTCGCGCAGGGACAGGCTCTTGTCGGGCATGAGCTTCTTTTCGGAGACGCGGGTCAGCGCGCCCAGTCCCGCGCAGCGCGGGCAGGCGCCGTCCGGCGCATTGAAGGAGAACATGCGGGGCTCCAGCTCACCAAAGCTGATACCGTGTTCCTCGCAGGCGTATTTGAGGGAGTAGTCGCGCTCCTCCTCCATGCCCTCCCCCTCGCGCGGCACGGTCACGATGCGCACAAGTCCGTCGGTCAGGGCGACGGCGGTTTCCACCGAGTCGCCGATGCGGGTGTGCGCGTCGGGGCGGCAGACGAGGCGGTCGACCACGATTTCGACCGTGTGCTTGAGGTTTTTGTCAAGCGAAATGGTCTCCGAGAGCTCGTAGAGGCTGCCGTCCACGCGCACGCGGGCGTAGCCGCTGCGCCGTGCGTCGGCAAGCACCTTTTCGTGCGTGCCCTTGGCGTTTCGCACGACGGGGGCAAGCACCATAAAGCGCGTGCCCTCCGGCATGGCGAGGATGCTGTCGATGATGGAGTCCACGGTCTGCTGTTTGATTTCCCTGCCGCAGACCGGGTAGTGCGGCACGCCGCAGCGCGCGTACAAAAGGCGCAGGTAGTCGTAGATTTCGGTGACCGTGCCCACCGTGGAGCGCGGGTTTTTCGAGGTGGTCTTCTGGTCGATGGCAATTGCGGGGGAGAGCCCCTCAATCGAGTCGACATCGGGCTTGTCCATCTGCCCGAGGAACTGCCGCGCGTAGGAGGACAGCGACTCGACAAAGCGGCGGTGTCCCTCGGCGTAGAGCGTATCAAACGCCAGCGAGGATTTGCCGCTGCCCGATAGCCCGGTCAGCACGGTCAGCTTGTCGCGCGGGATTGTGAGGTCAATGTTCTTGAGGTTGTTGACCCGCGCACCTTTGATGATGATGTCTTTTGCCATGGTAATACCCTTTCATGTGAAAAAGTAGGGGAAAGTGAAATGAGATGCGGAGAGGGGGATGCTGTCCGAGCCTTCCCCCAAGGGGGAAGGCTCAAATAGCCGCGTTTACAGCCCGCGGAGCTCCTTGATGCGGTCGCGCAGGTAGGCCGCCTTCTCAAATTCCAGCTTCGCCGAGGCAGCACGCATTTCCCTCGTGTACGCTTCGATGAGCTTTTCGCGGTCGCTCCGCGTGAGCTTCTTCGCCGCCGCGGCAGCCTCCTTCTTCGACTTGCCACCCAGCGAAATCACCTCGCGCACATCCTTTTTGATCGTCTTCGGCACGATGCCGTGCGCGTCGTTGTACGCCTTTTGCAGGCTGCGGCGGCGCTCAGTCTCCTCCATCGCGCCGCGCATGGATTCGGTCACGGTGTCGGCATAGAGGATGACCTTGCCGTCCGCATTGCGCGCGGCGCGGCCGATGGTCTGAATCAGCGAGGTCTCGCTGCGTAAGAACCCTTCCTTGTCCGCGTCGAGAATCGCCACCAGCGATACCTCCGGGATGTCCAGACCCTCGCGGAGCAGGTTGATGCCGACCAGCACATCAAACACGCCGAGGCGCAGGTCGCGCACAATCTCCATGCGCTCCATCGTCTCCACGCTGTGGTGGATGTATTTGACCTTGATGCCGTTTGCATCGAGGTAACCGCTGAGGTCTTCCGCCATCTTCTTGGTCAGCGTGGTGACCAGCACGCGCTCGCCGCGCGCCGAACGGGCGCGGATCTCGCCCATCAGGTCGTCCACCTGCCCCTCGATGGGGCGCACCTCGACTGCGGGGTCGAGCAGACCGGTCGGGCGAATCAGCTGCTCCACGATCTGCCCGCTGCGCGTGCGTTCGTATTCGCCGGGCGTCGCGCTGACGTAGACCACCTGATTGATGTGCTGTTCAAACTCGTCGAAGAAGAGCGGACGGTTGTCGTAGGCGCTCGGCAGACGGAAGCCGTATTCCACGAGGTTGGTCTTGCGCGCGCGGTCACCGCCCGACATGCCGCGCACCTGCGGCAGCGTGACGTGTGACTCGTCGATGAACATGAGAAAATCCTTCGGGAAGTAGTCGAGCAGGGTGTACGGCGTTGAGCCGGCCGGGCGGCGGGAGAGCACGCGGGAGTAGTTCTCCACGCCGGAGCAGAAGCCCACCTCGCGCAGCATCTCGAGGTCGTAGCGCGTGCGCTGCTCGATGCGCTGTGCCTCGATCAGCTTGCCCTGACTCTCAAAGAATTTCACCCGCTCGGCAAGCTCGTCCTCGATCTCACGGAGGGCTTCCTCCCGCTTGTCGTCGGTGACGGCGTAGTGCGTCGCGGGGAAAATGACGGTCACGTCCAACTCGCGTACAAGCTCGCCGGTCAGCACATTGATCTCGGACACACGGTCGATCTCGTCGCCGAAAAACTCCACGCGCACCGCCTTTTCGCTCTCGGAGGCGGGGAAGATCTCCACAGTGTCGCCCCGCACACGGAACTTGCCGCGCACAAAGCCGACGTCGTTGCGCTCGTAGGCGATCAGCACGAGGCGGCGGAGCAGCTCCTCGCGCTCCATCGCCATGCCGCGCCGCAGCACGATTTGCAGCTCCTGATATTCGGACGGGTCGCCCAGGCTGTAGATGCAGGAGACGCTGGCGACGATGATGACGTCCCGCCGCTCGAACAGCGCGCTCGTCGCGCTGTGGCGCAGCTTGTCGATCTCGTCGTTGATCATCGCGTCCTTCTCGATGTACATGTCTTTGCCGGGGATGTACGCCTCGGGCTGGTAGTAGTCGTAGTAGGAGACGAAGTATTCCACCGCGTTGTTCGGGAAGAACTCGCGGAACTCGGAGCAGAGCTGGGCGGCAAGCGTCTTGTTGTGCGCCAGCACCAGGGTCGGGCGGTTGACGTTGGCGATGATGTTTGCCATCGTGAAGGTCTTGCCCGAGCCGGTCACGCCCAGCAGCGTCTGCTCGGACAGCCCCGCCTCCACGCCTGCGGTCAGCTTCGCGATTGCGTCGGGCTGGTCGCCGGTCGGTTTATAGGGTGCGCGCAGGTCGAATTTGTTATTCTGCATTCCCGTCTCCTTTCAAGAGGTTCGTTTCGCACACGGGGTGCGCCGTGTAGCCGCCCGCCGCCGCCGTGATGCGCAGCGGGTAGGGCATGTGGCCGAAGAAAAGCAGGTCGCCGTGTGCCGCCGCCTCGTTCAGCACGCGCAGGCGCGTGGTCAGCAGCAGCGGGTTTTCTTCCGCGCCCCATGCGGGGTGTTCCGCCTGGCAGACATGGTAGAAAAGGTCGCCGCAGAACAGCAGGGTGCGCCCGCCCGCCGTGAGGCGCACGGCAAGGTGATGCGGCGTGTGCCCCGGCGTCGGGATGAGGGATACCGTATCGGTGATTGTCCGCGCGCCGTCCGGCACGGGGACGACCGCTCCTGCGGCCAGCACGGGCTCGATTGAGTCGCGCAGCACGCAGACGTCGTCGGGGGAAAGCTCCGGCAGGCGGGCGCGCAGGTCGGCAAGGTCTCCGGCGGGCAAACAGTATGCCGCGCGCGGGAAGGTTGGCGTCCAGACGCCGTTTTGCCGCCGCGTGTTCCAGCCGACGTGGTCGGCGTGCAGGTGCGTGCAGATCACGGTGTCGATCGTTTCGGGCGGGGCCGCCGCCGCAAGGCGGTCGAGCCAGTCCGTGTCAAGACCGCCCCAGCCGCCGCAGAGCGGCTTGCCGTTGCCGATGCCGGTGTCGATGAGGATACGCCGCCCGTCGGCAAAGAGCAGAAAACTCTGCACCGGGGCAAGCACATGCCCGTCGCCGTCGGCGCAGGCCGGAAAGCGCGCCGCATAGGGGCGGATCGCCGCCGTCGTCATGGCGGGGACAATGCGCCGGATGATGTCGCCGGCGTCGTGCGTCTCGACGAGCCGGTAGATTTGTGCGTCGCCGAAGTCGAAATGATCGGTCATTTTATCCTCCCCGTCCAAAAGTTGTCGCAGAAGTTCCATAGAAAAAAGTTGATTTTCACTGAATATAGTATTATATCACATTTCGGGCATTCTGTAAAGGGGGCAGCGTCGGAAATGCAAAAAGGAAGTGCCGCGGCACTTCCTTTTTGCATGGAGATTTTGCGGGAACACCGTAAGCAGAACATCAAAAAGCGTCCGGTATCCGCATTCCCGATGGTGATATACCGTTTCGGGATATGTTTAGTATACCAAATTGGTATACTAATGTCAAGAGTTATTTTTGATTGCTGCGGCTTGCGCCGGCGGAGAGGAAGGATTATGCGTTTACGGGAACTTCGCCGGGAGCGGGGCATCACCCAGCTGAAGCTGGGGCTGGATCTGAACATGAGCCAAAATACGATTTCGCGGTACGAGACCGGCGCGCATGAGGCGGGCTATGCCGAACTTTGCCGCATCGCGGACTATTTCGGCGTGACCGTGGACTACCTGCTGGAGCGCACCGATAAGCGGGATTAGGCAGGGGGATGCCAAGCCTCCCCCCGGTAAAGGGTGAGGTGCCATGCGAAGCCGACGGAGGGATTGTTGCACGGTAAAAAAGGCAGAAAAAGCATGGAACAACCCCTCAGGCGCTCACGCGCCGGCTCCCCTTGCACAGGGGAGCCGAAAAAGAAAAACCGCCGTTCGGCGGTTTTTTCTGTTCGACTGATTCAGTACGACACTTTTCTTATATCCGCGCCGAGGTCGCGGAGCTTGCGGACGATGTTGTCATAGCCGCGTTCGATGGTGTGAATATCGGTGATTTCGGTTCTGCCGCTGGCGGCAAGCCCCATGATCACCATCGCCGCGCCCGCACGTAAATCGACCGAACGCATCGGCGCGCCGACAAGCGCGGTGCTGCCGCGGACGGTTGCCGTTTTGCCTGCGATGTCGATGACGGCGCCGGTCTTGCGCAGTTCCTCCACATAGCGGAAGCGGTTGTCCCACACGCCCTCGGTCACGCGGCCGGTGCCGTCTGCAAAGCAGAGCAGCGCGGTCATCTGCGGCTGCATATCCGTGGGGAAGCCGGGGTAAGGCTGCGTCTTGACATTGATGCCCTTCATCGCGCCGTCGCGGCGCACGATCACGGCATCGTCCAGCTCTTCGACGAAAACGCCCATCTCGGTGAGCTTAGCCGAAATGGAGTCTAAGTGCTTCGGAATGACATTGTTGATTTTGACATTGCCGCCGGTTGCCGCCGCGGCGCACATGAAGGTGCCTGCCTCAATCATGTCGGGAATGATGGCGTAGGTCGAGCCGTGCAGCTTTTCCACGCCCCTTATCTTGATGGTGTCCGTGCCCGCGCCGACAATACGTGCGCCGCAGGTGTTGAGGAAGTTGGCAAGGTCGACGATGTGCGGCTCACGCGCTGCGTTTTCCAGCACGGTGGTGCCGTCGGCAAAGACCGATGCTAAGATAGCGTTGACCGTTGCGCCGACCGAAACCATGTCAAAATAGACCTCGGCGGCGACCAGCGCGTCCGTCTTTGCCTCGACATAGCCGCCCCGCACCGAAACCGTCGCGCCGAGCGCCTCAAAGCTCTTGATATGCTGGTCGATGGGGCGCACGCCGAAGTCGCAGCCGCCGGGCGAGCCGACGCGCGCGTAATTGAATCTGCCGAGTTCCGCGCCGATGAGGTAGGTCGAGCCGCGCATGCGGCTGACCAGCTCGTAGGGTGAGCGCCCCGGCTGTACATAGCGCGTGTCAATCTCCACCGTGGTGTGGTCGCGCTTGACCTTGGCACCCATCTTTTCGAGGATCTCCAGCGTCAGGTCTACATCGAGAATCTCGGGTACATTTTCAATAACGCAGCGGTCGCCGACGAGCACCGTGCCGACAAGCACCGGCAGCGCCGCATTTTTCGCGCCGCTGATCTCGACTGTGCCGACAAGCGGGGTTCCGCCGTTGATGATGATTTTGTCCATAGCTCAGATTCCTCTCGAAAATTCGGTGGGGCAAGCAAGGGCTTCCGCCCAACAATTCAGTATATCATAAAAGGCAGGGCATCGTCAATATTTTTCGCCGCTTTGCGCGTTCACGACCGAGACGCTGCCGTCCGCATAGGTCACGCGGTAGGCGGGGAGGAGCCAGAGCGTCCCCTCTGCGGCGTCCTCGTAGGGCGCATAGCAGAGCGAAATCGCGCGCACGGTGCCCGCCGCACCGCGCCGCCGCTCACTAAGCAGTATATTGATGCGGGTCAAAAGAGGTTCGGCGTCCTCTGCCTCGGTGGAGAGGAAGAGGTAGCTGCCGCGCGCGTAGACCAGCTCGGTGCCGAGAAAGGCGAACACGCAGTCGTCGAGCGAGAGCGGAATGCCGTCCGCCGCCGCGGTGCGCGTGAAGAAAACATAGCCGTCGGCGGTGGTCGCCGGGAAGCTCTTTGCCGCGCCTTCGGGCAGCCCAAGCAGCGTTTCCAGCGCGCGGCGCACTGCCTCGGTGTCCGCCGTTGCGGTATAGCCCTTGGCATACGCCGCCTCGATAACGGCGGCATCGCGCCCGGCGGCGACAAATTCGAGTGAGAAATCGTAGCCGAGGCGGGCGGCATCGCCGTCCGCCGTCACGGCGCGGATGCCGTCCGGCAGGAGAAAGAAGCCGTCCGCGTCCTTGCCGCACAGAATGCCGAACACGAGGCGCGCATAGTCTTCGCGCGTGTAGGCGCAGCGGCGCGTGGGTGCGCTGTCCGCCCGCACGGCAAGCAGGTCGGCGGAGACTTCAATGCCGCCCGCCTGCAGCACGGCGACGGCGTCCTCCGCCGTCTCGCGCGCGGTAAACTCGCGCGCCATGTAGTAGTCGTAGCAGAATCTGACGAGCAGGATGTCCACGAGGACGATCAGCAGGATGAGAAAGCTCTTGGTGTACTTCCAGTTCACTTTACCGCCCCGCTTTCCGTCTCTGCCGGTGCGGCATAGGTCATCAGCACGGCTGCCCCGGCGGCCGTGTAGGGGGCGCGGTCGCAGTACCATGTCGCATCGCACGCGGCAATCGGGAGCGCGTCCACGGTATAGAACAGCTTCAGGCTGTGCAGTCCGCCCTCACACGCGTTTTTCGCCGCGGTCGCATACTGCCAGGCGGCAGGGAAGAGCGTCAGCCCCGCCCCAGCACGCGAAACGCTGAGGCGGCGGACTTCCGCGGCGGTGAACATGCCGCCGGACGCCGTCAGCGAAAGAAAGGACGGTATGGCATCGCCGCCGAGCGGGATGCCGCCGTAGCGCAGACCGAATGTGACAGTGTAGCCGTCGCCGTCCTTGTAAAAGCTCTGCAAAAACGGCGTTGCCGCGCCGCCGAAGCTCGCGCCGTCCATGTCGCGCAGCCGGTCGGCAAATGCCGCCGCTGCCGTGAGAATATCGTAGATGCCGATGTCGAGCGCGTTTTTTTTGCCCTCGAGAAAGGTGGTAATCGGGATGCCGCCGTCCCGCGACGCCGTAAAGGCGATGCGCGCCGTGGTGACGGAGAGGCTGCCGTGCGGCTCCACAATGGCTTGCGCGGACAGCCGGTGACGGTCGGGATTGAAGGCGAACAGCGAGAGCAGCGCGCGCCCCGTGTCGGCAGACAGCGGATGCAAAGTGCCGTCCTCGACGGCGATGGGTGCGGCAATCATGGAGGTTTCCCCGACGGGGACAAGGTTGTCCGCAAGGTATGCGGCGGTCAGCGCATCGCTGCCGATCAGCGCCGCGAGTGCGCCTGCGCGCACCGACACGGGCTTGTCCGAGACGGCGCAGGTGCTGCCGTTCGTGAGGTAGAGCCTGCCCGCACCCTCCTCGTCAAAGGCGAGGAGCAGCGTGTCGGCGCTGACTGCGCGGTCGGCTGCCGCCGCCTTTTCGATGTCACCGGTCAGCGCATAGAGCAGCTGATAGGGCAGCGTGCCCGCAAATTGCAGGTAGATACAGTCGTCCGCCGCAGCGGCGGTCATGGCTGCAAAATCGGTTGCCGTCAGTGTCGCGTCGGCGGCAAGCGCCTGGTGGATCAGCGGATAGGCAAGTGCCGTCACCGTGTCCGGGATGTCGCCCGCAAAGGCGCCCGCCGTTTCCCCCGCGGCGGAAATGATAGCGGCGGCGGGGGCGAGCAGCCCCGCATCGGCAAGCGTGCGCACGGCGGGGGCGTCCGCCCCGGCACGCACCGCACCGTCCGGCAGCGCCGTGCGGCTTGCCGCCGCGCCGGTGTGCGTGAACTGGGAGCCGCCGATGTAGATGCCCGCCGCCGTCAGCATGAGAACGGTCAGGCATGCGAGCAGAATGGTTTTGAACTTTTCCATGGCCGTTCTCCTTTCAGATGTTGTGGGGATTTCAAAGCCTTCCTCCGGGGGCGAAGCCTGAAATGTTACAGCTTCCCATGTTTCGGCAAAGTTACGGTAAAGGTTGTCCCCTTGCCGACGATGCTGGAAACGCGGATGTCGCCGCCGTGCGCGGCGGCAAACTCCTTTGCAATCGCAAGCCCGAGACCGGTGCCGCCCTTGTCGCTCGACCGCGCCTTTTCCACGCGGTAGAACCGTTCAAACAGGTGCGGAATGTCCTCCTCGGGAATGCCCACGCCGTTGTCCGTGATGCTGACCTCGGCGGCATCGCCGAGGTCGCGCAGACGCAGGCTGATTCTGCCGCCGTCCGGCGTGTACTTGATGGCGTTGGAGGTGATGTTGATGAGAATCTGCTCAATGCGGATCTTGTCGCCGCGGATGAAGACGGGGTCATACGCACCGTCAAAGGTCAGCTTGTGCCCATGTGCCGAGGCGTTGACCGCCAGCGACTTTGCAAGGTAGGCAAGCGACTCTTCAAGGTCAAATTCGCGCACATTGAAGTTCATGGTCTTGCTGTCGAGCTGCGAGAGCGTGAGCAGATTTTTGATGAGCAGCTCCATGCGCGTGCTCTCGGTCTCCGCCATGTCGAGAAAGCTCTTGTTCATCTCGTTTTTCGTCACGCCCTCATCGGCGGACAGCGCCTCGATGACCATTTTGATGGTGGTCAGCGGCGTGCGCAGCTCGTGCGAGGCGTTGGCGACAAATTCGCGGCGGCTGCGGTCGAGCTCATAGCTCTGCGTGACATCGTGGATGACGAGAATCACGCCTTCGCGCATGCCGGTCGCGTCGCGATAGCGGATGTTGCCGAAATACAGCTCGTAGACCTTGCCCTTGTAGCGCACGGCGGGCACATCGCCGCCGTCATCCAGCGAAATGTCAATGCCGCCGCTCTCATAGTGCAGCAGGCTGAAGATGTAGTCCAGCGTCAGCTCCTCGCGCTTTGCGTCGGCAAACAGATCCGTCGCCGCGCGGTTGATCTGCAGGGGCCTTCCGTCTTTGCCGAAGGTGATGACTGCGTCCTTGAGGCAGGACAGCACGGTCTCCAGCTTCTCGCGCTCGCCGTTGATCTCGTCGAGGTTTTCCTCCAGCATGCGGCTCATCGTGTTGAAGTTTTCGGTCAGCACGCCGATTTCATCATTGGAATGCACGCTGATCTTGTCCTTGAAGTCGCCCTTTGCCACGCGCTGCACGCCCTCGGTCAGGCGGGACAGCGGCATGGAGATGGCGCGCGCCAAGAAGAAGGAGAGGAGTATTGCGATCAGCAGCCCGACAAACAGCGCCTGCAGGATGATCGAAAACAGCATCCAGTTGATCTCGTGCAGCTCGTCCTGCGTGTCGCGCAGATAGATGATGCAGGCGGCGTCGCCAACCGTGAGCGGGAGCGCGTAGTCCGCGTAGTCGCTGCCCGCGGTGTTTTCGTTGCCGAGGCTGCCGGAGAGGGCGGCGACGAGGTTGGGCGTCTCGGCGAGGGCTTCGCCGCCCGCCGTGTCGCTGCCGTCGAGAAAGCTGCCGTCCGCGTCGAGGATGTAATAGTTGCGGTAGTCGTCAATGCCGAGGCGCGAGGCGTAGGAGGCGAGGATCGACTTCTGCTTGGTCACAAAGTCGTCCGTGCCGTCCGCCATCGCCGCCACGAGGTACTGCCGCAGCTGGGCGTCGCCCTCAAAATTCTGCGTCATGCAGGTGGAAAACTGGTCGTTGTAATACCCCAGCACGCTGCTGACCAGCACCGCGCCGACCACGCTCATGACGATCAGAATGAAGATGACGAGGATCAGAATAATCTTGAAATACAGACCTCTGTACATAGCCGTCCCGCCTTACTGGATGTAATAGCCGACGCCGCGCTTGGTGATGAGGTATTCGGGGTTCGACGGGTCGCGTTCCAGCTTCTTGCGCAGGCGGGAGACCGTCACATCCACCGTGTTGACATCGCCGAGAAAGTCGCCGTAGCCCCACACCTTTTCAAGCAGGTCTTCGCGCGAGAAGGGCACGCCGGGGTTCTGCATCAGAAAGAGCAGGAGCTCGTATTCCTTCTTGGACAGCTCCAGCTCCGCATCGCCGCGCCGCGCCGCATAGCGGCTCTTGTCGATTGACAGCCCGCGCACCGACAGCACGCCGTCATCCGCCGCGCCGCCGACCACCTCGTCCTTGTGGCGGCGGATGTTGGCGCGGATGCGCGCAATGACCTCGTTCATCGAGAAGGGCTTGGTGATGTAGTCGTCCGCGCCGTTCTCGAGGCCGAGAATCTTGTCCTTTTCGTCGTCGCGCGCCGTCACCATAATCACCGGCACATCGCTGCGCGTGCGGATGCCCTCCAGCACCTTGAAGCCGTCCAGCTTCGGCAGCATGATGTCGAGCAGCACGATGTCAAATCTGTCGGAGAGCGCCTTGCGCAGCCCGATTTCGCCGTCCTCGGCGACATCGGTGTCAAAGCCGGCGCGCCCGAGGTTGAAGGAGAGCAGCATCGCAATGTTTTTTTCGTCCTCCACGATGAGGATGCGTCTTTTTTCGAGTCCCATTCGTTTGTCCTTTCCGGCAGAGGTTATTGCGCCGCGCCGGCTTCACGCAGGGGCATGGAGCGCAGCGCCGTGTAGGTATCGAATTTCTTGAAAAAGCCGCTGTAGAGCGCGCGGGTTTCCGCGTCGGTCGAGAGCGAGAAGTTGAAGATGCCGTTGCTCGGCGACTCGGCAAGCGCCATGTCCGTCATACGCTCGCTCGACAGGTCGTCCGCAACGAGGTTCATGCGGCACGCCTTGCCGAAGTAGCCGTCGATGTGCGGCAGCGTGCTGGCAAGCTCGGTGGAGACAAAGATGCGCGCCGTCTTGCCGAGCAGGGTAAACAGCGTGTCGTTGGCGCTGTCCATTTCCGCCGCAAAGGCGGTGGGCGCGCGGAGGGCCGCGTCGTCCGCATAGTAGGCGACGGTGTGCCCCGATGCGTAAATCAGCGGCAGCACCTCGCTGTAGGCGCCGATGTCGGCGGGGTCGAGCGCAAAGGTCGCGCTGTGCCTGCCGAGCAGGCGGATGAGCCCCGGCACAATGGCGGCGCGCGGGTTTAAGAAAATGGGGTGCAGAAAGGTGCCGTCCATCGTGCGGCCCGTGATGCGGATCAAATTGACCTTGGCGTCGCCGCCGCCCGTGTCATAGGCGGCAAGCAGCTCGGGGAAGGTCATGCTTTCGCTGCCGTCGGTCAGCCGCGCGCGCAGATAGCCGTCGGCAGCGTAGGCGGTCTCAAAGGTGATGCCGAATTTTTCGCAGAGGACGGACGGCTCGACATAGAGTTCCCCGCCGTAGCGGTAGAGTGCGATTTCGCGGACTTCGCCCGTCTCGTCGAGACTCTTGCCGAGGTTCAGGCTGATCGAGAGGTATACGCCGTCTGCGCCCTCGAGCAGCGCCGCGCCGAGCGATTCAGATACGGTGAGCGTGAGCGCGTCAAATTCGCCGAAAGCGGCGAGGGGCACGAGCTGCTTGCCGCCCGATTCGATAAAGGGGGAGAGCGAGTCGCCGCGATAGGCACCGTCGCCAACATAGAGTGAGGCGCGTTCCGCCGCTGCCAGCGGCAGCAGGCAGCATAGCGCGGCAAGGAGCAGCGCCGCCGCGCGCAGAAGTCGTTTCATGAGGCACCGTCCTTTCGTGGAAAATGAGGGGATGGGGAAAAGCCTCCCCCCGGTAAAGGGAGGTTGCCGCCGGATGGCGGCGGAGGGACTGTTACATGGCCGTGGTACAACCCCTCAGGCGTGTTCCACGCCAGCTCCCCTTGCACAGGGGAGCCGAAAATGCATAAACCTTCGCACGCACCTGTAGGGGCGATTCATGAATCGCCCGTTTTTGCTATCGTGCAGGCGGGCGACCGATGGTCGCCCCTACGGAATAGCGAAAAAGGTGTACACACCCGCAGGACGCCGGCTGTCTCCCGCCGCATTTGAAAATTCTCTTATATCTTCTCTACTTTAATCAGATCCGTGTTGCCGGAGTGGCCGTTGGTGATGCCGCCGGTGACGACAATCAGGTCGCCGCAGCGCAGATCAAACGCCTCTTTGGCAAGCTGCTTTGCCCGGTAGAAGAGCACATCGGTCGAACTCAGCGGCTCGCAGAGCACCGGCGTCACGCCCCAGGAGAGAGCGAGCTTGCGGAAGGTCTTCTCGCTGGTCGTCACGCCGAGAATGTCCACCGGCGAGCGGAAACGCGAGACCATGCGCGCCGTCATGCCCGAGAGCGAGCAGACCGCAATCGCCTTTGCGCCGATGTCGATTGCCATGCCGCACGCGCCGTGCGAGATTGCGTCCACCGTGTTCTTGATCTTGAATTCATAGGTGCGGTAGCGGCGGTCGTATTCGATGCCTTCCTCCGCCGCCTTGGCGATGCGTGCCATGGTGGCGACCGTCTCCACCGGGTATTTGCCCGCGGCGGTCTCACCCGAGAGCATGACCGCGCTCGTGCCATCGTAGACGGCGTTTGCCACATCCGAAATCTCGGCGCGCGTCGGGCGGATGTTGTGGATCATGGATTCCAGCATCTCGGTGGCGGTGATCACGCGCTTGCCGAGCAGGCGGCAGCTGGTGATCAGCTGCTTCTGAATCGAGGGCAGCTCCTCAAACGGAATCTCCACGCCCATGTCGCCGCGGCCGATCATGATGCCGGAGCATTCCTCGCAGATTTCTTCGATATTTTCAATGCCCGCGCGGTTTTCGATCTTGGCGATCAGCTCGGTTCCGTCGTCGCCGCATTCGCGCAGGAAGTTCTTCACATCGATGAGGCTTGAGTATCTTTTTAAAAATTCGCAGACGGATTGAGCGAAAATGGAGGTTACATAGCTTTATGGAGAT
>ENA-ORCP01002367-ORCP01002367.1-human-gut-metagenome-genome-assembly--contig:-NODE-2367-length-15208-cov-9.982949_pt1 | contig 15208 bp, 12 predicted proteins | sample MGYA00242990_ERZ507991 | MGnify/ENA primary metagenome ERZ507991 (study PRJEB26167, sample SAMN06115496) | human gut metagenome | host: Homo sapiens | place: China:Henan | collected 2015-05-07... | reverse complement strand
AGCTATCTGAAAGATTGCGCCACGATGGCTATGAACAGTATCAAAGGCAAAGTATATCGGACATATGCAGTATTTGATGAAAAAATGCGTAGTCAGAAGATGCGAGAACGTCAGGTGGAAAATGATATCGTGTCCGCACTGGAGAACGGAGAACTACAGCTGTATGTGCAGCCCAAGGTCGATATGAGGGCCGGAAGAGTGATCGGAGGTGAGGCGCTTGTGCGCTGGAAGCATCCGGAAAAGGGGCTGGTGCCACCGGGAGAGTTTATTCCCGTACTGGAGAAAAACGGATTTATCATCAATGTAGATGAATATATCTGGGAGAAAGTGTTTGCTTATCTTGGAAAGCTGCGTAAGGAAGGCCGGACACTTATTCCTGTTTCCATCAATGTATCCCGATTGCATGCGTATGATGAGAAACTGACAGAGACACTGCTCCGTCTCAGGGAGGAATATGATGTTCTGCCGGAGTATGTTCCGCTGGAACTGACAGAGAGCGCATTCCTGGAGGACGAGGTTGGTATGTATCGCCGCATGGAAAGCCTGCGGGAGCGAGGGTTCCTGGTGTCCATGGATGATTTCGGTACCGGATATTCTACCATGAACATGTTGAAGAATCAGACATTGGATGAGATCAAGATCGATCGGGAATTCATCCGGGATCTGGAGAAAGACAAGAGTCTGATCATTATCCGCAATACCATTGCCATGCTGCAGCAGCTGGGAGTGCATATCGTCATCGAAGGCGTGGAAACGGAAGAGCAGAAGGAGTTCCTGTTAGGCTGTAATTGTACTGATGTACAGGGCTTTTTATTCTACCGGCCGATGCCGGTGGAGGAGTTCGACAAACTGCTTTGGCAGCAGGAACGGGAGCCGGATATGGCAAAATAGACAAAGACAAAATAGACAAATGCGCAGACCGCATTCTGACGGTTTTTTTGAAATTAACCTGACAGAATGCGGTTTTTCTTTGGCCATTCTTCCGAAAATGAGAAAATAGTTCCGGAGGCGTTGACAGATGCCACGGAAGGGAGTAATCTGCATATTACCCGACAGGTCAGTCGAGGTCAAAATTCTAAATATCAGGTCATATTCGACCAGGAATCACATAATGTATTAATTAGTGCAAAATGGATTATTTTGAGAAAAACCAACAGGAGGATGTATGGAGGAAAGAGAAAACAAAAGGGAAGAAACCGCCTCTGATGCAGAATTGCAGAGGCTGGTAGAAGATTTTATCACACAGAAACAGGTGCTTTTGATCCAGGTAAAAAAGGGTGTGTTGGGCAAGGAGGAATTTCTGCAGGAGGCAGGAAAACATATCGATCAATATTATCATTTCCCGGCAACGAAAAGGAAAAGACTTTTAAAATCATTTGAACAATATATTTTCGGTTATTCCAGACTGTCACCGCTCATGGATGACAAAAGCATTTCGGATATCCGGGTGGTGAGTCATGACTGTATCCGGATCAAGAGAGAAGGAAAACGTATGGATGCCGGAATTGCCTTTGCTTCGGAGAAGGAGTACCGGCAGTTTATTGATTATGTGGCAACCAGAAATCAGGTGAATATTTCTAACCTGAATGCGATCCAACGGTTTACGGATACAGAAAGTCATCCGGACTTTATCTTTCGTTTTACCTTATCCATGCCCATTGTCAATACCTACAGCGAACCTTATCTGTGTATCCGGAAGGTGCCGAAGAGTTTTCCCATGATGACAGAACTGGTGGAGAAAGAGATGCTGGACAGGAATACGGCAGAACTGCTGGTGCAGAGGTTCCGACAGGGATCGACCCTGATCTGCGGAGGAAATTCTTCCGGTAAAACCACACTGTTAAATGCGTTGAAGGAGACGCTTCCGGATGATATGGCAATTCTGGTGGCACAGCAGGCGGATGAGCTGACCACACTGTTTCATCCGGATATGATGTTCCTTCATTCGCTTCCGGGAACCTCGGAAAGCAGTGTGAATTATGATTTAAAGCATATCAGTATAGCGGGACTGACGATGGACGTGGACTTTTTTATCATAGGTGAGGTGAAGGGAGGAGAAGCGCTGTATCTGTTGAATGCGGCGTATACAGGACAGATCTGTGCGGCTACGGTACATGCACCCTCTGCGGACAGGGCACCGGAGAAGATCGTGGACTATGCAATGTATGACAGTCGTTATTCCCGCAACGAATTAATGAAAATGATGGACTGCTTTCAGACCCTGGTGTTTATGGAACATTACCGGGTGAAGGAGATCTTCGCCTGTCTGGGGTGGAATGCGGAGAAAGAGAATCTGGAGTATGAGAGATTGTTTTGACCATTACATGAGAGGAGAAACTTATGATCATATACGTATGGATCTTTTGTTTAATATTTACGGGTTTTCTGCTTCTGTTTGGAAGGATACGGTGGGTGGAGACAGCAAAAAGCCTGCTGTCCCGGACGAAAAAAGGGATGGATCAGTCGGCAAGACTGCGGGTGTTGGAAAACCGGCACAAGCTGCAGGAGCTACAGCGTAACAATACCTGGATCTGCCGGGTGGAAGAATTTCTCTGTTATTGCGGTATGCGGCGCAGATTTCCGGCGTGCACCCCGGAGAAATGGATCGCAGGAAATCTTCTGGGAATGACGGTGATCTTTGGAGTGTTGCTTGGGAGCAGTGGGAAATTCCTGATAGCTTTATCGGGGATAATGATAAGCGGAGCAGTGGAATATCTGTTCCTGAGCACGCTGCGGGCAGAAGAATTGCGGATGACCAATGAAAATCTGCTGAAATGTCTGAATTTCCTGGGAAATTACAGCCTGACAGCGGGAGAGATCACCATGATTCTGGGTCAGGTGAGCCGTTATGTGGAAGAACCGTTAAAGGGAGCACTGGAGGAATGTGCCTATGAAGCACAGACGACCGGAGATAGTTCGCTGGCACTTTTGTCCATGGCAGAACGAATAGAACATCCCAAGATAAAGGAACTGGCCAGAAATCTGGAGATCAGTATCCGCTATATGGCAGATCTGACCACACTGGTAGACAGCAGCAGACGTTCCGCAAGGGAGTATCTGCGTATGGAAGAGGAACGTAAAGGGATGCTTCGAGAGGCAGGTATCAATATGGCGTTGCTTCTGGGAATGTCGGTATTCGCCCTGCTGACGGTGGACCGGCTGATCGATGTGTCGGTCTGGAAAATAGTATCCGGGACTTTACCGGGGCATCTGGCAGTGGGTGTCTATGGACTGATATTGTTTCTGTTTTTGCGGAAACTGTATGGTTTTCGCCGCTAGTCAGGGAGGTGTGGAGAATGAGCTGGAGAGTTATCTGGATTCCCGAACTGTTGGGAGCGGTGCTGGGAGGAATTTTTGTGTTCCGGCTGGGTATGGGAACAATGCCGAAAACGGTGTTGCATGCCTGCGAGGAATTTACCGGAATGCTGCGGGAGAGCCGAAGGTATGAAAACTGGGTCACCGGAACAGAAAAGAAATTAAGGAAAAACGGTGCAAAATTTCACTATGGGAAGAAAATTACACCGGTAAAATACCTGCTGATGCGCCTGTTTCTTTCTCTTGGCGCAGTACTGACACTGGGAACTATCGGCTGGGGATATGCACTGCTTGCGGCAATGGGACTGTATTATGTGCCGGAACTGTTATTGCTGTACCTGAACCGACAGGACAATCGTAAGATGATGCCGGATCTGCAGCTGATCTATCAGGCACTGGAGGTACAGACCTGTGCCGGAGTCTATGTAACGGATGCCTTGACGGAATGCTGCCAGAGCGTACGGACGCAGAGATTACAGCAGGCATTGATGGAACTGTCCGGAGATCTGGTCATACAGTCGGATCTGGTTACGGCTTTGTCTGACTTCCAACAGAAATTTGACAACCGTCAGATCGATGCATTGTGCATTACCCTGATCCAGGCAGGAGAGTCGGGGCAGGCGGTAGATCTGTTGAAGGACATGGGAGAGCAGTTGAAGGATATGGAACTTACGGTGCTTCAACAGCAAAAAAGTGCTCTGGACCGTAGTATTACTTTTTATCAGCTGGGAATGCTGGGGGCGGTACTGGGAATCATTTTATATGCCTGTGTGGGATATATGTTCCGGGCAGTGGTGCAATTCTGAAATACCAATAAAACAAAACACGAAAGGGACAAAACATGAAGAATTTACAGAGAATCTGGGGAAAAGTAAAAGAACATGCCTTACGGCAGGAGCAGGGGATCGACGGGATCCTGGTCACTGTAGGTCTGTGTATTATTGCACTGTTATTGTGCGTGGTCATGAAGGACAGTCTGACAACGTTTATACAGACCATTGTAACAGCGATGCAGACCAAAGCGGCAGATATCCTGACAGGGGTATAGGATAGGAGAGAAGATGACGGAACGAGGGAAACAGCCAGGGAACATAGGAGAGCTGATGACGATGGGCATGTGTGTGCTGGCACTGACGGTAGTGATGCTGAACTACCTGCAGAATGTGCAGCTGCTCCAGGCAAAAGAGAATGTAGGACAGCTGGCGAGGGCCTATCTGCTGAAAATGGAAACGGTAGGATACCTGGAACCGGCGGAGCAGGCACACCTCACGGCAGAACTGGAGACGGCAGGACTGACAGAGATCGATTATGAGGGAAGTACTTTGGAACCTGCAGGATATGGGGAACGCATTATCCTGCAGATTCATGGAAAGCTGGGCGGACATTATGAAATACGGGAAAAGAGAGTATCGACTGCCAAAAACTGAGAACCGGCAGGAGACAGGAAAAGCAGAAAGTGGACAGGTTTCCTGGGTGCTGGGATTGTTTCTGATACTGTTTCTGGCAATTTTGTTGTATATGCAGCTGCAACTGGCAATGTACAAGGCATCCGCACGGTATCTGGAAGATGCATTGGCACTGTCCAATCTGGCATCGGCAGTCATTGATATCCGGGAGTATGGCAGCACACATAAGGTACATATCACAGATCAGGAACAGGCGTATGCGGGATATTGTTCTGCTGTCCGTGAAAATCTGGGGTTAAATGAAAATTATGAAGCAGTAGGTCACAAGCTGATTTCCGGAAAGGTAGAGATACGAAATTATATTATCTATAATGTCACGGGAACAAAAGTGCAGGTGTGGGAACGAAACGGTGACGGAAGGATCCTGGAATGGGAAGGAACCCTGGGAGAAGTGAGGACTCCGGGGGGACAGACCATTGAGAATACCGGTGTGTACAGTGAGATCACATATCCGGTGGAAGGTTTTCTGGGAATTACAGTAACTGCTGAAAAAAGTAAGCTGGTAGATGTGGTCAGTGAATATATGGGAGAGGAAACGAATGAAAAAACGGAAGATGAGTCAGGCGTGGAAGAATAGAATCTGGAACGGAAGTATCCTGGCAGCGTTTGTGGCGGCTATGGCAGTATTTGTTTTTTTGCTGCAGACAGAAAAGAGAGTGCTTACGGAATACGAAAAAGAACAGGTATGCGTGGTAACGGCGGCAATTCCCAGGGGAGAAAAAATCTCCGCGGAAAATGCAGAGCAGTATATGACAGTCATGGAAATCGACAAAAGAATTGTGCCGGAGACTGCACTGAAAAGCACAGAGGCGGCAAGCGGAAGAATAGCGGCATATGGAGTGGAACAGGGGATGGTACTGACTACAGGCATGCTGCGGGAACTGTCGGAGATCACAGAACAGATGCGGGAACCTGTTATAGCCGGATTCCGCGCCGAAGATCTGTACCAGGTAGTGGGCGGTGTCCTGCGTGCCGGAGACAGGATCCATATTTATTGTGTGGAACAGGAGGAAGAGGAACAAAACGGGAAACTGTTGTGGGAAAATGTGTTTGTCCAACAGGTGTTTGACCGGAATGGAGCTGCAATCGGCGGTGATGATGGGACAACTCCGGCACAGAGAGTAAATATCTATATGGAAAAAGAAAGGGTGGCGGACTTTTATGCTGCACTGGCACAGGGCTCCTTGCGTGTGGTCAAGGCAGAGGATGCGGATAGGCAGGAGGAATGAGAATGCGGTATGGGAGATATCTGGCAGGATTACTCGTGCTGGGAATTGCGCTCCTGTTTTCGATACAGTCGGAAGCGGCAGCGAAAAAGACCATTTACAACAGTCCTTATGTTTCTTTCAGTCCGGATGGACGTGCATTTACAACCTGCGCAGGAGACCGGAATTATGTGTGGTATGCCCGGGATGACAGCACCACTGTGTATACGCAGATTCCTTCTTCGCTGAGAGATCCGGTAGTGGGAGAACATATTTATACAGAGAAACGGTATGGAGAAATCCCAGTGAGATATTGGAAAGTGGTCCACCGGCCGGGACAGTGTATTCATAATGGATATACCGGAAAAAACTGGCACGGGGTATCTTTTGGCAGACAAAAATGCATGCAGTATTATTATTCCGGCTGGAAAGCCTATTGTGCGGATTGTGGAGAAGCCATTGAAGAGTACAATATCTATATGAGCAGAGAAGCGGCGGCCTCGATACAGTACCTGGATCTGGGCAACGAAAGAAAACCGATGAGCTACTATTATCTCTGTCCGTTCTGCGACAATCTGGAGCAGGGGGTGGATCTGCCGGCACATAAATGTAAAAATATTTCCTGGAATCAGTATAAGGTCTGTTATCAGGCCAATACGGGAGGTGCATCTTATAACGGTTATATGGATGACAGTATCCATATGTACAACGATGCCATAGTCTACGAAGGCAAGACGGTCACTCCGGTGACACACCTGACAGAGAACAATTACAGCAGGACCGGATATTTGTTCGCGGGCTGGAACACAGAGCCAGATGGTTCAGGAACCGCTTATGCGGATAAAGCTGCAATCGAAAATCTCAGGCAGGCGGATTGGAGAGACCGGACAACCTGGACAGATAACGATCATGGTGTAGTCAATTTATATGCACAATGGGTGCGGAGTGAAAGCACCCTTGTGCTTTATGCCAATGGAGGAAAGTATGATGACCGGGAGATATTTTCTGTAACGCAGCCATATCTTGAAAGATATCTGTTGCAGGAAGAACTGGTCTGCGCACCAGATGGGTATACAGTCTGTTTTCGTGCCAATGGCGGATCGGAGATCACTCCGGTGCAGGGGAAAAATCGGTTTGTCGAATGGAAAAAGGTGCATCCGTTCCGGGGGAGTCTGGATGGAAAGCAATATATCTTTGATGCTCCGGACGGTAATGTGGACAGGCTGACGGCAGTCTATCAGCCGGAACCTGTCACATTACCGGAGACCACCAGACCCGGGTGGTCCTTTGGAGGCTGGTATTATGACTCGGAATTCCGACGGCCGGCAGGAGGAGCGGGCGACAGCATCATACCGTCCGAAAATACGACATTGTACGCGCAATGGGTGGATCTTACCCTGCTGGCGAAAGATAACTACAAGGAAAACGAAGGAAAAGGAGCAGTGGATCTGTCCTGGGAGCAGACGGATCACAACAACAAAACGTACCTTATTTATCAGAGACTGGAAGACGGTGCCTGGATGCGGATTAATAGTGCAACGGATATCAACAGCGGAGCGGCCGTTGAACTGACCGGTATTTATGAAGCAAAGACGAGGACATATAACGTGCCGTATACCGGACTCTACGTCATAAAGGCGATGGGGGCGCAGGGACAGGGCTACGGTTCCTTTCGGGGAGGATGTGGGGGAAGTGCCTCCGGAACATTCTGGCTGCAGAGGGGGGAACAACTGACCTATGCCGTGGGTGGTCAAAACGGGTATAACAAAGGCGGCAGAGCTTCAAATTATGGAAACGGAGGAGGAATGACATCCGTGGTATCCGACCGGAAGGGAATCCTGCTGATCGCAGGAGGAGGCGGTGGAGCATCACCGGGCGGTGCAGGCGGCAAGGGTGGCAGCATGGAAAGTGTCCTAGGGCAGCAGGAAGGAGAAGCGGGTATGGCCGGAGGCGGAGCCGGATATTATGGAGGAACCGCCGGAGAGAAGATCGTGCATCACCATACGAATGACTGCTATAGAAATGCTTCTTATACACCAACATTCGGAGATTGGGAATATTTTATGTGGGGATCGAATTGCTTTGATTCCTCAGGCACAAATTCTTATCAGTATAACGGACATACCACAAGTACGGACGATGATGAGTGGAGCCGTGCCATAGTCCGGGTCGGATGGGCCAGAAACGGGAATTATCCTAAGGAACAGATGTGGAATGTTTCCGGTTATCGGGGGATTCCCACCAATGGCAATACGACATTGAATCTTTCATATTTTTGCGATGGATGGGGATCTCTGGGTGGAAATATTGTGAATACCGACTGGCTGCCGGATGAGAAGCAGCCGTCGGAATTTGTAATCCTGGATCAGAAAGGAACAAAAATTGCACAGGGAAAATTTCGGGATTATCCTTTTTATGATAAACATGGCGGCGGAGACCCGGCAGCCAGTGATTTCCGGCAGTCCCTGCATATCTCATTACCGGAAGGAACGACACATATCTACGTGCATCTGAATTTTCATTTAAGAGGAAATGTCTGGTTTACCGCGGGAATCAGCTCACTTAGTTTCAGTGGTGGGAGAACTCTTGTATGCGGTTATACGGAAGGCCAGGTCCTATTCTCGAAGCCGGCATATGGCGGAAGCAATTATGTAAATCCGGAATGTGCACTGCTATATGAAAGTGAAAGTGGAGTACGGAGTGGAGACGGGCTGTTGTGTCTGCAGTCAAAAGCAATAGGCTACCAGGAGACTTTACAGCTGAAGGGAGTCAGGGCAACTGATCTTGCGGTTCCCGGGAAAATTCCGGAGAACGTCGTAAGAGAAGCACTGGACAGTGAAAGAATAAGAATCTCGTGGACACAGCCGGAGGATTACGGGACGGTATATTATCATAGAGCGGAATCTTATCTGACGGGCAGTACTTCCAAACTATGTGACTCCAATATCACAAAAAACACATTGCTTAGCGGTATCAGGGGATATTATTATCTTGTGGATCAAAACAGGGATACCGTCGTAACGGACGATGCCGGTTATTGTAAAGAACCCCATATGGAACTGGAGGTAAAGGATGGGGTGCAGTATCTGCATGTTGCCGCTGTGGATGTGGCGGGAAATGTAGGCGAGACCACACATATTTGTGTGGATGGAAAACAGATTCTGTGGAAGCTTCATACAAAACAGCTTAAGATAAACGAGGCAGAGGGCAATGTATATCCGGCGGCAGCAGACAAAACCTGGTATGTCCGGGCGGACGGAAAGACACCGTTCACGTTAACGAATGCATCTTATATGGAAGGTACAGCCAGACCGGACTATCAACTGAATGGGACAATATATGAAACGGTGACGGAGGACGGTGGCAGGGCGAGAAATATCATTGGCACACCGTCTGCGGAGATAACGGATGATGTGATCCGGACAGATGCGGAGGGACTGTCTTATGCGACTGAGGGGACCAATGTGCTGCAGCAACATTCCTATTCCTATACTTTGCGGTCACACCGGAATCAGGAACTTACCGGAGTACAGCAATTTGTCATAAGTGGAGACCGGAACGGACAAACGATTCGGGTGATTCCGGTAGCGGAAGCGGATCACGGAACAGATAAAATATATTCTGTATCTATGCAGGATCAGAAAAACGGGATCGCTCTGATCGCTGACGGAGAAGCTCCAGTCATCCGGGGGATGGAAATACTGGAGAACCGGGCACTGATCGATCGCAGAGACGGAGCTGTTACCATACGTGTTACTGCCACAGATGCTCTAAGTGGTGTGGATCATTTTACAATTGTTATCAGTAATACGGACAATGCTGTTTCTAAGACCTACCTTCCCGGAGAAGATGGCTGTATCGTGATTACAATCACAGAGGACGAACCGCTGTTCAGCGGGGATTTTACGGTACGGGGATATGCTTCAGATCATGTGGGGAATGAGAGCCGTATCTGTTACGGTACGACGGAATTTGCACTTGAAAGCAGTGTGAAACGTATTTTGGAGCCGCAGGAGCCGGTCTTCAAATGCGGCGAAAGCGGAATTCTTACCTTTACCACATGGGGATATGCGGACCGGGTGGAGGTCATTTTCCCGGAATGTATGACAGCACTGGATCCGACATTGAATAAAGTCTATGATTATACCGAAAGTCAGGGGTATCGTAAGACGGAAGAACTGGAATTTATGGTGCCTTTATATACTCCGGAGAACCAGACACAGGAAATCACAGTGCGGGCCTATAAAGGTGACAAGAGGCTGGAAGATCATCCGACGATCAGCGTGATCGGAGTGTCGGGAAATGTGTTGGATGAACTGCGTACCCGGTTACGGTAAGGAGGTATGAGAGCTTTGGAAATCGTGTTCCGGATACTGTGGTCGGTGGCTCTGGGAGGCCTTATCTATGGCAGTACAATCTGGCTGCTGCGTGTGGAACTATCGGGAGACATCGAGAGGATGGAACCCGGAAAAGCGTGGCTTCTCGGGGGACTGGCCTGGATCAATGCAGTTGTGATTCTTGTTATAGGGGGAATGGATGGAAGACTTCCGGAAGAAAACAGACTGGTGATCCTGGGGGTACAGGAGATCCTGTGCTCCCTGCTGGCGGGAGGTTTGTTAGCGGCGGCCTGCATGGATGCTGTACACAGTTATGTGTATAATTATGTATGGTGGTGGTGCCTGCCATGGACAGGAATACTGTTGGGGCTTCCGGTGTCGGAAGCTTATATGGAGGATGGAGTGTGCAGGATTACTGACAGGTTTAGCATACAGCAGGCGGCAGCAGTGGCATTGTTTGTACTCCTGCAGCAGATATTGTTTGCCCAAATGTACGGAAGAGCTGACTGTCATGCATTTTCTGTATGTGCGTTGGCAGGCTGCGCCTGGCAGGGGAATCTGTTGTGGTTTCTGATCCATATGTTATTGGCGCTGACTTTGCTGGCTGCAGTACAGCTTTGCAGAAGAAATGTGACACCGGATGGAAAACTTCATGTACCGAAGCCGTTTATTCCATATATAGTGGTAACCTTCTGGGTGCAGATCCCGGTAATGTTGTATTTGCAGAGTGGATCTGTGTATATTTATGCATAAACAGTTGCACAATTTTCAAAAAGGTGCTATAGTAATCAACGTTTAAGGACGACTGTCGTCCGTAGAAAACAGACAGGAGGAAAATATTATGAAAAAAGCAATCGCAATGTTACTTGCAACTGTAATGTGCACAGCAATGCTGACAGGCTGTGGTTCTGATTCCGCAACCAATGAGAGTTCTCAGGCTGCTGAAAGCAGTGTGGCAGAGACTGCTGTCGCAACAACGGAAGCTGCTGCAACAACGGAAGCAGCCGATAAGACAGAGGGCGGCGTACTGGTATTCGGTACAAATGCTGAGTTCCCTCCCTTTGAGTATGTTGGTGATGACGGAGAACCCGATGGATTTGATGTCGCTCTGATCAAGGCAGTAGGTGAGAAGCTGGGCATGGAAGTTCAGGTAGAAAACATGGAGTTCGACTCTCTGGTAAGCTCTATCGGCAACAGAATTGATGGCGCTATCGCGGGTATGACTGTCACCGACGAACGTAAGGAACAGGTGGATTTCTCCAATCCTTATTACGAGGCTGTACAGTTCGTGATCGTATCGGCAGATTCCGATATTGCAACCGCTGATGACCTGAAGAACAAGACCATCGGCAGCCAGCTTGGTACCACCGGAATGTTCCTTTCCGAGGACATTGAAGGAGCTACCGCACAGACCTATAATAGAGCCATCGATGCTGTCAACGATCTGGTAAATGGCAGAGTAGATGCTGTTATTATCGACAAAAACCCTGCAGAAGTATTCAACACCAAGTTCGAAGGCAAAGTTAAGATCATCGATGGCGCAGAGTTCGGATTCGAGACCGAGGAATATGCAATCGCACTTCCTAAGGGAAGCGGACTGGTAGATCAGATCAATCAGGCACTGGAAGACCTTAAGGCAGACGGTACCTTTGATGCTCTGGTAGCTCAGTACATCGGAGAGTAATTTTTATACAAAATATACACGAAAAAGAAGAGAATGGCTTGTGCCATTCTCTTCTTTTTGCTATATTAAGGTAGGCAACATATACTGTTGAGCAAATTATACACTTTACATTCACAAGAAAGGCATAGGAAATAACATGCAAAATATCTGGCAACATATTTATGCAGCCTTCATTGAAGCGGACAGATGGAAGCTTTATCTGAAAGGCCTGGGAGTCACCTTAGAGGTTTCTTTTTTTGCGGCACTGCTCGGTATCCTGATCGGAACCATAGCGGCATTTCTGAAATTATCTACGAGAAAGAACGGATCCAGGACCATAGCATCCCGGATCGCCGGTGCCTATATTGATATTATCCGCGGAACTCCTACTACGGTACAGCTGTTGATCATGTGGTCCGGCATTCTGGCTGCCTGTAAGAACAGCGTGTTGATCGCCAGTCTGACATTCGGTATCAATTCCGGTGCTTATGTAGCGGAGATCGTCAGAGCCGGTATCCCTGTGGTGGAAGAAAAACATACGTGGATCAGGCGAGCACATCAGCTGCTGGAATGGATCGAGGAAGATGCACGCGGGACAGACAGAAAAGATTGAGAGAGAAACGGGAGTAATCGGAGAAAAGCGAAGAATTCCGCATAAAACAGTTGCATTTTGCAGATAATGAGGGTATAATGTCGGAAGAAATTGGCAGTGACGAAAGCTACGACCGCAAAGCTGTTTCAGAGAGCCGGTGGCAGGTGTAAACCGGTGCAGTGAGTAAGGTCTTTCCACTTTCAGAGCCGGTGATGAAAGTCACAAGGTTCGTACCCTGTATCGTACGTTTGAGAGGTCGGAAGAAGATCTGTTCTTTAACATAGAGAAAGAGAGGCAGAGTGTTCCGGCAATATGGGTGGCAACGCGGAAGAGAATACAGCCTTTCGTCCCATGTGTTTTGGCACAGGGGCGGAAGGCTTTTGTGTTATAAAAAAGAAAAAGGAGCTTAGAAAAAATGATCGATTTAAAATTTTTAAGAGAAAATCCGGAAATCGTAAAACAGGTTCTGTATGCGTCCGAAGTCGTAGTTACCACCCTAAGATTATTCAAATCCGAAAACAGGGATTCCTTAGAAACTCTTGTAATTCCTGTCATGACAGCACGTTCCAGATATGGATTCGTTTTTAAAGCAGAATTAAATAAGCCGCGGATAAAATTAATAAATTCATTCCAATATCCATGCACATACGCCTCCTGCATGGGCGTATCATACTCGTCAAGCAGAAGGATAGTACGCTTTCTCCAGTAATGATGCAAATAATAAGATAAATTTTTCAAAGCATCCTGAGCTGTCACATCATCCATCTCGCAATTCATCACTTTTGTAAACTGATGTTTTTCTGCTTCTGTAAAACATAATGCATCCAGAAGATAGCGGTGCTGGCGGTAAGTGTCACCAATAATATGTCGGATTTTCTGCACTGTATCTCCATAACAATCCTGTTTTACATCTGCAAAACTTAAATAAATAACAGGATAACTTCCCTGGATATTCCGGTATTTCAGATCAGACCAGATATTAAGTCCTTCAAACAGATCCCCTCTGTGTTCATACTGCCGGGAAAAAAAGCAGTTCAACATACTCATATTTAACGTTTTTCCAAACCGGCGCGGACGGGTGATCAGCGTAACTGCATCCCCTGACTCCCACCATTTCTTAATAAAATCAGTTTTATCCACCAAAAAGCAGTTATGCTCCCGCAAAAAAGCGAAATCCTGACTTCCGATACTGATTTTCAAGTTCATATGTTCACCTGCCCTTCCTTCTCTATTACCCTCTTCACTTCTCACTTAATATCCTGAGCAATTCCTCATTTATCTTCCCATTACCAGCCAGAACAGCCCCCGGCATTCCCACAGGCAGTTCCTTTCCTGCAAAATCCGTTACTTTTCCCCCGGCTTCCTCGATGAGAAGCTTTGCTGCTGAAAAATCCCAGGGCTGTAAGATTGCCTCAAAGAACGCATCCACTCTCCCACAGGCTACATATGCCATGTCAAGAGCCGCGGAGCCTAAACGACGGATATCCTGACAGGACAGAAATACTTCTTTAAATACCTTAAAATTCCAGTCTGCCAGTTCATGATAATAAGGACTGGTTCCAATAGTAACAAGGCTTTCTGACAATGTTTCTGCACCGCTTACATGGATGGGATCACCGTTTAAAAATGCCCCTTCTCCTTTTTTGGCAATAAACAGTTCATCTGTATAAGGCTGATACACAATTCCAAGCACCACCTCACCAGCCTCTGCATAAGCCAGTGAAAGGGTACTGTGACGGAAATCATGGATCAGATTAGTAGTCCCATCTACCGGATCCAGGATCCAGAAATCCCCGCTCCTGTCAATAGCACTGTTATCCTGCTCTTCTCCCATAAACTGTACCTGTGGATACATAGAATACAAGCCCTCTTTTACCAGCTTCTGCACCTGGATATCCACCTGAGTCACATAATCACAGGTTCCTTTTTCTTTTACCTGGGATACGCGGCTGCTGTCTGCAAACAGCGGCTTCATCTTCCTTACTAACTCAACTATTTTTCCTGCATCCACCTTCATTTATCGTCCCTCCACCTTTTAGACCAAATATCTTTTCCAATAATTAATGGATGATTTTATTATAATAGTTTTCAGGGAAAAGTCCAGCATCCAGATACCTTTTAAATACCTTCATTTTTTTGTACATGGCATTTTTATTAACTGAACTGTAATGCACCCACATAAAACAGATATTTACAAAAACACCGGCTATTTTTTAGCCGGTGTTCCTACACTTTGCAGTATATTAAAACGATTTGATTTCCACATTCACCCCTGGAAATCACGCCTCATCAATAGCATGACCAATATCATGTCTCATGTATTTGTTCTCAAAATTGACCCATTCCGTTGCCTTATAAGCATTGGCTCTGGCCTCTTTTAAGTCTTTTCCTGTAGCTGTCACTCCCAGGACACGGCCACCGTTTGTCAGAATATTTCCCTCTGCATCAAACTTGCTGCCGGCATGGAATACATAATAGCCATCTTTATCCTTAAAGTTCTCAAGACCTGTGATCTTCTTACCCTTTTCATAATGCTCCGGATAGCCATCAGAAGCCAGCACTACGCACACAGCCGCATTATCCTCAAACTGCAGGTCGATCTGATCTAAAGTGCCGTCTACACATGCCTC
>ENA-ORCP01002366-ORCP01002366.1-human-gut-metagenome-genome-assembly--contig:-NODE-2366-length-15211-cov-5.641800_pt1 | contig 15211 bp, 11 predicted proteins | sample MGYA00242990_ERZ507991 | MGnify/ENA primary metagenome ERZ507991 (study PRJEB26167, sample SAMN06115496) | human gut metagenome | host: Homo sapiens | place: China:Henan | collected 2015-05-07... | reverse complement strand
ATATTAAACCGATAAGGATCCTGAAGCATGGAAGAAAGGCGAAGTCGCTTGTCAAGTATGGCCTGGAAGAGATTGCAGCCATACTCATACGACCGACTTATTCCCCAAAATTCGATGTCTTCAAATTTTTGTCATGTACTTAAGGAATTTTTATAAAGAATCCCGGGACGTATTTGTTGCTGAAGCCGAGGGATTGATGCGTGTGCATCACAACCGAGGCGAAGGGGCATAGACGCCCGGGAATCCGCAAGGCAGGGACCTGTACGGCATCTTTTGGCCTGAATGGAACCTAAACCTTTTCTCGTGGCACACGCCACACTCCACATCTCAGGCACCGAACATACTCAAAATCAACCTATAAAAATTCACTCGTTAAATTCAAATTCTCTAAGATGGGGTTGGCAATCTTTTGGCTCTTCAAGCCAATTCAGTAATTCTAAATTGGTTAGAACCGGAGGATGGGGAGGATGGTGACTGAGTGGTTTTTCCACTCGAGTTGTTCGCCCTGGCTGTTTGTTATGACAAAAAGGTTCTCGCAATGAAGCTCTTCAGCCGCCTCCACAAGCGCGTCAAGTTCGCGTCTGCGGGTTTTCTCCGATGTCATGTCGAAGCACACTTGTATAAGCTGCTCAACCTTTACGCCTCGCCGCGTCACAAAATCAATCTCTTTGTCATTGCGGGTGCGGTAATAGAATAGTGTTTTGCCCGCAACGTAGCCTCGGCGCAAAAGCTCAACAAAAACCTGATTTTCAAGTAATCGGCCAAGATTCCCACTAAGATTGAAAGCGGCTCCCTGCACAAATCCGTTGTCGACCACATAAACTTTTTTGGGAGCTTTCCCCATGAGTTTCAGCTTGTTATTGAATCGCGGAAGATAGAAAAAGAGGTATGGCTCGCTGAGATATTCACAGAATTTCTTCGTGGTCACTGCGCTTGACAGCCCTAATTCATCTGCGAGGTCGTTGACCGACACAGGGTTGCAAAAATTTGAGAGCAGATAAAGGGCAAGGTTATAAAGGTCGTTAGTATTGCGCACCTTATGCCGCTTTGCCACATCTTTCAGCAGAATAGAATCAAAGAGTGTGGAAAGATAACTCTTTGTTATGCTGCGCGTAAGAATCGTTTCGGGATAGCCGCCGTTACGCATATAATCATCCGTGAGTATAGCAGCCTGAAACGGCATTTCTTCACGCTGGTGATTGTCATTTTTCCATTTCAGTGTTTCTTCAAGGCTGAAAGGCAGCATTTCAATCTGAAAATAGCGTCCGGTAAGCACGGTTGCCATCTCGCTGCTGAGCATCTTGGCATTGCTTCCGGTTATAATCAGATTTTTCCCTCTCCGATAAAGCTTGCTGACCCACAAATCCCATCCGGGAAGATTTTGAATTTCATCAAGCAGAATGAAATCATAACCGGGATATACATCCTCCAAAGCCGCCATGGCCAAATCTTCATTCCAGTTTTCAAGCAACCGGTTATCGTCAAAATTCAGATATGCAAAATTGCGGCCATGCAACATCAGTAGGGCAAAAACGGATTTGCCTGCACGGCGCGGACCGGTTATCAATTTTATAAGCGGACTTTGCAACAGAGTGTCAACGTCATAACTCACATGGCGTTGCTGATAGGGACGCTCCATCAATTCATCGCGTTCCGCACGCTGGCTCAGTATTATAGTCTTCATAGCGGCAATTGTTTCAGGACGCAAATATAGGGAATTTTGTCCAATAGAAACGCTGTACTGTACAAAATCGGTAGAATTTTATACAGTACAGCGTAAAAATAATGAATATTTTTCGGAGAAAACAGGGTCAGGTGGCAGCGAGGAGCTGGCGGGCCGATTCGATGCACATGCGGGCATTGTGGTAGGGGCATTTCCAGAAGCCGGCCTTGTCATCGTGGCGGTTTATTGTTCCGTCGGGCATGCGGCTCCAGTACCATTCGCCCTCTTCGTGGTCAACGATTTCACCGTCAATGTAGTGCCACGACTGCAACGCGCTTTCCCATGCCTTGTCCTCATCATGGAAACGGGCTTGATAAATCTGACCGATGACATTTTCGGCCTGAACCCACCAGTGTTTCTCGTTGTCATACCGTCCGGAGGTATGACGCTCATAAACCATTGAACCGTCACAGCAACGACCCTGAAGCGCGGCCATAGCCACATGGCGCGTCACTTCGGTAGTCTCTCGCAGCAATTCCCCATCGCCAATCACCTGAGCGGCTTCAAGCATGAGCCATGAAGCTTCAATGTCATGGCCGTATGAGATATCGCCGTCAACCCGTTTCATGTCATCATCAAAGAACAGCCCGAGATGGTGAGTCGCAGGGTCAACAATCACATTGTTGAACAGCTTAAGCAACGATGCTGTAGCTTCGCGGCACTCCTCCGTGGGCCACACACGCAGCAGATTCGCATACGCTTCAAGAATATGCAGATGCGTGTTCATGGTCTTTGAGGAGTTGAGATCCTTATCGCTCAACCTAACATCGGAGAGCGGCGACCAGTCGCGCGAAGCGGCCTCGAAATATCCCCCGCGCGCCTTGTCGCGACTATGCTTCTCAATGTCACGGAACAGTGAAACAGCCAAGTCAAGAGCTTCGTTATTGCCCGTTAGCCTCACATATTCTGCAAGCCCATAGATGGTGAACGCTATGGCGTAGTGCTGCTTCTTGGTGTCGTGCGGTTCGCCAGTGGAAGTCAACGACCAGTATACGCCACCATACTCAGGGTCAATGAAATGCCGGCGGATGTAGTCAAACTGCCTGTCGGCCACTCGGGCATATTCATCGCTACCTGTGAACTGAGCAGCTGCCGAAAAAGTCCAGAGTATGCGGGCATTAAGTATGGCACCGCGCGGCTCCTCTGCGTGAAGTCCATCATGCCCGTCGCGCCGGCCATAGAAGCCTCCTTCGCCATCGGCCATACGGTTCATCCAATAAGGGAGAATGTTTTGTGTCAGATTTGCCGTGAGTTCATCGGCAAATGCCTTTTTATCCTTTAAATCCATCAGTTCAGTTCTGCAGTTGTGTCCATACCTTGAAGTTCAAGCATCCGGGCGGCGGCATCGCGCCGTTTTTTCAATTCAGCGGCGATTTGGCTGACACGCTCTGTGGTGAGCGGGTAACACCATGCGGCCACTATGGCTATTGCCGACACTCCGGCAGGAATAAAGGTCATTAACGCCCACAGACATTCAATTGCGCCACCGGGCTGCGGAATGACCATCCCTGCCTGCTCGGGGGTGCGGGCCACGTAGCCGAAAGCGTCAAGCAACCACAGCACTGCTGCGCCGCCAATGGCTCCGCCGAATTTCTGAGCCATGGACGATGAAGAGAAAATCAATCCGGTTGAAGCTGTGTGGAAACGGTGCTCGGAATAGTCGGCAACATCGGCATACATTGACCATATCAGGGGCGACATAACTCCGGTGAGCACCGAAATAACAATCTGGAAAATCAGCATGAGGAAGAATCCCACCGGAGTTACGGGGAGGAAGAAAAATCCCACGCTGAGAACCATAAGCAAGCCGTTGACCATTATGAAAGTGGTGCGTTTGCCAAGGCGCGAGGCTATGGGCACAGTCAGCGCAACGCCTACCATATTCGCAACCTCGCCAATGCTGAGGAAAAGACCCGAATAGAACAGCACAGAGAGTCCGAAGAGCCACATGTGGGCATCGGCGCCGATTACATCGGCGAAGAAATAAGCCACAGTAGCGCCTCTCACGGTGTTGAACAGATTGAAGCTCAGCGCAGCCCCAATCAGGAACCACCAAGGCCGGTTTTTAAGCAGAGCCTTGAAATCATTTCCAACGCTAACCACGCTCTTGGACTTAACCACCTCACGGGTCATTGAGAAACATAGAAGGAAAAGAACAAAGCAAGCCACGGCAATCACTATCATGGCCATCTGCCAGCTTGTGGCCATAGACATGCCGAACGTTTTCTCAAACAGTCCGCACAGAGGCTCCCACGATGCCAAGGCAATGAACGAGCCTCCATAGGCAAAGAACATTCTGTAGGATGAGAACACTGTTTTTTCCTGAGAATTGTCAGTGACAACCCCAAGCATGGCTCCGTAAGGCACATTGATGCCGGTGTAGACAGTCATCATTAACACATAGGTCACATAGGCCCACAGAAGTTTGCCTGCATAAGAGAAATCTGGGGTAGTGAACAGCAGAATACCGCACACTGCAAACGGAATGGAGAACCAAAGCAGATAGGGGCGGTATTTGCCCGCGCGGGTATCAGTGCGGTCAGCCACCACACCCATAATCGGGTCAGAAACGGCGTCCCATATACGGGTAACCATCACGAGTATACCGGCATCAAGAAGTGACAATCCAAAAATGTTGGAATAGAAAAAGGGCAAGTAGTAGCTGAAGATTTTCCAGAACATCGACGATGCCATATCGCCGAACCCGTAGCCTATTTTGCGTTTTAACAGAGCCATAAATTCAAGGAGGTTAAAGATTAAGGGTTGATGCCGAGAGCAAGGTTGGCATTGATTAATGAATCAAGGGTTTTCACCGATTCGGTGGTCGACAGACCGTCCTGCGGTGTGTTCAGGCAGTAATCTACAAGCTGATCTATCGTTGAAGTGGCCACGTGCAGGCGGGTATCGGAAGAAGCATAGTAAATGTAGACCTTGCCATCTTCATCGGCAATCCAGCCGTTGCAGAACAATACATTCATCACATCGCCGATGTACTCCTCCCCGACTGGCGCCATGAAATATCCGCCCGGCGAAGCAATCTTTTTCCAAGGCTCATCAAGCGAAGTCATATAAAGATACAGCACATAGCGCAGACCCGAGGCGCAGCCTCTCACGCCGTGGGCCATGTGGAGCCAGCCTTTGGGCGTTTTGATGGGGTGAGGCCCTTCACCATTCTTCACCTCTTTGATAGTGTGGTAATTGCGCTGGTCAATAATCAGCTCATCGGAAATCCTCGCATCCGTCATGTCATCAACGAGCGCCCAGCCAATGCCGCCGCCGCTGCCGGTGTCGATAAAGCCGTCCTGGGGGCGGGTGTAGAGCGCATATTTGCCATTGACGAACTCTGGATGAAGCACCACATTGCGCTGCTGGCTCTTGCATTTCAAATCAGGCAGACGCTCCCAATCCTTCAGGTTCTTGGTGCGGGCAATGGCGCATGAAGCTGTGGCGGCTGAAAGGTCGCCCGGCTTGGAATCGTCATGTCGCTCGGCACAGAACAGACCGTAGATGTAACCATCCTCATGCTTGGTGAGTCGCATGTCGTAGACATTGGTAGCCGGAATCACATCGTCGGGCATATTGACCGGATGGTCCCAGAAACGGAAATTGTCAACGCCATTGGGACTTTCGGCAACTGCGAAAAACGACTTGCGGTCATTCCCCTCAACTCTCACCATAAGAAGATACTTGCCTTCCCATTTGATGGCACCTGCATTAAGCGTGGCGTTCACGCCAATGCGCTCCATGAAATAGGGGTTTGTCTTCGGGTTGAAATCGTATTTCCAGAAGGGGGGAACCATTTCGGCCGTAATGACCGGGTAGGCGTAGCGATTGTAAACGCCGTTGCCGTTGAGCTGTATGTTTTTGCGGGCAATGAGTTTTTCATACTCTGCCATCACGAGATCTTTTCTGAAATTAAAGAGGTCCATAGTTTTCACTTTGCAAATTTAGTGACAGGGTTGTGATAGAATTCCTTGAAATCATTGGCTGCGGGATGTCCGGGCCAGGGTGTATAGAAATGGTTGGGGTTATCGTGTGCATTGCGCCAAACCGTAACGTAGCAAACCGGATTCGCTTTCAGAATAGGCAGGAGTACCTCCGTGTACCATCCGGCCATTGGGAGCGACTCGCTGCCCGTTTCGGTGAAAGCCACGATTTTGCCCCGTTTCTTGGCCTCGCGGGCGGCAATGTTGAGCGTGCGGGTGGCATCGGCCATGTATTGCGCCAGACCCTCGCTGCCGTTGAAATGATATACGTCGGCGCCGAGGATATCCACGTATTCATCGCCGGGATAACGCTCCATGTACTGCGCTACCGACTGGCAGCGGTCGGGCGAATAGGCCCATACCACATTGTCGACGCCGCGCTCATTGAAACGCTCGCGCATCATTGTCCACAGAGCTATGTAATCGTCCACTGAACAGTTGGGCGCACCCCACCAGAACCAGCCTCCTGTGTGTTCATGCCAAGGGCGGAAAATCACGCCTATTCGGTTGCCCTCGGCATCGTTGAGCGAGAGGAAGAAATCGGCGAGCCGGTCAAGCTGACGCATATACGCCGCGCGGCCTTCTTCGGTATTGACCAAACGGCTCACGGCAAGCGAATCGGCAGTGGTCCAGCTGTCGGCATCAGTCACGGCATTGCGCAGATGCCAGCTGAAAGTGTTCACTCCGCCGCGCGCATCCTGAGCGGCAATCTCGCGGCGCATGCGGTCAAAGCTGACACCATCAAGATTGTTCGCGTCGCTGTTTTCAATACCTCCCAAATCCCAACTCATTACGGCGGGATAGGCGCCTACGGTTTCTTTCACGTCGGAGCGACCTTCATCGCCATTCCAAGTATGGCCGTAGACAGGGTCATCATGATGGCCGAACATCACCTGTCTGCTCGCAGCCGATTCAGCAAGGCGCGCTTTCAAGTTCTCAGCCGGGGTCAAAGCCGACGTCATGAGGGAAGTGGCTGCCATTATGGTACCTAACACAATATTTCTCATTTTACTTTAAAGTTGTCCATTAACAGTGCGTTATCATCGCTTGAAGCACCTGCCATGACGGTGAAGGTGCCCGGCTCGATAACGGGGTTATACTTTTTATCAAGGAGTTGCATCGCTTCAGGCGCTACAGTGAATTCAACCGTCCTGGTTTCACCCGGCTCAAGTTCCACTCTACTGAAACCGCACAGTTCCTTGACCGGACGTGTGGCCGAAGAGTAGTCATCGCGCAGATAAAGCTGTGCAATCTCGGCGCCTTTACGTCTCCCAGAGTTAGTGATATCAACCGTGACACGCACCGGGTCGCCCGCTTTCACTTCGGGGTCAAGCACTTTCAGATTGGAATAGTTGAATGTGCTGTACGACAGGCCATATCCAAAGGGGAACAGAGGCGTTGACGGAGTAACCACAACCGGATGGAAGTAGGCCGACGGCTTATGGTTGTAAATCATCTGCACTTGCCCCACCGACCGCGGGATGGTAATGGCGAGTTTGGCCGAGGGATTCACATCGCCGTAGATTATTTCAGCAATCGCCGTGCCGCCCGACATGCCCGGTTCCCACGCTTCAATAACGGCATCGGAAAGCTCCACAGGGCGCTCAACACCGAGCGGACGTCCGTTGATAAGCACAAGCACCATAGGTTTTCCCGATGCTGCCAGGCCCTCAATCAGCTCATTCTGCAGCCCAACGAGGTCAATGTCGGAGCGGTCAGTGTCCTCACCGCAAGTGCGTTCCGTCCAACGGTAACGCATCATATACTCGCCGGCAGCACAGATAATCAAATCGGCATCTTTGGCTGCCTCTATGGCATGCTCAACGGCCTTGGGGTCCATGTTTCGCGAATCCCAGCCCTGGTCAACGAACTCAAAGCTGCAGCCGGGGTCGGCCTTGCGAACTCCTTCAAGCAGAGTCACCACGTTTTCAGGTTTCTGCTGTGCGCTCCAGTCACCGAGAATGTTCTCATCATCGGCGTTTATGCCTGTGACAAGCACCTTCTTATAGCGTCCGCGCTCAAGCGGCAGAATATTGTCGGCGTTCTTGAGCAGAACAATTGACTGCCGCGCGGCATCGAGAGCTGTGGCCCGGTGCTCGGGACAGAGGCGGACATCCATTGTGGTAGCCTCATCGGCATAAGGATTTTCGAACAGCCCGAGCTGGAATTTTGCACGGAGAATACGGCGCACCGATTCATCAATGCGGCTTTCGGGTATGCGACCTTCGCGCACAAGTTCGCAGACAGCATCGTTCCATTCCGGGCCATGCATGTGCATATCCATTCCGGCCATGATAGCCTGATAGAAAGCCTCCTTGTCGCTCTCGGCAGTGCGGTGCAGGTCGTGGCAGTGTTCAATATCGTCCCAGTCGCTCACAATGAAGCCCGGGAACTGCCATTCGCCGCGGAGCACATCGGTCATTAGCCATTCGTTAGTATGGGCCGGATAGCCGTTCACCTCGTTGTGGGAGGTCATCAGCGAACCTGCGCCGGCTCTGACTCCTGCTTTGAACGGAGGGAAAAACACCTCTCGGAGAGTGCGCTCCGAAACGTCGCACGGAGCACCATTCGTTCCGTTCAGGGGTTCGCTGCCGCCCACAAAGTGCTTTATGCAGGCAAGCACATTGTCCTTGCCGAAATCGCCCTGATAGCCTCTGACAGAGGCCTCGCCAAACAGGGTGACAAGCATGGGGTCCTCGCCGAAAGTCTCGCCGCAGCGGCCCCAACGTGGATCGCGCGCAATCTCCACATTGGGATTGAACGTCCAGTGCATATTCATGGCTCGCATCTCGCGCGCCGTCTGCGCGGCTATCTTCTCGGCCATGTCGGGATTAAACGAACAGGCGAGGCCAAGATTGGTAGGATAGACCGTATTGTCAGGCGCGTTGGCGTTGCCGTGAATGGCATCGATGCCAAAAATCAGAGGTATGCCGAGCCGGCTGCCCATAGCGAGCTTTTGCAGCCGGTTGGCTTCCTCTATGGTCAATACGTGGAGAAATGACCCTATTTTCCCTTCGGCAGTAAGCTTCTCCAAATCCTCCGGCACCAGACCGGGATAGAAAGCGTTTGCCGTGTTGGTCTTTAGCTCCTCCTCGGTCAGAGAACCCATGTTGTTGCGGAAATGCTCCACGCCGACACACTGGTTCATCTGCCCGACCTTCTCTTCGAGAGTCATTCTTGAGAGCAGGTCATCGACGCGGCTGTCAATCGGAGCTGAAGGATTCAAATATAAAGCCATTGTTGCTAAAGCGGTTAAAAGCATCATTTCTGATTCATGAATCGTTTACTTGAGTGAAGGCATCTGGTCGCGGGTAATCACACGTGAGTTGCCCATTACAGCCCGAAGCGACTCAGCCGTGTTGCCGAAACCGTCGGTGGTTGCGGAGCTGCCCTTGATGTCATAGGTGTACCAGATCATGAACCATGTCCAGTCAGCGCCTTCGGAAAGGCACTTGTCGGGCGAAGGCACGCGGCCACACTCAGAGAGTGAAACCGGTTTGCGACCTGAGGTAAGGTCAAGCCCGGCGGCATAAGCCTCAACCTGCGAGTTATCATTATCTTCATAGAGGTCAATGCCCACTATGTCAACGTATTCATCGCCAGGATAAGAAGCTTTCATCTTGTCGGCCTGACCGGCCTGATACTGTGCGGTCCACACCCATATAAGGTTGTTCAAGCCATGATGATTGACCAGACGGTCGTGCATGAGTTTCCAAAGCTCGGTAACATACTGGTCGCCGTAACGGCCCCACCAGAACCATGCGCCGCCTCCGGCGTAATTACCTGCTGCCTCATGAAGCGGACGCCACAGAACCGGAATGCCTGCTTCCTGGAGTGCTTTCAGATAACCGGCCACCTTGTCAATGTCGGCGAGGATGCACTGGTTCTGCCAGGTACCCTCTTTGAGAGCCTCACGGATGTCGAATGAGGTTGAGTTGTCGCCTGAGATGTTGAAGCCGAACTTAGAGGTGTCGTTGTTGCGCCAGGCCTCTTCGGAATCGGGCACGTTCCAGTGCCACATATAGGAAACAAGGCCGTTGGCTTCCCACTGGCTGCGGGCAGGGGCAATGTTGGAATAGTCAATCCATGCGCCTTTCTTTGAGTCGGCGAGATGAATGAAATCATAGCCGGTGAGCGCGGGATACTTTCCAGAAACCGAATATATCCAATCAGCAAAGTCGTTGTTGTTGTCCACATTGGCCATGGCTCCGGAAATAATCTTCTTGCCGGAAGTCTCGCAGATGAAATTGTAGACGTTAGTGGCCTGAGCCGTTGCTGAAGCGTTTGTAATAGGTGCGAAATTATGGCTGCCGGGAGTTGCCGATTCGGAAGTTGTGAAACTGAGCGTCATTCCGGGCAGATAGGTGAGACCCTTGTTAGCTATAATCATTCGTTCGGGAATCACGAGCGAATACTGAGTGCCTGCTGCGAGGTCCACATCAAGCGAAACAGTCTTGCCGTTGGCAGCAAGGCGCACATTGCGTCCGTTGAGAGTGGCCTGTACATTCGGGTTGAGGGTAACATTGCCGGTGAAATTGATTTCAATGCGTTCAACTTCCGAGGCTATCACAGTTGCACCCTCAGCGGGCACAGTGGATTCCAATTTCACCTCCGCTACAGGATTTTCAGGCGCGGGTTCATTATTGTCGTCATTGCAAGCGCTGAATGAAGCCAGCGCCAAAGCTGCAAAAAGCAGTTTTATTGTTTTTTTCATTCTTAATCAAGGTAATCGGAGCGACCCTCGCGACACGCGGTCTGTTGGGTTGACTGGCGCCGAAAGGGGCGCTCCTTAAAAGGGTTTTTTACTTATTGAGTTCGTATTCCATTGACTGGATTGTGAGGTTACAGCCTGAGAATGCCCAGCCTGAGCCGTGGAGCTCATCAATATCCTCCTGAGTGAGCACGATGGTCCATGAAGTCTGACCGGCTTCCATGTTGTGGATACCTCCGTTGTCATCCCTTACGTTAACGAAGCAGGTACTCCAGTCCTTGCGGTAGCGCGGCTGAATCTGCCACCATCCCTGAGTCGAATCCTCCTCAAAGTTGATGGTAAGCTTGCCGGGGCCTGTGATAGCTGCGTTGAAAGCTTCGTAGATTTCAGGTTCCCAGTCGCGGTCCTTGCCAATCTCGAAATTCTGAGACCATGCGCCGAGATCTATGCTGCCGGTCCAGAAAATGTTTCCGGCTTTCTTAGTGGCTATGGGGTCGGTGTCAACCGAAACATTGGCATTCTGCACGAGGGTGATGCGTCCGTCGACGATTGATGCGGGAGCTGCCACGCGGAGTTCGCTGCCATCGGCGTTCACGGTCCAGCCGGTGGTAATCACCTCATTACCCGGGAACACTATCGATGTTACCAGATTCAAATGAGCGCCCTTGATAAGCAGTTCCGTACCGGCAACAATGTCGGTGGCGGGAGTGATTGAAGTGTAGGATATTGTAGGAATCTTAAATTCGGGAGTTGAGATGCGGTCAAGCGAGTAAAGCTCGAGAGTGATTGTACCCGAAGCGATGCCGTGAGGAACGGTAACGTCGATTGCGGTTCCGTTGGCATTGACTGTAAATGCAGTAGCGGGTATGTCGACGGGGAAGTAGATGGCCTTCACAAGTTGCAGGTTGTGACCGTTGATGGTCACGTGGCCGCCCTCGGTGAGTTCAGTGGCCGAGAGACCGGTAACGTCGGCGGTTGCCACGGCGTATTCCTCTTCAGTGGTATAAGTCCAGTCGTTGCCGTCGGAGAATGTGATTTTGCCTGATTTGGCTTCGGCTGGCACTTTCACGCGGAGTTCTTTGCGGCTCTGAGCCACGAAGTTGTCGGCGGTCACTTCGGCATTATTACCGAAAGTCACCGAGGCCACATTGTAAAGATATTCGCCTTTCACAACCACCTCATCGCCCGCGAGCAGAGTGGCGTTAGCAGCCGTAACCGATTCAATGGTTATAGGCTCGGCAAAAGTGAGGATAGCTTTTGAGGTGATCACTTTGGAACCCATAACGAGCTGAATGCGGCCCGGAACGGCTTCCTGCGGCACATTGACCACGATTTCACTATCGTTCTTCGACACGAAATCTGAAACTTCAATCCCCACGGGGAAGATAACCTTGTCGACTCCCGACAATCCGGTACCTATTATCCGGATTGACTCGCCGCGGCTGGCAGGCGAAGGGCCGAAGGAATGGAGATTGCTGTCGAAATCATACGTGCTTTCATCATCGCATGACTGCAAGGTTGCCGTGGTGCTCACGGCCACGAAGGCCATGAGCAGCATGCGTAATATGTTGTTTATTGTCTTGTTCATTTGTTTGAAACGTTGAGAATAATTGACGTTAGCGGATATTCACAATGCGGAAGTTATCCATCTTGATTTTGAAGGGGGCAGGCTGGTCGCATGCACCGAACACCATTATGTTGAGGTCAGTGTAGTTCACAATGTCGCCTATCGAGAGGTTGTTCTGTGACTCCTCCTTGTTGTAACGGAAATCGGTCAGAGGAATTGTCACTGTAACCCAGCCGCCTGTTGCGGCATCAACCTTCGCGCCATTCTGCATCCAGGGCTTCCAGTGGCACTGGGCATAGTCGTCATCGGGGCTGATTGCGCCGCCGGGGCTCCAGCGCTGGAACCAGATGAGCATCGGGCAGTCGAGCCATGATTCTATATTTGCCTCGAACTTCAGTGCGAGCGAGTTGATGTCGCCCTGCGCTATAGGTGCGTTGCCGTGGCCGCCTTCGGCGTAAGCCCAGTAGCCCCACATGAGGCTTTCGTTCCATCCCCAGGCCGAGAGGTTAGGAGTCTCAAAGAGCAGATAGTTGCCTGAAATGCCGTCCTCGCTTGCAATTGTGCCGCGACCCCATGGCTGGATGTAACCGTCATCAAAGTTGGTGAGCATGCCGTTAGTGTCAAGGAAATTGAATTTGGTCTTGCCCCGTCCGTAGATCGACTCCACTACCACCGGACCCTCTTTCACACCGTCGGGCACAACAACCGAGATTGAATTCTGAGTGAAGCGCACAATATGAGCGGGGTCGGCCGAACCTTCAAAGTAAACCTTAGGCTCAATGAAATAATTACCTGTAAGCATGATTTCATCGCCCGGCTTGGCATATTCGCAACTGATTGTAGAGATTGAAGGAGCCGGGACCACAACAGCGAAATCGTGAACGGCTTTGTTGCCCTTCGAGGTGATGAGAGTCATTGTGTTGGTGACATCTGTAGGAATCACCGAGGGCACATCGACTATGATTGAATAGGAGGTGATAAGCGTGGGGTTGAGCAGTGCCTTAACATCATTGAAATAAATCTGCTGCACATCGCCAAGGTTGCTGCCCATAATCACAATCTGCTGTCCCATGGGAGCCGAGGTGAGCAATGAGTCGGCAGCATCGGGATTGGTGACACGGACAAAATCAACGTGCGGTGTGGCATCGCGGTCGCGGTCGGCGTCGGTCTGGTCACATGATGCGAGTGCAGGAACAAGAATAGCTGCAAGCGCCCACATCAGGGTATATATAGCTTTTTTCATTTCTTTATTCAAATGAGTGGGATTACTTTTTATTCGTTGGTTTGGCCAAAATCATATTCAACAGGCGCAGCCGAGAGCGACGGACATGCCGTCACAACCGTTGCGGGCAGAGGCATAATCATTGAATTGGCTGTGAGAGTGATGTCGGTGGCATCGTATTGGCCGCCGTCTTCACGGCTCTTGGCAAGCACATATTTGCTGCGGTCGTTACGCTCTGTCTTGTCAGTGCCTTTGAACACATACATCCAGTGACGGTTCATTGAGTTCAGATAGTTCACGGCTTCCTGCGGAGCGCGGTAATACCAGCGGAGAACGTCGAACCAGTTGGTGCTTTCCATTGCAAATTCGCGGCGACGCTCGGCAATGAGCATTTCCCAAGTCATTGGAGCGGCATAACCGGCAAGACCGGCGCGGGCGCGCACCGCATTCACGCGGTCAATAGCTTTTTGATCCGAAGTAGAGTTGTTAACGCCCATGATGGCCTCGGCATAGATGAAGTAAACATCGGCAAGACGCATTAGATAGATGTTGTTAGGTGCATCCTGCGAGCCACCGATACCGCCGTCGACATCGGCAGAGTGACCGAGCACATATTTCTTCAAATGAGCCAGCATCTCGTTGGAGTCATCGCCACGGTCCTCATTGTAAATCTCGTAGGTGTAGCCGCCCTTTGAGCGCTCGATGTTGGGATAATTGTAGCCTTGAGCCATAAACACCCACTTGGCGCGGAGGTCGTTCACATCGTAAGAATCCTGGAGCGAGATAGTCGGGCCTTTGCCGTTACCCCACGCCTGGTCGGCGAGCGATACACGTGCCCATGCGCAGTTGCGCGGATTGCCGTAGCCGTAATTGTAGACCATGCACTGTACTGCAAGCAGCGATTCAGGGCCGTTGTTGGTTTCCTTGTCAAAAAGAGTAGAATAGTCAATGGTCTTGATATCTGCGCCGGCTTCTATAACCTCATCGGCTTCGGCAGCGGCTTTGGCGTACAGGGCCGCACGGTCGCTGCGGTCGGCGTGCGAGGCCATTGTCAGGTGAAGCTTGGCAATGTAGGCCAGAGCCGTGTAGCGGTTGGCGCGGAATGAGCCATCGCTTTCCGGGAGATTGTCAACTGCATACTGCATGTCCTGTTCTGCGAATTTGTAAACGCTCTCGCGGGTGTTGCGGGGAACATTGAAATCATTGTTCGAAACCATCTTTGAGCCGTCGGTAACAATGGGCACATCGCCCCAGTACTGCGAGAGCAGATAGTAGCACACACCCCGAATGAGGCGCGCTTCGGCCAGGCCGCCCGTGATGGCGCTCTCCGCAACGTTGTTAGCGCGGGCTGCATCAGGCATGGTGTTGATAATGGTGTTTGCCACGCCGATCACATTATATAAGCCCTTCCATCCTTCATTGAGGTACTGGTTGGAGTTCGAAAAGTTACCGAAATAGAACTGACCCTCCTCGCTGTAGGTGTAGAACATGTCGCCGGAAAGCGCATCAAATTTCCACTGGAAATTCATGATATAGTCCTTCCACTCCCATGCCGAATAGAGTGTCATGGTGTTCTGGCGTATGCGGTCGGCGCTGGTGTAGAATATTTCAGCGGCAGGCTTGTCCTGAGGGGTGACCTCCAAAAATTCCTCGCAGGAAGTCAGCGCCATGCAGGCGGCCAAAGCTACAACTGTTGATTTTATATATTTTTTCATAAAACAGTTTACGATAATATAGGATGTAAGTTTTTCTTGATGATTAGAAATTGAGCGTCAGACCGAGGGTGTAGGTGCGCGGAGTAGGATAGCGTCCCATATCCACGTTCTGCATCAGCGAGCTTTGGTTGAAAGCACCGATTTCAGGGTCGTAGCCTTTGTATTTGGTGAATGTGTAGAGATTCTGCACGTTGAAGTAAACTCTCACGCTGTTGAAAGGTGACCGCGCTTCTTGTCTTTCCATGCCATGTCAGGTAGTGATTACGGAACGGATTGCCCGCAAATAT
>ENA-ORCP01002356-ORCP01002356.1-human-gut-metagenome-genome-assembly--contig:-NODE-2356-length-15245-cov-16.941324_pt1 | contig 15245 bp, 14 predicted proteins | sample MGYA00242990_ERZ507991 | MGnify/ENA primary metagenome ERZ507991 (study PRJEB26167, sample SAMN06115496) | human gut metagenome | host: Homo sapiens | place: China:Henan | collected 2015-05-07... | reverse complement strand
AAGGTTACACTTTTTTAAGAAAAAACAATAAATTTCTTCAAAAAAAAGACTTGACATATGACCAGAATACTGAGCCGCAGGCGAAGAATCTCGGTACCCGCCGACATTGACTCTGAATAGCTCACCAGCTCACTAAAGAATCCCATTCGGCAGGAAGGAGCCGTCTTTGACAGCTTTTCCCGCGCCCGCCAGGGCGGTTGTAAAGGTTTTGTCATACTGGCGCCCTTTCTAAGGTGTAAAATGCACCCCCTCTGTCGCCTAAAGGCGACGTCTCCCCCATTAATTAGAAAAGGGGCGATTATTATAGGTAAAACTTATTTACGCCCACCAGAACCCTTTGAACCTTTTGAACCAGCCCGCTTTTAGCGGGCCGAACCCTTTGAACCCTCACGCCCGAAGGGCGTGTCCAAAACGCGTGTCCCAACAAAAAAGCCTCCCGATTTCTCAGGAAGCTTTTTTATCAGAACCGGAATACCACCTTGCCCAGCACATGGTCCACCGGCACCGGTCCGATGAAGCGGCTGTCAGAGCTGTGGTTGCGGTTATCCCCCATCACAAATACCATGCCCGCCGGCACCGTATAGGAACCGTCCATGGAAAACTCCATGGGCTCATTGATATAGGGCTCATCCAGCTCACTGCCATTGCGGTACACATGGCCATTCTTGAACTCCAGCTTATCGCCGCCCCGGCCGATGACCCTTTTCACCCATACATTATGACCCTGGGAAGACTTATTGAAAATGGCAATATAATTCTTCATAGGTTCATCCAAATCATCCATCCAGGATCTCTCCCGGTGGGTACGGCTGTCGATAATCACGATATCCCCGTAATTCGGCATTTCCCTAAGCACATGACTGATTTTGGAAACGATGAGATACTCCCCGTTCTGCAGCGTAGGATACATGGACTCCCCGGACACCTTCGTCGGTACAAACAGGAAAATATGAATCAACATGGCCAAAAACAGGGCCACCACAATAGAATAGACCCAATCCAAAACTTCGTGCATGAAACTCTCCTTTATATTTGAAATTAGAAATCATCCCTCTGCGTATGTTTCATTGTACAACATCGGCCCGCATTGTGCCAGTTTTTAATAAAAGCATATTCACGGCCCGATTTCTTTTCCACCACGCAAAAAACAGAAAAGCCTATCAGGGGAGTCTCCAGGTAAATTCAACCAATGAATCAGGCGTCCGCGCCTTGGCCCTCCCACATACATGGGTGCTGCTCGGAACATGTCGTCAGAGAGAGGAAAGTCCTGCGAGCGCTCTTCCTTATTGCTTTTCTGTCTTCTGTTTGTTGTTTTGTATTTTCTTCTGTCTATCATCGGCCGATTGTAGAAGAAGGGAGATGTGAAAAGTGGGATTCCCTGATGATTCTTCATTCACCTGCCCTCCCCCTTACCGCGGATATAGAAGATGGCCGTTTGAAAATCGGATTCATCATCTCATGAGGTCTTTTCATCCCTCTGTTAATAATATCGTTTGAGGTTTGATTTTTAGACCCCCTGGATGGAAAAAATTTTTAAAAAATTTCTGCCATAAATAAACAGCACAAAGAAACCCGGTGCCTTCTCATCCTCAATACCCCGTAGGTTCTTGTCTGCATGGTCTACGGGCGCTGCCGGGATGCAGCAGCGGCCGCGGGGAAAGCGAATCCCGGCCCCTTCAGTTACGTTCTTTCTTTTCCACTACGATATGGTACCCGGAAGCTTTGGTGAGGCGGTTCATAATGGCGAGGCCCAGGCCTTTGGTGTCGGTGCCTTCTCCTATGATCTGGTCCACAGGATGCTGATTGAAGTAGAGGAGGCCGGAGAAGAGGTTATGGGCAAAGCTTTCCTGGCTGTCCCGGCTGCCCCATACGAAGACGGGAAGGCCGGGTTCCAGTTTTTCTGCGATTTCAGAACTTACGAAAAATCCGTAGGTTTTGTCTTTTTTACGGGCAAAGGAGAGGATTTCCTTTGCCACCTCAATCCTGTCTCCGGTATACACGGTCAGAGGCGCGGAGGGAGCGTAGTGCCTGTACTTCATGCCCGGCGCCTTCGGATGGGCACTGCCGGTGGCCAGGGCGCTGTCCACTCTGGCAGGGGCGAAGGCGGAGAGCATTTCCAGAGTGATGCCGCCGGGGCGGTAAATCACGATTTCCCCGTTTTCAATGCCTATGACCGTGGATTCCACGCCAATGCGGCAGGGGCCGTCGTCGATGATGGCTTCAATGCGGCCATTCATGTCATGGTACACGTCCTTGGCGGTGGTGGGGCTGGGTCTTGTGGAAATATTGGCGCTGGGGCCGGATATGGGGACGCCGGCGGCACGGATTAAGGCTCTGGTGGCTTCGTTGGCGGGGCAGCGGATGGCAATGGTGTCAAGGCCGCCGGAAGTTTCTTTCGGAATGATATCCTTCTTTGGAAACACGATGGTCAGCGGGCCCGGCCAGAAAGCTTTCATCAATTTTTCTTCCAGCGGCGTCACCTTTTTTACATAGCGTGAAACTTCTTCCTTATCCGCCACGTGGACAATGAGAGGGTTATCGGAAGGTCTTCCTTTGGCAGCGTAGGTTTTTCTGGCAGCCTCTGCGTCAAGGGCGTTGGCACCAAGGCCATACACCGTTTCCGTTGGAAAGGAAACGAGTCCCCCTTCTCTGATGATTTTTCCCAGTTCAAATACTTTATTTTTGAAATAGTCTTCATTCACCGGCACGATTTCCGTAGTCATTCTTCCGCCTTCTTCCTGCAGTATACGGCTCTTTCAATGCCGCCGTAGTCAGTTATGACTTCAAAGGAATCAAATTTCCCTGTTTCTTTCAAAAGGTTCACCACCGCATCCGCCTGGTGGATGCCGAATTCCGCCGCCAGAAAGCCGCCTTCCTTCAAGTGGTCTGCAGCCGCTCCTGCCAGTTTCCGATAGAAATCAAGTCCATCCCTGCCGCCGTCTAGGGCGGTCATGGGTTCGTGACGCACTTCTTCGGCAAGGCCTGCAATATCGCCTGTGGGAATATAGGGGGGATTGGTGAGGATGCCATCGAAGAGTTCTCCCTCTTCCAATGCGGTCAGGTAATCCCCTTCCCGCCAGGTAACACGGTCTTCCATTTTCAGGTTCTTCCCGTTTTCCTCAGCCACTGCCAGTGCTTTTTTCGAAATGTCCACCCCTACTCCGGTGTCTTCCTTGCAGTAATAGAGGAAGCTCAAAAGGATGGCGCCGCTTCCGGTGCCCAGGTCTGCCACCTTGGCGCCCTGTTCGTTTCTATGGTACTGAATCACCTTTTCCAGCCAGGTTTCCGTGTCGGGGCGGGGAATAAGCACGTCCTCATTCACCTGGAAGGTAAGACCCATAAATTCCTTTTCCCCGATGATGGCGGCGGTGGAAATGCCGCTTACCCGCTTTTTAATGTATTCCCGGTACCGGGCAAGTTCCGACGGCTCCACAATGAGGTCGAAATCCGTGTAGAGGTAAATCCGCTGCTTGTGAAGAACGTGGGCCAGAAGAAGTTCCGCGTCCAGCCGGGGAGAGTCCAGATGGTGCTCCTGGAAATAATGGGTAGTCCAGAGGAGGAGCTTTTTAATGGTCCAGATGGTATTACCGGCCATTGGCTTCCCCTTCTTTCATCCTTCTTGCCAGGTCTTCCTCCATGAGACGGTCCAGAATGGGGTCCATATTTCCGTTCATGAAATCGTCCAGCTGGTAAATGCTCATGTTCACACGGTGGTCCGTCACCCTTCCCTGGGGGTAGTTGTAGGTTCGGATGCGTTCGGAGCGGTCGCCGGAGCCTACCTGGCTCTTCCGGTCCGCCGCTTCCTTGCTGATGGACGCACGGAGGGCCTGGTCGTAGAGGCGGGATTTCAGAATCTGCAGGGCCTTTTCCTTATTCTGCCGCTGGCTTCGTTCATTCTGGCAGGTCACCACCATGCCCGTGGGCAGATGGGTAATGCGGATGGCAGACGAGGTCTTATTGATGTGCTGTCCGCCGGCTCCGGAGGAACGATACACATCGATGCGGAGGTCTTCTCTCTTAATATCGATATCCACATCCTCCGCTTCCGGAAGCACTGCCACGGTGACGGCAGAAGTATGGACACGGCCCTGGCTTTCCGTTTCCGGAATGCGCTGTACCCGGTGCACGCCGCTTTCAAATTTCAAAATGGAGTAGGCATTCTTTCCTTCAATGGTGCAGGTCACTTCCTTGAAGCCACCCAGGTCCGTCTCATTGGCATCGGCAATTTCCAGTTTCCAGCCCTTCCGTTCTGCAAACTTGATGTACATCTTCAAAAGGTCCGCTGCAAAAAGAGCCGCCTCTTCCCCGCCGGTGCCGGCACGGATTTCAAGGATCACGTTTTTACCGTCATTAGGGTCCTTGGGGATAAGCATCTTATGGATTTCCAAATCCAGCTCTTCCTTTTTCTTTTCATTTTCCTTCAAATCTTCCTTAGCCAGCTCGTGGAGATCCGCCTGGGACTTGTCTTCCAGAATGTCCTTCGCATCCTTCACCGCCTGGTCCGCTTCCTTGTACTCCCGGTACTTGGCCACGATTTCCCCAAGTTCCGCATGCTCCTTGGACAGGGCCCTCCACCTGTTCTGGTCCGCAATGACAGAGGGATCGCTGAGCTGGTCCTCCAGGGTCACATAACGGGCTTCCATGCCCTCCAGTTTACTCGTCTGCATATCATTTACTCCTTAATATGAAATGTTAGAAATCCTTTTCTTAACAGTAATATGTATAAGTATATCACAGGGTGAAAATGGGCAGTAAAAAACAGGGCCTGCGCCCTGTTTCTTAGTCGGATGTTTTTCCGTAACGTTTGTTGAACTTTTCGATACGGCCGCGAGCCTTCCCGAAACGCTGCTGTCCTGTATAGAACGGATGGGATTTGCTGCTGATATCAATATTAATCAGCGGATATTCATTGCCATCTTCCCATTTCACAGTCTGGTTGGAAGTAGCTGTAGAACGGGTCAGGAAAGAGTAGTCAGCACCGATATCGCGGAAAACGACTGGATGATAATCCGGATGGATTCCCTTCTTCACTTGTTGCACCTCATTTCAAATACATAGATAATTCTTTGCTATTATAACAAACCATGTCATCGAATGCAAGGGATAAATTTGAGAAAAGATGCATCCAATGGGGCAAAAGGGTCCGCTCCGCGGCCCGGGTTCAGAAGGTTCAAAGGGTTCAGAGGGGAAGTTATCGCCGCTTCGCGGCAATGAGTATATAGTCATCGTTACGGGATTTGCGCTTGTGTCTCGAATGCTGCATGACGGAGAGTCGGAGCCCCCTTCCTTAGGAAGGGGGGCGTAGTAGGCGCCGGAGGATAGGGGCGTCAGTTCTTTTTAAAATCTATCAGACCTATCCTCAGGGCTTCGCCCAGCTCTTTCCTAGGGAAGGAGCCTGACGTTACGGGATTGGCTTTCCGCCCCATCGTCATTCTGAGCCGCAGGCAAAGAATCTCCGTAAGAATCGCAAGTAACAGAAGTATCGTTAAATACAAGTCGGCGGGAAGGCTGCTCTACACTAACCTTTGAATCATACGTTATGAACATCATTCCGATGAATTAGCCGCCTGTGGCGGCTTTCCCCCCCTTTGGTGCCTTACGGCACCACCTTTCCCCCGCAAAAGCGGGGGGCACTATGGGTGCTGAGCAATAATGCCATATGACACTATGGGAAAGCGTTGAGCAAATCTCCCCCTCCGGGGGAGACGCCGCCGCAGGCGGCAGAAGGGGTGCATTTCCACGCCCGCAAGGGCGGTTGGCCTGTTTTCCATCGGGCGAAGCCCGGTTGTAAAGGTTTTATACAAACTGGCGCCTTCAATGAGTTAAAAGCCGCCTCTCCCCCTCTGAACCTTCTGCACCCTCTGAACCCTCACGCCCAAAAAGGCGTATCCAAAGTGCCCCATTTTCTAACCTCCGATTCATCTCTTTTAAAAATCTTCCCTCACTATCTTAACGTTTCCCCTTTAAAAATTAGAAATTATCAAAAAACACATTGACTTTACAATAATGTTGTACTAAACTTAAGTCATGTAAAGTACAGACCCCGATGAATGTACAAGTAACTGGGAAACATCTTGTGCGTTTGATTTGAGCTGTACAGAATCCTGGCTTCCAGGAAATTTTCAAAGGAGTGATTTTTCATGAAAAAAAGTATCAAAAGTATTTTAACTGCATCTATGGCAGCTCTCTGCGTTATGGGAATGGGCATGTCCGTCAATGCCTATGAACTGAACCCGGAAGTTAAGGACGTAACTCCGGCTCTCCGCGAAGCTTCCACCGTAGGTGTATGGACCCATGAAAATCCGGCAATGAAAAATGCACCGAATAAAGATGCGATTCTGGTTATGACCTTCGGCACCACCTTTACTGATACCCGTCATAAGACCATTGATGCCGTAGAAAAAGCCATTCAGGAAGCAAACCCGAACGTACCGGTATATGAAGCATATACCTCCCACATCATCATCGACCGCGTAAAAGCTAAGGAAGGCATCACAAAGATGACCCCGGAAGAAGCTTTCGCTAAACTGAAAGCAGACGGCTACACCCGGGTAGCTGTAGTTTCCTTGGATGTAATTCCCGGCATGGAATACAGCTATGATTCCATCGTAACCAAGATGCAGGCTCCGAACTTCAAGAAAATTTCTCTGGCTTCCCCACTCATGTACTTCCAGGGCACCGAAGGTGAACCGGACCAGGTTGTTGATTTCCTGAAAGCTCTGTCCTCCCAGTTCCCGAAGATGGGCGCTCATGATGCTACCCTCATCATGGCTCACGGCACTCCGCATCCCGGCAACGCTTACTACAGCGTCATCCAGGACAGACTCCATCAGCTGGGCATGAACAACGTATTCGTATACTCCGTTGAAGGCCGTCCGAACCTGGAAGACGTCATTCCGAAGCTGAAAGCAGGCGGCTACACCCATGTAACCCTGATGCCTATCATGATGGTTGCAGGTGACCATGCAAACAACGATATGGCCGGTTCTGATCCAGACTCCCACAAGAGCCAGCTGGAAGCTCAGGGCTTCAAAGTTTCCACCTACATCCATGGCCTTGGTGAAAACGCTAATGTCCGCAGCATTTACGTACAGCGCGCTGATGAAGCACTGGCAGCACTGCAGAAATAATTTGTGGTATGATATGTAAGAGATGATTTGTCTCTTCATGAAATGGACCCCTCCGTCATCTCGGCGAAGGGGTTTATTTCATCTTTATGAAATAAAGGAGAACCGAATGAAGAAATTTTTAGCAGCAGCAGCGGCTGCCGCCCTCTGCCTTGCCCTCACCGCCTGCGGAAGCACCAAGTCCGACGGCGGAAATGGAAACGTCACATACACCTACAAGGACCAGACCATCACCATGAAGGCAGCACCGAAGCGGGTGGTGGAACTCTCCGCCCCCCTCATCAATATGGCCTACGCCGTAGGCGGCACCTCCGTGGCAAGGCCGGAAACCTCAAGCCCCATTCCGGAAGAGGCCAAATCCCTCCCCACCCTGGGCCACGTACAGAACATTAACATGGAAACCCTGGTGGGCATGAAGCCGGACTTGGTGCTGGGAGAAAAGAACCAGAACTCCAAGCTGGAATCCCTCTTAAAGAGCAATAAAATTCCCTACCTCCTTATCCAGTACGACGGCATCAACGATAATGTGCCCCTCCTGAAATTCATGGGCCAGATTTATGACCAGCAGGCTAAAGCGGATAATGTGGTCAAAACCTATGAAGAAGGTATAAAGGCAGTGGAAGATAAAGCCGCTGCTAAAACGCCGGCCAAAGTAGCAGTCCTACGCGCCACCGGCAAGGATGTAACCGCAGAAACGCCGAAATCCATCTGCGCCTCCATGGTGGAAATGCTGAAAATGGACAATGTCATCACCAGTCATAAGGACATCAAACTGGACAGCAAAACTGTCCCCTACTCCCTGGAACAGCTCTCCGCCGACGATCCAGACACCATCTTCATCGTCACCATGGGTAGGCAGGATGAAATCAACAAGAAACTGGACGAATCCATGAGAAACAACCCCTCCTGGGCCCACCTGAAGGCAGTGCAGAACAACCACGTCTACTTCCTGGAACCGGACCTCTTCCTCATGAACCCCGGCATCCGCACACCGGAAGCCATGGAAAAACTCTATAAACTGGCTTATGGAGAATAAATAAAAAAAAGGGCTGTGAAAAAATGTAAATCATTTTTTCACAGCCCCTTTTTACGCTTAGCATATAGATTCAGAAAATTCTCAAAATGGCAGTAAGCTGTTCTTCGCATTGTCATCTCGAGCGGAGCTGCATGTCGATATGAAGGAAAAAGTATCTGGCTCTATTGAGGCTCAGAGTCGAGAGATCTCCCGTCACAATGCGGTTTGTGCCATTGAGGAGGGAGACTTCTCCACTCCGCTACGCTGCGGTCGAAATGACATCGAAGCGGGGAGCCTTTTTGTGTTAATTCGTTAAAGATAAGGCGTCTGCCGCCGGATTGTCTGGTTATCTGATAAAAGATTAACCATTTTTTCACAGCCACTTTTTCTGCTATAATGCAGGAAGAAACATATTTTCCTGAAAGGAGCATTTCCATGACCAACGATTTCATCTTTGCCCATGTAGACCACACCCTGCTGAAAGCTTTCGCCACCTGGCAGGATATTCGGAAATTATGCGAAGAAGCGGAAAGGTACCACATGGCGTCGGTGTGCGTGCCCTCTTCCTTTGTAAAGAAAATCCGGCAGGAGTTTCCGCATTTGACCATCTGCACTGTGGTGGGATTTCCTTTGGGAAACTGTTCCACAGAAGCCAAGGCGGCGGAGACGGAAGCGGCCATCAGGGACGGCGCCGATGAAATTGACATGGTCATTCACATCGGCGCCCTGAAGGAGGGGAATCTGTCCTACGTAACCCATGAAATCGTAGCGCTGAAGAAAGCCGCGGGGAGCCATATCCTGAAGGTCATCGTGGAAACATGCTATCTCACGGAAGAAGAAAAAATTGCCGCCTGCCGCGCAGTCACCGAAGGGGGAGCGGACTATATCAAAACCTCCACCGGCTTTGGCAGTGCCGGCGCCGCTTTGGAAGATGTGAGACTCTTTAAAAAATATGTGGGGGAAAACGTGAAAATCAAAGCCGCCGGCGGCATCCACAGCAGAAAGGGAATGGAAGACTTCCTGAATGCCGGTGCCTCCCGCATCGGCGCCAGCGGAGCCATTCCGGCCCTGCTGGGGAAGGAATGAGACTTATAAACCTTGGATTGAGATTCCGGCAGACTGCCTTGCAGCAGCTGCCGGATTTTTGCGGCCTGGTCCAAAAAGGCCGCGAAGGGGCTATATATTGCGGCGTTAGCCGCCACCACAACCCTCGGCCACGTAGTGGCTGTCAAACCTCAGAACCCTCCGGCCAACGGCCGGTCAATCCTAAGAACCTTTTTCCCGAATCTTCCCGCCGACTGGTATTTACCGGCTTTCCCTCACTTATGATTTTTACCAAGATTCTTTGCCTGGGGGGCAGAATGACTATGCCCGCAGGACATCCCGTAACGCGGACTTCATACTCATCGCCCGATAGGGCGATACCACAACCCTTTGAACCAGCCTGCCAAAGGCAGGTGGAACCTTTTGAACCTTCTGAACCCGGGCCGCGCAGCGGCCCTCCATAATTCCTCTTTTCAAAAGTGCGGTGTCTGGATTATAATTAAGAATGGAAAATTGGGGATAGGCTTATGCATTCGAATCACGATTTCATCAGCCCTTTCCCGGGAAGGAGGGCTGCCATGGGGCTGTCTATCAGGGACATACTGATACTGGATTATTTTGACGGCAAACCGCTGCATCATCGGATACCGCCTTACAAATTGAATATCTACGGCGCCGACGCCAATACCCGGATAGACGCCCTCATGGAAGACGGCTGGATACGGACCAGCCGGCCCCAGGAGACGGTGAACATGCTTCCGGATAAAATGCTTTCCGATTTCCTGAAGCGCTATGACCTCTCCGGCGAAGGCACCCATGCGGAGCTCACGGGACGGGTGATTTCCAAAATCCCGGAAAAGGACTATGCCCACGGCGTGCCCCGGATTTACGTGCTTACCAAGGAAGGAAAAGCGGAAATCGGCCATCACATGGCCTATGTGCTGAACGTTCGGGAAAATTACGGATTGACGGAAGGGGAAATCGGGGAGTCCCAAAACGCCCTCACCCAGCGGGGCGAGCCCTTCACGGCCCGGGACATCCTGTACCGCGCCTTCCAGCAGAAAATCGCCATTTACACCATGGCCGGCGAATGGTCCAAGCTTCGGAATATGTACTACACCGTTGCCAATTTCTACCTGCGCATCAAGGACAAGGCCAACGCCCTGCCATACCTGTACCTGGTCTTCTTCATGGACATGTCGGGCATGGGAAATAAGAACAACCTGGTGCCCTATGAAAACCTCTTTCCCACCCAGAAGGGCATGATTCTTCTTATGGATGAAATACGGAAAGAACTGCGTCTCACCCTGGACGACGTGAAGACATCCTTCCTTTCCTCCATCGCCCGCATGGCGCCAAGGCTGCCCTTCTCCTACTTTTCGCCCCAGATGATGGCCTCCATGCTGCTGGAACGGCTCCGGGGACGGGACTTCAACGGCACCCGCTACATTGCAGACCGCAACGTGCCGGACCCCTCCTCCAAATCCTACCACTACGTACCCTACGGCAGGAGCGAAGCAAGGACCCCCGTGAGGCGGACCCCCGCAGTGCAGCCGAAAATCATGGCCCCGCCGGTGCTCCGCATGCCCACCTTCACCGCGCCGCCGCCCTTCCGCCCCAGCGAAAACACGGCCCCCCTGCCCAAAGTGCCCCGGCCGGAACCGGAAAAACCGGTGATGCCCAAACCTTTGAAAAAAGAGAAAAAAGGCCTTCTGGATAGGATAAAGGAACTGTTTTAACCGCTGTCAGCTGTCTGATGTCGGCTGCCGGTAAATACCAATCGGCGGGAAGACATCAGACGGGTTGTATTCCCGAAAGCAAGAAGGGGCGCCCGCCTTCGGCGGGCAGGGGCTTCAGCCCAGCGCTTTCGCGCAGGCTGAAGGTTGTGTAGAAGGGTTGTGTTCGTTTCGCTCAGCGCGGCAGCGGCCAGGGGATAGCGGCCGCTGTCCCACCAGCCCACAAGCCCGCTAGTTCACTAGCCTACTAGCTCACTATCTCACCCTTTACAAATTCCCATTCTTTTTGTAAAATAAAACTAATGCGTTTGTAGCTCAGCTGGATAGAGCAGCGGTTTCCTAAACCGTGTGTCGGGAGTTCGAATCTCCCCAAGCGCACCACGAAAAAATCAGCACCTTTGGAAAATTCCAAAGGTGCTTTTTTAGTGAACTGTCACTATAGGCATCATTGTGGCATGGCACTATGAGGAGCGGACTCCTCAGCAGCAGCCTTCCCGCTGCCGGTATTTATTCCTTTTGCCTCATATGCTGCTTGTACCAGGATTCTTCACTGCCTTCAGAGTGACGGTTGGGCGGGAGGGCAATCCACCCCCCTCTGAACCCTTTGAACCCTCTGAATCTTCTGAACCCGGGCCACAAAGTGGCCCCATGGACGATACCACTATTCCCGAAAGCAAGAGAGGGGCGCCCGCCTTTGGCGGGCAGGGGCTCAGCCCTGCGCTTTCGCGCGGGCCGAGGGTTGTGTAGAAGGGTTGTGAAGGCTATGACGGCGGGGAAAAAATATGCCGTAGCGCTGACTTCATATTCATCGCCAGAAGGGCGATACCACCACCCTCTGAACCCTCACGCCCAAAGGGCGTGTCCAAGTGCGATACCACTATTCCCGAAAGCAAGAAGGTTCAGGCGCCTTACGGCGCCCGGGTTCAAGCCGCCATTGGGCTGACGCCTTTGGCGGATCCGGTTCCGCCCACAGAGCGGGCTGGTTCAGAGGGAGTTATATATGCTGCCTGCGGCAGCGCTCCATGAGCGAAAGCGAACACAACCCTTCTACACAACCTGCGGCGCAGCCGCGCCCCTTTTTTTACTGCCGCGCAGCGGCCACCACAACCCTCAGCGGCAAAGCCGCTGTCAAACCTAAAAACCCTTGGGCCGTAAGGCCCATCAAACCTAAGAACCTTTTCCCCGCGCCCTTCGGGCGCCCCCCTATTTCCTCGCCACCACCGCCACGGCCAGGATGATGAGGGCCATGCCCATGAGCTCCCAGAAACCGAAGGTGAGGTGGAAGATGAGGAAGGAGAAGATGATGGAGGACAGCGGTTCGATGGCGGAAATGATGCTGGCCTCCGTAGGAAGGATGTAAGCCACGCTGCCCAGGTAGAGAACGAAGGAGCAGATGGTGCCGAAGAGGACTACATAGGCAAAGGAAAGAAGCACCGGCATGTCCACGGTACCGGTGAAGGGAGTGAGGGCCACCACGGGCAGCAGGACAAAGGAGGCCAGAAACATGCCCCAGCCCACCACCAGGGGCGCTCCGTATTTCTTAATGATGCCTACCGGTTCCACCGTATAGAGGGCACAGGCCAGTGCCGAGAGGAGGCCCCAGAAAAGGGCTTTACCTGAAATGGAAAGGCTCCTGAAGTCACCGCCCGTGGCAATGAGGGCGGTGCCGGTGATGGCAAAGAGGGCGCAGAAGATTTCCACCATCCGGGGCCATCGCTTTTCAGAAAGGCAGTACCAGAAAATAATGAGAATGGGCATGAGGTATTCCAGAATGGTGGCGGTGGGGGCATTGCTGCAGCGGATGGAGGCAAAGTAGCCGTACTGGGTGCCCAGCATACCGAAGGCACTGAAAATGAGGAGGGCCCGCCGATCCCTCCGGTCTTTCCATATGGCGGAAATATTTCCTTTTAAGAAATGGCTTAGAAGAAGTAAAAGAAATCCGGCGCAGAGGAGCCGGAAAAAGGTAAGCCATTCAGGTGCTATATTTTCATTAATCAGGAGAAACTGGCCTGCAATGCCGCTGCTGCCCCAGAAAATGGAGCCGGCGGAGGCGGAGAGGATGCCTTTCTTTCTGTCTGCTGTCATAGGTGTATCCTTTCATGAAATGGGATTTCATGAAGCTATCATAGCAAAAGAAGGGAGGGGCGTGCAAGGCTGTCGGCTGTCCGCTGTCCGCTGTCCGCGGTGAAAAAGGTTCTTAAGATTGACGGGGCTTTCGCCCCGAGGGTTCTTAGGTTTGACAGCGGCTGCGCCGCTGAGGGTTGTGGTATCGCCCTTTCGGGCGATGAGTTTTATAGTCAGCGTTACGGGATTTGCTGTCCCGCTGACTGGTATTCTTTAGGGAAGCGCTGATTAAATCGTTATCGGATTTCATTCTTGGATTTTTATCCAATGCAAGGAATAAGTCGACGCGAATAGCGAGCTATTTAAGGAGACTGATGACGCAGCATTGAATAAAAATACTTATGAAATTCGATTCTGCGAATGAATCAGTGCTTCCCTAGGGGCTTATGATTCATGGGGAAACCATCCTTTTGTGGCATTGGCGATTTTCACCAGGGTGAGCATCACCGGCACTTCGGTGAGCACGCCGACGGTGGTGGCAAGGGCTGCGGGACTGGAGGCGCCGAAGAGGGCCACCGCCACAGCCACGGAAAGTTCAAAGAAATTGGAAGCGCCAATCATGCCGGCAGGGGCGGCAATGTCGAAGGGAAGATGCAGCACATGGGAGGCGCCGTAGGCCAGGAAGAAGATGAAGAAGGTCTGGATGGTGAGGGGCACCGCAATGAGGAGGATGTGCAGGGGATTGGAAAGAATCATGTCCGCCTGGGAGCTGAAGATGATGACCAGGGTGAGGAGAAGCCCCGCCGTGGTTACATGGTCGAATTTATGGATGAAGACCTGATCCAGGTACGATTCGCCCCGGCTCTTCACCACCAGGCGGCGGGTGAGCATGCCGCCGAAGAGGGGAATGACCACGAAAAGGAAGACGCTTATAAAGAGGATGTCATAGGGCACGGAAACCGCAGAAACGCCCAGAAGAAATTTTACGATGGGAACAAAGGCGATGAGGATAATAAGGTCGTTGGTGGCCACCTGCACCACCGTGTACGCCGGATTTCCATGGGTGAGGGTGCTCCACACGAACACCATGGCCGTACAGGGAGCGGCGCCCAGAAGAACAGCGCCGGCCAGATACTGCCTGGCCAGCTCCGGCGCCATGAAGGCGCCGAAAATGTGGAGAAGGAAGAAGGCAGCTATGCCGTACATGGTGAAGGGTTTGATGAGCCAGTTCGTCACCCAGGTCACCAGAAGACCCTTCCCGTTTCGTCCGGCCTGTTTGATACTTTGGAAATCCACCTTAATCATCATGGGGTAAATCATGACCCAGATGAGTACCGCAATGGGAAGGGAAATGCCGTCTATCTGAAGGCGCCCAAGGAAACGGGGCAGGGCGGGAAGAAAATGGCCCAGGGCTACGCCCAGTATCATGCACAAAAGCACCCAAAGGGTGAGATAGCGCTGGAAAAAGCTGATACCCCTTTCTTTACCGGCAGCAGTCACAGGAATCATCTCCCTTCTCCGTTACCTGGAAGAGGTCGTCAATCATGGCAGAGAGCTCATGGCCCTTGGAAACGTCCAGGGAATAGTACACCCATTTCCCTTCCTTCCGGCCCTTCACCAGCCCCGCCTCGCAGAGCACCTTCATATGGTGGGACAGGGTGGGCTGGGAAAAATGGAGACTTTCCAGAAGCACACAGGCGCACCGCTCTCCCTGCTTCAGCAGCTCTATAATATGAAGGCGGTTTTCATCGGTCACGGCCTTCAGCATAATCATTCGCTCTTTTTTCATATCCATAGGAGCCTCCTCATATTTACCTACATCAATATGTAATATGTGGATAGTATAGCGCATAGATTTACGGACGTCAATGTGTAGGGCGGGGGAAGCGGCCAAAGGCCGCTCATCACCGTAATGCGATCCCTGCTGATGAATCCAAAGGCGTCAAGCCGGAATCAGCCAGGAGCTGGCAGCTGGAAGCTGATTGCTTTCGCCTCTACATGTAGCGGCTCCTTCCCGCCGACTGGGATTTTTTAGTGGACTAGTGGACTAGTAAGCTAGTAAGTGTCACTATCTACATGCACCAAGATTCTCGCCCAGGGTCAGAATGACGATGGGGTCGGGAAGGTTATCCCGTAACGCTGACTATAAACTGCGGCGCCAGCCGCCACCACGACCCTCGGCCTGTGCACATTCTGCAGAGAATGTGCAAGTCAGTCGAAGTTGGCCCATAGCCTGCCCATAAAAGGGCCTTCCTTTTA
>ENA-ORCP01002354-ORCP01002354.1-human-gut-metagenome-genome-assembly--contig:-NODE-2354-length-15252-cov-6.516705_pt1 | contig 15252 bp, 15 predicted proteins | sample MGYA00242990_ERZ507991 | MGnify/ENA primary metagenome ERZ507991 (study PRJEB26167, sample SAMN06115496) | human gut metagenome | host: Homo sapiens | place: China:Henan | collected 2015-05-07... | reverse complement strand
GAGTGGTCTTACCGGCGTCGGGATGGCTGATGATCGCAAACGTCCGGCGGCGCTCGATTTCTTCACGATTTGTCATAGATAAAAGTTCTCCTGAAAGAGGGTGAAGTTCCCGGTGCGCCTGCACAGCAGGCACACCGGGAACATATTTTTACACATACGCATCTTATTCTATCCGAAAATGCGTCATAATGCAAGAGTTTTCGTTATTTTTTCAGGATGATGCAGGGCAGGGGCGCAGTTTCGGCCCAGTTGGCAAAATCACACACCAGAACGGTGAAATCTTTCAGCGGAAGTGCACGGAGAAATTCCAGCACGGTCTGCTTCTCGCCCGAGCCGATCACCTGCCCGCTGTAGAGGATAGCGGTCACAGCGCCGCCGGGGCGCACCACCTGCAGGGCGGCCTGCAGTGCCGGGATGCTGCTGTCCGCTGTGGAGAACACCGAGTGGTCGGCCCCCGGCAGCCAGCCGAAGTTGAACATCACGGCATCCGCCGTGCCGGGCTGCACATACTGCAAAAGGTTTGCGTGGCTGTCGCAGTGCAGCTCGTACTGCCCGGCGGGGATGCCCTTTTCTTCCAGATGCTTCCGGGTGGAGGCGATGGCTTCGGGCTGGATGTCAAAGCCCAGAACCTTGCCTTCCGGGGCGGTGATGCCGCACAGAAAGGCCGTGTCGCCGCCGTTGCCGCAGGTAGCGTCGATGCACAGCCGGGGCGACACCAGCCGCGCGGCCAGAAAATCCTGAATGAACTTCACGGCGGTCAGGTCCGGGGTGCGGCGGCGCACCAGCTGCCCGCTTTCCGGCGCAAAGCCGAACTTTGCCCAGAATGCAGTCTCTCCGGCATCGCCTGGCAGCGGAGCCGTGAACACGGTGGCTTTTTCCCGGTCATATCCGGCAAAGGCACGCAATACTTCTTTTAGCAGATAGGAACCGTAGCCCTTGCGCCGCCACTGCGGCTCGATGCACAGGGCGGTGAGGGCAGCACCCTGCGGCGCGGGCTGCAGGGCGCAGGACCCGATCTGTGTCTTTTCCTTGTAAAGGGCAAAGCCCTCCGGCGTGCGACGAAGTTCCATGTTAGTCTCCTCCTGTCTGATATTCCTACAATAGCAAGGCGCGGCGTTACTGTCAAGGACAGAAAATGCGTCTTTATTTCACAGTTTCTTCACTGGGCGCGCGATTGATTTTCACAATTGACGGTTACAATAGGGGCAGTTCAAAGGTGCGCAGCTCCTGCGGGCGGATCCCTTACGGAAAGGAAGTATCAGCATGGATAACGAGAACAAATGGGAATATGATTATTCCTCTCAGAATAGAAACGAAAGCGGCGACACCGGTTACCCCAACGTGGGCAGCAGCGGCATGAACACCGCCAACCAGTACAATGACCCGCAGCCGGAACCGGAGTACAGCGCTCCGCAGGCCGACGGCGGAGCAGGCGGCACCACGCCCCCGGAGCATCCGGTGCAGCAGTCCGAGCCGGAACAGCCCAAGAAAAAGAAGAAGGTCGATGGCAAATGTGTCGCCCGCAGTGCGGTAGCGCTGGTTCTGGCAGCAGCCATGGGTTTTGCAGGCGGCTTTGTGGGCGCACAGGTCGGCGGCCGCGGCAAGGTGGTCATTCAGCAGGTGGCACCTTCTTCGGTCAGCAGCAGTTCCGGCGGCGCTGACAGCACCATCACATCGGCCTCGGCTACCGGCAGTGCCCTGAGCACCGAGCAGGTGGCAGATCTGGTCAGCCCCAGCGTGGTGGTCATCACCACCGAGCAGGTGGTCTACTCTCAGTGGTCCTGGTACGGCCAGAATCAGGTGGAGAGCGGCGCAGGCAGCGGTGTCATCATCAGCTCGGACGGCTACATCCTCACCTGTGCCCATGTTGTGGACGGTGCTTCCACCATCACCGTGACCATCGGTGACAAGGACTACACCGCTACCCTCGTGGGCGAGGACACCACCAGTGACATCGCCGTGATCAAGATCGATGCCGACGGCCTGACTCCCGCTACTGTGGGCAACAGCGACAGCCTGAAGGTCGGTCAGAGTGTTATGGCCGTGGGCAACCCGCTGGGTGAGCTGGGCGGCACCGTCACCGGCGGTATGATCAGTGCACTGAACCGCAGCGTGACCATTCAGGGCAGCAGCTCTACCAACACCATGTCCCTGATCCAGATGGATGCATCGGTCAGCCCCGGCAACTCCGGCGGCGGCCTGTTCAATATGAACGGTGAACTGATCGGCATCGTCAACGCAAAATCGTCTTCCAGCGACGCCGAGGGTCTGGGCTTTGCCATCCCCATCAACGACGCCATCAAGGTGGCGCAGGAGCTGATGGAGAACGGCTATGTGACCGGACGCCCCTATCTGGGCATCACCTATGTGGCTGTTGAGGACGCACAGACGGCTGCTCAGCTGGGCGTGAACGCCTATGGTGTCTACATCGTGGATGTGGTCAAGGGCGGCCCTGCCGAAAAGGCGGGTCTGCAGGCAGGCGACCGCATCGTCAGCATCGACGGCAGTGAGATCGCCGCAAAGGATGATCTGAGCACCCTGATGCAGAAACATGCAGCGGGCGATACCCTGTCCTTCACCGTGGCCCGCGGCGGCCAGATGCAGACGGTCAGCGTGACGCTGAGCGAAAAAACGGCATCCAACAGCTGAAAACTGAAAAATCTCTCTACGGCGGCAGACCCTTGCAGGCGGTCTGCCGCCGCTTTTTTGTGTGCGGAGGCTGTTACGGCGGATATATCCAAACCACGGTCACTTTTCACAAAAATAAAAGAGAAACTTTGTTCACAACGCCATCTGGACAATTCGCCATTCCTGCGGTAACATAAATTCACAAGATTGTTACTCTCCATGAGGCATTACTTGCACACTTTCATATTCCTGATTTTTTCATGGCTTATGGGGGATGAGTGTAAGGATTATACCACAGGGGGAGTTTTTCTTTTGTAATTTTGCGGATGGAGCGTGCCGGCGATGCAGATTTGTAAAAAGATCAACAACAACGTTGCACTGGCACGGGACGCAAAAGGCCGCGAACTTGTGGTGTTCGGCAAAGGCATCGGCTTTCCGGCCATGCCCTACGAGCTGACCGACCTCTCCGGTGTGCAGCGCACCTTCTACGATGTGAACGAGAAGTATTTTGCACTGCTGCGTGAGATCCCCGGCGAGGTGTTCCTGCTGGCGGACGACATCGCCGCCAATGCACAGGATGAGCTGGACTGTTCTCTCAGCCCGAACCTGACCTACGCACTGGCCGACCATCTGAACTTTGCCATTCAGCGCTGCCGGGACGGCATTGCCCTCCAGACACCGCTTGCTTATGATATCCGGCATCTGTATCCGCAGGAATACGCTCTGGCAAAACAGGCCCTGCACCAGATCCGGGATGCCCTGCATGTGGACCTGCCCGAAGAAGAAGCCGTGAGCATTGCGATGCACTTTATCACGGCAGAGGCCGAAGTGGGCGACATGCACTCCACCATCCTGACTGCAAAGGTCGTGTCTGAAATTTCCGCTCTGATGGAAAAGACCCTTTCGGTCAAGCTGGACAAGGACAGCTTCAGCTTTTCCCGCTTTGCCATGCACCTGCGCTACCTTGTGCAGCGCATGATGCACGGCAAGCCCCTGAACGGCGACAACAGCGTGGACAGCATGTTCCGCACGGTCAGCCGCGAATACCCGGAGATCTACGCCTGCGTGCAGCAGATCAACGAGTTCCTTACCGCTACCTACGGCTGGCCCTGCAGCAGGGAAGAACAGCTATATCTCATCATGCACATCCACCGTGTGTGCTGCGAGCGCACCGAAGAGGATTGATTCGTTTCTAAAACCAAATATCCCGAGACATCGGATCGTTACCCGCACGAAGTTTGCGGGGCGTCACCCAACTCGAAAAGAACACAGACTGGTTTCTTACGCCGTTTTTCGCGCCGCTGTGCGCGGAAAGCCGCTTAAAAGGCCGTGCTGCGGCCTTTTGGAATTGGGTGACTTTTGTTTTCTTACGGTATATCCGCCGCCCGGCGCGCGAGGGCGGTGCGTTATATAAAAGTTTTGTTGGATATGAAGGACACTTTTCGTGTGCCCGGACAGAAAGGAAGTGCGGCCCCTTTGCAGGAAACAGAGCCCCGGCAGGTTTTGCTGGATCAGCTGCTTCCCCTTGTGGGCGGTGAGGCGAACGTGGTCTCCACCACCCGGCGGGGCAGCCGCATTTCCATGACGCTCAAGGACGAAAGCCTTGCGGACCCTGCGGCGCTGACGGCTCTGCCGTTTGCGGCATCCGTCAGTCTGCGCAACGGGCGGCTGCGCCTTGAACTGACCGAACAGGCATACGAACAACGTGAAAAGGAGAACTGGCTTATGGCAAGTAAATACGACGGCCTTGCGCGCATTATTATCCAGAATGTCGGCGGCAAGAGCAACATCATCTCCGTGGCGCACTGCATCACCCGTCTGCGCTTCAAGCTGAAGGACGAGAGCAAGGCAAACAAGGAAGTTCTGGAGTCCACCGACGGCGTGATCAAGGTCATGCAGGCAGGCGGACAGTATCAGGTGGTCATCGGCAATCAGGTCAACGATGTGTATGACGCTGTGCTGGAAGTGGGCCATCTGAACGCAGCCGGTGCTGTGGATGAGGACGGCAACGCTGTGGACGACGGCGGCAGTGAGAGCGGCGGCAAGAAGAGCCCCGTTTCCATGCTGATCGACGTGATCTCCGGTACCCTGCAGCCCACTCTGGGCGTGATGGCCGCTACCGGCATCATCAAGGGCCTGCTGGCTCTGTTCGACTTCATCGGCCTGATCCCCTCCACCTCCGGCACCTATCAGGTGTGGTACGCTGTGGCGGACGGCTTCTTCTACTTCCTGCCCATTATCCTGGGCTACACGGCCGCCAAGAAGTTCAAGATGAATGAATTCATCGGCATGGCCATCGGCATCGCCCTGTGCTACCCGGCCATGGTCAACAGCACCGCAGGCGAGGTGCTGGGCACCGTGTTCAGCGGCACTGCCTTTGAGATGAGCTATTATCAGACCTTCCTTGGCATCCCCGTCATCATGCCGGCATCCGGCTACACCAGCTCGGTCGTGCCCATCATTCTGGCCGTTGCCATTGCTGCGCCGCTGGAGCACTGGCTGAAGAAGGTCATCCCCGATGTCATCAAACTGTTCGTGGTTCCCTTTGCCACTCTGGTCGTCATGGTCCCGCTGACCTATCTGGTCATCGGCCCCATCGCAAGCATCCTGTGCAGCATCCTGTCCCTGACCTTCAACGCCATCTACAGCATTCCTGTGATCGGCGGCATCATTGGCGGCATCCTGATCGGCGCTTTCTGGCAGGTTCTGGTCATTTTCGGCCTGCACTGGGGTCTGGTGCCTCTGGCCATGATCAACTACGGCCTGCTGGGCTATGACTTCATCCTCAGCCCCTACTTCTGCGTTTCCTTCGCACAGACCTTTGTTGTTCTGGCCATCATCCTCAAGACCAAGGATCAGAAGCTGAAAAAGATCGCCATTCCCGCTTTCATTTCCGGCATCTTCGGCGTCACCGAACCCGCCATCTACGGCGTGACCCTGCCCAAGAAGAAGCCCTTCATTTACTCCTGCATCGCAGGCGCCATCGGCGGTGCATTCACCGGCCTGATGGGCACCCGCAGCTACTCCATCGGCGGTCTGGGTCTGTTTGGTCTGCCCAGCTTCATCGACACCACCGGCGACATGGGCATCACCAACATGATCTATATCATCATCGCCATCCTGATCGCATCGGTCATCGGCTTTGTGCTGACCTATGCCCTGTATAAGGACGAATAAAACCGGAAGCTGCCACAGCAAGTGGCTCTTGCCCGCCGTACAGAATTTGTAGTAAAATAGTTGCAGGAGCTGCCCCGCCTTCCGGGGCAGCCGTTGATAAGAGAAAATGAAGGAGAAAAAACATGAGCGTTTTCCGTGATGATTTTCTGTGGGGCGGTGCCTGCGCAGCAAACCAGTTCGAGGGTGCATGGGACGCGGACGGCAAAGGCCCCAGCATTCCGGATCTGTGCACCAACGGCACCCACACCCAGCCCAAGCTGCTGACCCCGACTGTGGAGCCGGATAAGCTGTACCCCAGCCACGAAGCCATTGACTTTTATCATCACTACGAAGAGGATATTGCCCTGTTTGCAGAGATGGGCTTCAAGACCTTCCGTACCTCCATCAACTGGACCCGCATCTTCCCCACCGGCATGGAGAGCGAACCGAACGAGAAGGGTCTGGAGTTCTACGACCGCGTGTTCGACTGCTGCAAAAAGCACGGCATCGAGCCGCTGGTCACCATCAGCCACTATGAGCTGCCCTATGCTCTGGTGGAAAAGTACAACGGTTGGGCAAGCCGCGAGCTGGTCGATTACTACATGAACTACTGCAAAGTCATTTTTGCCCGCTACGAGGGCAAGGTGAAATACTGGCTGACCTTCAACGAGATCAACGCCGGTATGATGCCCTTCGGCGCAGTGCTGTCCCTCGGCACCTGCAAGGGCTACCGCGGCCCGGCTGTTGCCATGCCGGACGATCCCCAGAGCCGCCTGCAGGGCCTGCATCATCAGTTCGTGGCCAGCGCTCTGGCGGTCAAGTATGCCCACGAGCACTACCCCGAGTACAAGATGGGCAACATGGACTGCTTCATCACCAGCTATCCCTTCACCTGCGACCCGGACGATATTCTGGCCAACCAGCAGGCAATGCGCAAGACCAACTGGTACTGCTCCGACGTGCAGGTCCGCGGCGAATATCCTGCCTACGCAAAGCGCCTGTGGGAAGAACTGGGCGTTGAGATCAAGATGGAGCCGGGCGATGCCGAGATCCTGAAGGAAGGCACCGTGGATTTCTACACCTTCAGCTACTACATGTCCAACTGCGTCACCACCCACAAGGACGCAGCAAAGACCGACGGCAATGTGACCTCCGGCTTCAAGAACCCGTACCTGAAGGCCTCCGACTGGGGCTGGCAGATCGACCCGAAGGGCCTGCGCTACACCCTGAACGAGATCTACGACCGCTACCGCATCCCGCTGATGGTGGTGGAGAACGGTCTGGGTGCCTACGACGAGAAGGGCGAGGACGGCGTTGTTCACGACAGCTACCGCATCGACTACCTGCGCAGCCACATCGAGCAGATGGCTGAAGCTGTCAAGGATGGTGTGGACCTGATGGGGTACACTCCCTGGGGCTGCATCGATCTGGTGAGTGCTTCCACCGGTGAGATGGCAAAGCGTTACGGTTTCATCTATGTCAACAAGTTTGACGATGGCACCGGCGACCTGAGCCGCGAGAAGAAGGACTCCTTCTACTGGTACAAGAAGGTCATTGCCACTAACGGCGAAGATCTGGCCTGAAAAACCGTTTTCCCCCTGAAAATCCCGCAGTCAGCAGTTTTATAAAACAGAAAAGCTTTTCTACCGTTCCATTTGTTTGTTCTATTTTGTTGTTTCGTTTTTTTGAGAAGGTAAATAAAAACAAAAGTAAAAAACAAAGGAGTACACACGTCATGAGCAAAAATCCTGTTTATATCAGCCGCCGCAATTTCCTGAAAGTCGGCGCTTTCACCGCCGCCATGGCGACCCTCAGCGTTCCCGCTTTTGCAGCATCCGATGAAGAAAACTGCTTCCGCAAGATCACAGCACAGCGTGACACCCAGTATGGCCCTGTGCAGGGCGTGGATCAGGGCGACTCGCTGGTATGGTACGGCATCCCCTATGGTGCAGCTCCGGTGGGAGATCTGCGCTGGCAGGCTCCGCAGGATCCCGCCGCATGGAGCGATGTGAAGGACTGCACGCAGGTCAGCCCGGTTGCCTATCAGTACAGCAGCGGCCCCATTGGCACGGAGGACTGCCTGAAGCTGGATGTTTACACGACGCCCAACGCCCACAAGCTGCCTGTTCTGGTGTTCATCCACGGCGGCAACAATCAGACCGGCAACACCAAAGAGATCCTGGGCAGCGAACTGGTCGTGCGCGACAACTGTGTTTTTGTGACGATCGACTACCGGCTGGGCCTGTTCGGGTTCAACTGCCTGCCTGCTCTGCATCGCGGCAGCGATGACACCGGCAACTTCACGCTTCTGGATATCGCCAAGGCTCTGGACTGGGTCCGTGATAACATTGCGCAGTTCGGAGGCGACCCGGACAACATCACGGTTTCCGGCTTCTCTGCCGGCGGCCGCGATGTGATGGCCATGCTGGCAAGCCCGATGTTTGCGGGGCGTTTCCAGAAAGCGATCGCCTTCTCCGGCGGCATGACCATTGCAGATGAAGCCGCCAGTGAGAGCCAGATCGCATGGGCGATCGCACCTCTCGCCGTGGAAGACGGGATGTTCCACAATGCAGCGGATGCAAGAAACTGGCTGCTGACCAGCGGCGACGACGTCCGCAACTGGCTGTACAGCCTGGATTCCGCCCGTCTGTGCCCGCTGATGAGCAACGCCGGCATCCGCATGAGCGTGTTCCCCCATCTGTACGGAGACGGCGTTGTCCTGCCCAAGGAAGGCTTTGACACCACGACCTACAACAGCGTTCCGCTGCTGATGCTGACCGGCAAGACCGAGTTCAGCATGTTCGCTGTGGGCGACAGTTATTTCAGCAGCAGCGAAATGAAGGCCTGCTCCGCTGCAGAGGTTCAGTCCGCAAAGGACTTCGCGGTGAAATATGGCTCGGACATGTACCGGATCTTCAATGCCGAGTGCAGCGCAGAAAAGATGTACGACAACTACAACGCCAATATTTACCTGTGTCAGATCAACTACGGCGATCCGGATGCCCTGACCACGATCCCTGTTCTGGGCGCATTCCACGGCATTTTTGTGCCGCTGCTTGCCACTACGAACAATTATTCGGCCATGGTCGATTTCAGTGGCGCAGGCTACCAGCAGATGGCAGTGCTGTTCAATCGCTATCTGAAAAACTTCATCTACACTGGCAACCCCAACGAGAACCTGCTGAGCGGTGTCAAGAATCTGTTCTCCGGCACCTCTGCGCTGCCTGCGTGGAAGAACTGGACTCCGGATCAGAAGGTGAGCATGGTCATGGATGCCTCCGCCACTGCGGCTGAGATCGGCTGCGCCGATGTTTCCACCACCTACGATGCCATCATGGATCGTATGGACGCAGATGCTTCCCTGTCGGCTGACCTGAAGCAGAAGATGATCCGCAATGTCATGAACGGCCGCTGGTTCAGCGATGCACTGGATGCACGCTATGGCAACCCGACTCTCTGGAAATAATTCTTAAACAAAAAAGCTTCCCCCGTGCGGTGTCCGCCGCACGGGGGAAGCTTTTTTGCTGTTTTATCCGATCTGCCCGAAGATGGTTGCGCTGTAAGGCATGAGCACGGCTTCGTGCTCGTACACCCTTGCAGGGCCGCGCCACAGGCTGGACGAGGTGCCGTCGCTCAGCAGCTGCCACCGCCCGCCGGGCAGCGGAACAGTGCGGCTGGTATCGGTGGGGTTGTAGAATACACACAGTGCGCCCCACGCGGCGCCGTCGCCCCACTGGGCGGGCAGCATCCAGCCCACAAGGGGCTGTTCCAGCGAGAAGAACTGCAGCGCGTCCGGGGCATTGCGGTCGGCTCCGCCCAGCCGCGGGAACCTGGCCCGCAGCGCCAGCAGACCCCGGTAGTAGTCCACCAGATGGTGGTACTGCTCGGCGCGGTTCCAGTCCAGCCGGTTCAGCGCGGGTGAGGAACGGTAGCTGTTGCCCACGCCCTTTTTGGTGCGGGCAAACTCCTCGCCCGCCTGCAGGAAGGGCAGGCCGAAGCTGGTCAGGTAGATGCCCGCCGCCAGCCGGTTCTGCGCCAGCGCCACCGGGTCGGATGCGGTGAACTCGGGCTTTTCGTGCCGCACCAGCAGCAGCTTGTCCCAGAGGGTGAAGTTGTCGTGTGCCGAAACGTAGCTCACGATCTGCCCCGGGGCATGGGGCGGCAGCCGGTCGCTGCGGCACCACGCCGCCACAGCCGCGCCGATGTCCCAGAAGCTGCCGGGCTTGCCCTCCACATAGCCCGGTTCCCGGGCATCGAAGCAGCCGCCCTTGATGGCATCGCGGGTGTTGTCGCAGAAGATGCCCACCCGCTCGTCCAGCATGGCGAGATTGGCTTTGTTGGCTTCGTACCGGTGCAGCTGGCTGCCGCCGCCCTGCCACGGCTCGCCGTACATCAGGATATCCCGCCCGCCGGGCAGGCGGTCCAGCGCGGCGCGCACCGCGTTGATGGTCTCCACATCGTACAGCCCCATCAGGTCGAACCGGAAACCGTCGATGTGGTACTCCTGCGCCCAGTAGAGGATGGAGTCGATCATATAGCGCCGGGCCATCACCCGCTCGCTGGCAAACTCGTTGCCGCAGCCGCTGCCGTTGGAAAAACTGCCGTCCTCGTTCTGGCGGAAGAAATAGCAGGGCACGGTGTCGTTCAGCGGGTTTTCGTTGCGGTACATATGGTTATACACCACATCCATCACCACGCCGATGCCCGCCGCGTGCAGAGCAGCGATCATCTCCTTGCATTCCCGGATGCGCACCTCGCCCCGGGTGGGGTCGGTGGAGTAGCTGCCCTCCGGCACATTGAAGTTGGTGGGGTCGTAGCCCCAGTTATACTGCCGCAGCAGAGGCTTTGCCTCGTCCACGCTGCCAAAGTCAAAAATGGGCATCAGCTGGACGTATTTTACCCCCAACCGCTTGAGGTAGTTCAGGCAGGTGGGGTGGATGCCGTCGCCGTGCAGGGTGGTGCCCTGCTGGGTAAAGGCCATATATTTACCCCGCCACGCCGGGCGCACCCCGCTGGCGACATCCTGCGAGAAGTCCCGCACGCTCACCTCCCACACGGCGCGCTGTGCCGGGGGGATATTGGGGCGCACATCCCGCTCCCACCCGGAGGGTGCGGTGCGGGCAAGGTCTACGATCATGCTGCGGACGCCGTTCACTCCCGCCGCCCGGGCGTAGGGGTCGCCGGTCTCGCGGGTGACGCCGTCCACGGTGACGGCAAAGGTGTAGTAGCGGCCGTGCTGCTCCCCGGGCAGCCAGACGCTCCACACCCCCTGCGTGCCGCGCACAAGGGGCTCTGTGCCCAGCACGGCGCCGCCGTCTCCCTTGTGGTATAAGGTCACAGTGACCGCCTCGGCGGTGGGGGCCCACAGCCGCAGAAAGGTGCCGCCGGGGGTGTAGTCCGGCCCAAGGGGGCCGGTATAATAGTTTTCGCGGTGGAAGGGTTTGTTTTCAAACAGTGTTTTCCACTGGGCAGGCGTTTTTGCAGCCATGGTCAGCTTCATTCCTTCTTAAAAGATTCGTTATATTCAGTGTATCGGACAACAGGCTTTTTTTCAAGAGGAAATCGATGTTTACCATGGAAATCAATTTTCCACATGAAGGCTTCCCCCGCCGCGCGGCTGTTTCCGCAGGAAACCGGTGCGGCAGCTGCCGTTCCCGGTTGCGACCCCTTTCCATGAAAATGGGGTTCAGAAACGCCCGCAGGCGTTTCTGAACCCCGAAATAAAAATATTTCTTCCGCTGATTGTGCCCAGAGCAACGCGGCGGGCATTTCGAATCATTTTATCTGTGCCCCCTGCCGCACCAGCTCGATAAAGGTCTTCATTTGCGGGGTCACCCACTTGTCCCGGTGGTGGAACAGCTGCCGGTGCATCTCGACCGCACAGTCCGGCACGTTCAGGCGCACCAGACGTCCGGCTGCCAGCGCCGGGCGCACGATATACTCAGGCAAAAAGGAAAGCCCCATGCCCTGCTCCACCATCTGGCACAGCAGCGCGGCGCTGCCCAGCTCCAGATAGGGATGAACAGACAGCCCCTGGGCGGCGAGACGCTGATCCAGTGCGTCGCGGTAGCTCATGCCCCGCTCAGTGAGCAGAAATTCCTGCTTTGTCAGCTCTTCCAGCGTGACGTTTTCCTGCTCAGCCAGCGGATGCCCGACCGGTGCAATGAAGCAGACCGGCTCCGGCACGTCGGCGGCCAGCACGATGTTCGGCTGCAGCAGGGGCTGGTCCAGCGTGTAGCTGAGATCCACCTGATTGGTGGCCAGCATCTGCTGCATCCCATCGGCCGTGGCGGTGCAGAGCACCAGCTCCACCTGCGGGCAGAGTGCGTGGTAGCGCTTCAGCAGGCCGGGCAGAAAGGCGGAGCAGACCGAATCTGCCAGCGCAATGCGCAGGCTGCCGCTGATCTGCCGGGAAGGCTGCAGCGCGGCCTGTGCCTGCTCGGCCGTGACCAGCAGAGTGCGGGCGTAGCCCAGAAAGGTCTGCCCGGCGTCGGTCAGGCGGACTGTCTTGCCCACCCGGTCGAACAGCGGTGCGCCAAGTTCGGCTTCCAGCTGTGCAATCTGGGAGGACACTGCCGACTGGGAATAGCCCAGCTGCCGGGCTGTGCGGGAAAAACTGTGCAGCTCGGCAATGTGCAAAAAGGTGTTGATGTTCCGCAGTTCCATAGATACATCCTCTCAGCGGCGGCTGACGTCGGTCACTGTCAGCACTTCGCCGTCCACCCGGAAGTGGACTTCCAGCCCGGCAAACTCCATGCCGTACACCCGCTCCGGGTCGTGCTGGTAGGAAGGCCGGGGGTCGCTGGCCAGCACGCCGGTCAGGGCGTCGCGGTCGGCTTCCGGCACCTGTGCCATCAGTGTAGGAGGAAACTCCACCTGCAGCAGGTGCATCCGGGTCTGCCCGGTAAAACCTTCGGAAGCGTCCGGGTGACAGTCTGCATAGGGAATATAGGGCTTGATGTCGTAAATGGGGGTGCCGTCCATCAGGTCGGCGCCCCGCACGATGAGCACCGGGCCAACGTCCGGCCGGTGTTCGATAGCTTCCAGCTTCACGCTGGACAGGCCCAGTGGGTTGGGGCGGAAGGGCGACCGGGTGGCAAACACACCCATGCGGGTGTTGCCGCCCAAGCGCGGCGGGCGCACGGTGGGGGACCAGTTGTCCCGCACGGCACCGGAAAACTGCCACACCAGCCAGATGTAGCTGAAATCTTCCAGCCCGCGCACGGCGTCGGCGTTGCGGTACTCCGGGGTAAAGATCACTTCGCCCCGCAGGCTGTCCACAAGGCCGCTCTGGCGCGGGATGCCGAACTTGGTGGGAAAGGCAGTATGGATATGTGCGATGACCTTCAGGGTCATTTCTTCGGGTGCTTTGGGCATAAGGCAGCTCCTTATTCAGTAGATTTTTTCAATGACGCAGTCCGGCGGGATGCAGTACTGGGCACGAAAGCTTTCCAGCTCCTGCGGGGTGCGGATGAGCTGGACTTCCTCAAAATGACCGTCGGCGTGGATAAAACCGGCAACCTGCTCCCCGGTGCAGATGCTGCACCGCAGGGCGGGCCGCTGTACGGCGGGGTCATAAGAAATGGTTGTTTTCTTTCGGGAAAAGAACATAAGCATTCCTCCGGCTGCCATTATAGACCGCGGCAGAAACCGACCGCCTTGCCCTCAATGCGGATCTCGTTCAGCTGGGGGCCGGTGTAGACCATGGGCGGGCAGACGGCTGCGTTGTCGGCAAGCAACATCACGGTGTCGCCCTGCCGGTGAAAATGCTTCAGGGTGGCTTCCTCGCCGATGCGCACAGCGGCGATCTCGCCCTGCTCTACCTCGGGCTGGCAGCGGATGCATACGATGTCGCCGTCGCAGATGGTGGGCGACATGCTGTCGCCGTGGCAGGTCAGGGCAAAGTCTGCGTTCCAGGCAGCCGGTACCCCGATATAGCTTTCAATGTTCTGCTCAGCGAGGATGGGGGTGCCGCAGGCGATGGAGCCGACCAGAGGCACCCGGACCATCTTCGGTAGCGGCTCAAAGCCCGGCGGGGGCGGGCAGGGCATATCCAGCCCCAGCAGATAGGCAGGGGTGGTTTCCAGCGCATCGGCCAGTTCTTCCAGCTTGGACTGCGGAATGTCGTTGATGCCCTTTTCCAGCTTGGTGATGGAGGATTTGGAGCGGTAGCCCATGCGCTGGGCCAGCTGCTCCTGCGACAGCCCCAGCTCCTCACGGCGCAGGCGCAGGCGGGTGGACAGTTCAGACATATAAAACCTCTCCTGAAACCATAATGTTGTAGAAATGCGAAAACTTATCCATCTATAGTGTACCAGAAAAGTTCCTGAAAATCAACTATTTTCTGCGATTTCTCGAAAATGGGTTGACAATAAATCAACACAGAACTATAATACAACCAAAGATTGTTCGAAGAAACAAAAAATACAAAGGAGAATGAGAATGGCAAACACTGAGATAATCCGCGCATACATTCAGAGCAGCGGCTATAAGATGCAGCATGTAGCCCGTGCGATGGAAATCAGCACGAATGCGCTGAACCAGAAGCTGCAGGGCAAGACACAGTTCAAACTGAACGAAGCCGAACAGCTCAGCACGATGCTGGGGCTGACCATGGCCGAGCGGGATGCCTGCTTTTTTGACCGCCAGAACCGCACCGAACGGATCCTGCAGAAGGCGCAGGAGAACAGGAGAATGGCAGAACATGACCCGGGAACAAAGTAAGGCAACGAAACAGGCGATGCAGCGCTACGGGACAAAGCAGTGGGCACGCAACCCGGTGGAGCGCAGCTGGCGCGCCGCCATTGAACAGGGAGTGGACTATTATAAGGAACACGACCCGCTGCGGGCACAGCTGTTTGAACTGCGTTATGTGCAGAACCGCACGGAGGAGGATGTGATCGAGCGGCTTCATATCGGGCGTACAACCTATAAAAAGGCACAGCAGGATCTGCTGAGCACAATCGCGGTGTATGCCGCCCAGCGCGGTGCGCTGTAAAAAATCCCCCGGAGCCGTGCCGGAAAGGCAGGCCCGGGGGATTTTTGAGTTCAGTGCTTTTTGTGGTCGGGGTTTTCGCAGCGGCTGTGGCAGGAAGCACAGTTTCCGCCGCAGCCTTCGCCCTTCCAGCCGCCCTGTTTGGAGATCCAGACAACGGCCAGCGCAAACAGTAAGATCAGAACGATCAGAGTGATGATTCCACGAAGTGTCAGCATTTTTGTTACCTCTTTTCCCACGGGGGAAGATTCTGAATCCAGTATACACGATTTCAACGCGGAGAGCAATGTCTGGCAAAAAAGAAAAAGTGTGATTTTTTTAAAATTATGGCTTGCAATTTGGCGGATGCTGTGCTATAATAATCACGTTCCAGTTCGGAGCGAACAAAACAAAGCGAATATGGAGGATTAGCTCAGCTGGTTAGAGCACCTGCATCACACGCAGGGGGTCTGGGGTTCGAGTCCCTAATTCTC
>ENA-ORCP01002350-ORCP01002350.1-human-gut-metagenome-genome-assembly--contig:-NODE-2350-length-15268-cov-21.366006_pt1 | contig 15268 bp, 9 predicted proteins | sample MGYA00242990_ERZ507991 | MGnify/ENA primary metagenome ERZ507991 (study PRJEB26167, sample SAMN06115496) | human gut metagenome | host: Homo sapiens | place: China:Henan | collected 2015-05-07... | reverse complement strand
TTTCCGGTCCGGACAGAATTGCCACCCGCTCCAGATATTCCTGATGGAAATTATAAGCTTCCCCGGTGTGCACATAATAATAGGCTCCGTAGGAAGAATAGTGACCCGCCTGATTGGGTGATACCTTAAACATCATAAGACACATCACACCGATGATCACATAATACCACCAGACCGCTGCCCCATTTCGTGCAGACAGCTTCTGTGCAGACTTATCCGTCCTTTTTCCCAGTATCTGTTTCAACCAGCCACACCAATAGATCTCATTTAAAAACAACAACATGAAATACGTGATTTTTACTGCATTCAGAGTTCTGGACAGTCCCGCATGTCCCAGGGAATACAGGCTCGGTGTATAGCCGGTCGCATACAGACAGAAGGACAAGGCGAGTACGATCCCCGGATAACGAAAACGGTAATCCGTGCTTTTCACTGCCTGCCAGATCATAGGTAGCAACAATAACATCACCATCAGAACCACGGGTCCGGTATATTCCGGAATGTGTTTCACGGCTTCCAAAAAAGATCTGCCGATGGACTCCAGCGGTCCGTAACCCCAGCCCACATAACTGCGGGCACGTACGGAATTTCCCGGAGCCGCCACATTCAGGCCGAAGCCTATGATATACACCAGTGTAGACGGCAACAGCCACAGCCCCGTCCTGCGCCGTTCCACTACCACGCTGACCAGAAGGATGGTCAGAAGACACAATAATCCCTGCAATGCCGTGACGAAATTGCTTCCCGCCGTAATCATGGCAAGCAGAACCGATGCAGTGAATAACAGACCTTTCGCGGTTCTGCCCTCTGCTCTCTCCAGGCAGATGGCCACAGACAAAAACAAAAGTCCGAAGCCATGCATTCCCACATAGTGGATCCCGCCGTTATACCAGTAGAAGCCGCTCTGCGCGGAATAGATAAACATAAATTCCGCTATGGTGATCACTGCCTGAATTGCCAGGCTGCTCCATTTCTCCATTCGGAAGACTTTCCGCAGGATCACGTGGGTAAACACCATGCTTCCCGCCAAAAGCAGTAACAGAATGAACACCGGTCCTAAGAAATAATACTGTTCTCCCCAGACAGCCGGCATCAGTGTCATGAAAAAAATAGAAGAATACGTTCCCTGCCATGCATACCACTGGGTTCTGGAACAATCCAGTGCACCGGAGATTGCCGCCCATTTCGACTGCTCCTGCTCTATGGCAGCTCTGGCAAATCTTCCAAAGTTATAGTCGTCATAATAAGGAACCGCATAAATCGTCAGTCGAAACAGTGGGATCAGTGCTAACAACAGCAGTCCGCAACAGCCCACTGCCAGCAGTACCCTGCCCGGCTTCCATAACAATATTTTTCTTAACTTTTCAAGAGCACCCTTCAATTACTTTCACCCTTTCTGTTTCCCCCACAACAGTTCCGTAATGCAGTACCCCGTTCCTTGAGCTCTCGGAATTGTAACAATCCATCGTACTATAGCACATCTGCGAAATGCACTTTCAGTCTCTTAAAGATCACAGCACCCAGTCCGAACAATACCACCGTCACGATCCAGAAATACATCGTGGAGAAGAAATCCCGGAAAAACCATTCTTTCTCGTAGATCGCACTGCGGTAGCCATTCACGATATAGACCAGCGGATTCAGCTTCAAAATCATGATCCACTCCGGAGACAGTGCGTCCAGATTCCATAAGATCGGAGTGGCCCACATGCCGATCTGCAGTCCGATGCTGATGATCTGGGACAGATCCCGGAAAAATACCACTACCGCGCAGGTCGTATAACTCAGTGCCAGCACAAATATAAACAGGCAGAAGCTGTAGTACACAATCTGTATCGTATATATGGTCGGATAATAGCCGTAGATAGCTGCCACGATCAGCAGGAGACATACGAAAAATACATGGATAAAAGTAGCCGCAATAATCTTGATGATCGGCAGGATGCTGATCTTAAATACTACTTTTTTCACCAGATAGTTGTACTCTAAGAGTGCATTGGTGCCGTTGTTCAGTGCCTCACTGAAGTAGAACCAGGGAACCAGTCCTGCTGTCAGGAAAAGTACAAAAGGCACTTCCACGCCCTCCCGCAGGGGTGTGCTGGTATTTCCCATGATCTTGTCGAAGACGATGTAATACATCGCCACGGTTACCACCGGCTGCGCCATCGCCCAGACCGCGCCCAGGTAAGAACCCGCATATCTCTTTTTAAAATCATTTTTCGCCAGCTTCCAGATCAGATGTCTATTCTGGAATAACTCTACCGGCAGTCCGGTAAATTTATCGTACCAGTGGATAAACGCAAAGCATGCCGCCGCAATGACAACGCAGGAGATGATCTTTTTCGCCAGCTCCTGACTCTGATCCACAGCAGGTCCCGGATTCTTATGGAACACGATGAGCAGAGCCATGATCACTGCCGCTGTCACGAACAGGGCAATACCTGTTTTCTTACTGATTTTCACACTTTTTTTCATGCTCTTTTTCCTTCATGTACTGTTCCAGAGTGCCCCACTTGGTATCCTTCTCGGATAATGTCAGTTCCATACCTTCGGGGATGGGCCATTCCACACCGATATCCGGCGTGTTATATGCAATACCGCCCTCATCATCCGGATGATAAAAATCGGTACATTTGTAGCAGAACTCTGCGTAATCGGACAGTACCAGAAATCCATGCGCGAAATTTTTCGGAATAAAGAACTGCTTCTTGTTCTCCTCAGACAAAAGTACACCATACCACTGCCCGAAAGTTTTGGAGCCTTCCCGCAGATCCACAGCCACATCATAGACTTCTCCGCGGATCACACGTACCAGCTTGTCCTGCGGAAAATGCTTCTGAAAATGAAGTCCTCTGAGAACTCCTTTTTTAGAAGCAGACTGATTATCCTGTACAAACACTTCCGGGATTCCCGCTGCTTTAAGATCATTGTAATTATAAGTCTCCATGAAATACCCTCTGGCATCACCGAATACCGTGGGGGTAATGATCTTCAATCCTTCGATTTCACATGTTTCTACTGTTATCTTGCCCATTTATTTCATCCTCACTCTTTCTTATTTTCATTCATAGGTGATATTTATATCGACTCTGCCTTCGATACCGTCCACTTTTCCCTTGGAGGTATACTGCCAGGTCTTGTAATATCCCTGATATAACGGCACACTGCGGTACTCCGCAAGCCAGATATGATAATTCTCCAGTCTGGCGGTCTGCAGATTATTGTTGTACCAGTTGCGGCTGGCATAGACGCCTGCTGTATATCCGGCATTTTCTACCGTCCGGCAAAAAGCCTCACATACCAGGGTTCTGGTCTCCGCATTCAGTCCGTCCGCCCGGCCGTTTCCTCCGGCACCCTCCGTATCAATAAATACAGGATAGGTCAGTTGGAAATCACGGATCAGCTCCAGCACGGCAGAAGCCTCTTCCACCGCCTCTTTCTCATCTGTAGCCTGGGTAAAAAAGTACACGCCCACCGGAATTCCGGCGGCGGCTGCACCCTTCATGTTGGCGACAAACTGTGGATCCTCCACCAGACTTCCCGTAACCGAACCGCGGTAGCCCGCACGAACGATGGCAAACTGCACTCCGGCATTTTTCACCTTATCCCAGTCGATAATGCCGTTCCACTTAGACACATCGATGCCGACCTTCGCATTGCCGGATGTAGCCTGCAGCTTTTGGATCTCGGTCTTGTCCGCATCTGCCAAAGCTCCTGCCACAGCACTGTCCTCGGCATCCGCATCGACTTCATCCTCTGTCTTGATCAACAGAGAAATATCATCAATGGCCAGATATTCCACTTTTTCTTTTACATGCACTTTGGTCTCGGTGATGGGAACTTTATATCCTTCGATGGGTAACAGTTCCATATAATAATCGCCGGAATCCAGATCAGCAATGTAGATCACGCCGTCCTGATCCAGGTCCTTGTAATCTCCCAGACCGTCCACCCGGACATAGAAACTCTCTCCGGTCACCGGTACACCTTCATTGTCCACGATCTGGATACGCAGATCCTTTTCCACGGAAGTCGCCACCAGTGACAGGCGGTGGCTGTTATCTTTCGCCGCCTCCAGGATCGGATTCACATCCGGATCAAAAAACGTATTATCTTTTAAAAAGGCTTTCAGGTCATTGCCGATCCTGCCATCCGCTTCCGCGGTGTCCGTCTCCCCGGTGCCCTCCGGCACGGGATCCACTGCTTCGCCGTCACCTGCATTCTGCGCTCCGGACACCGCCGTGTTCTGGCCGGATGTGGGGGACAGTTGTTCCCTGTTCACATACATTACCGCCAGTGCCACCAGCAGGATCACCGCCATGGAGGCCAGGATCCCCATTTTCCGCAGCTTAGAGTCCATTTGCTACCTCTACCAGATATTTACCGTAATTCGTCTTCAGCAGCGGCTCTGCCAGTGCCAGCAGCTGCTCTTTATCAATAAATCCACGTTTGAAAGCGATCTCCTCGATACAGGAAATATACAATCCCTGTCTCTTCTGGAACGCTGCCACGAAATCTGCCGCATCCAGAAGTGCATCGTGATTGCCGGTATCCAGCCATGCGAATCCACGACCCAGAGTCTCTACCTGCAGAGTTCCTCTGTTCAGGTACTCGTTATTAATACTGGTGATCTCGATCTCACCTCTTGCGGAGGGCTTTACGTTCTTCGCAATCTCCACTACATCGTTATCATAGAAATACAGTCCGGGAACTGCATAATTGCTCTTGGGATGCTCCGGCTTCTCCTCGATAGAAAGTGCCTTGCCGTTCTCATCGAACTCCACTACACCGTATTCTCTGGGATCGCGCACATAATAACCGAAGATGGTCGCGCCTTTTTCTCTGGCGGCTACTTTACGAAGCACTGCCGAAAAGCTCTGCCCGTAGAAAATATTATCTCCCAGTACCAGTGCCACTCTGTCGTTACCGATGAATTCCGCTCCGATGATAAAAGCATCCGCCAGGCCACGGGGTTTGTCCTGCACCGCATACTCGAGACGCATGCCCAACTGACTGCCGTCTCCCAATAACTCTTTGAATACCGGAAGATCTCTCGGGGTGGAAATGATCAGCACCTCTCTGATATCTGCCAGCATCAGGGTTGACAGGGGATAATAGATCATCGGTTTATCGTACACCGGCATGATCTGCTTGGATATTGCTTTTGTCAGGGGATAAAGTCTAGTTCCGGAACCTCCCGCCAGTATAATTCCTTTCATAAAAACCTCCTTAAAATACTTGTTTTTTAACACACCGAATGGGAACGACGTTCATCGTTCCCATTTGACAGGTATTCTTTACTTTTCTTCATACATTTCATTGTAGTATTTCTGGTAATCGCCACTGGTCACATTGTTCATCCAGTCTTCATGCTCGAAATACCAGGCGATGGTCTTGCGGATGCCTTCCTTGAACATGGTCTCGGGATACCAGCCGATCTCTGCCTTGATCTTATCCGGCGCGATGGCATATCTTCTGTCATGTCCCTTACGGTCTTCCACGTAAGTGATCAGATCGTTGTTGATATGTGCCTTGCGGGGATCGGAATCGGGAAGCATCTCCTGTAAAGTCTCGATGATAATATGGATGATCTCGATGTTCTGCTTCTCGTTGTGTCCGCCGATATTGTAAGTCTGGAACAGTCTTCCCTGCTCCTGTACCATGTCGATGGCCTTCGCATGATCCTCTACATACAGCCAGTCGCGGACATTTTTGCCGTCTCCGTATACCGGAAGCTTCTTGCCGTGAAGGGCATTGTTGATGATCAGAGGGATCAGCTTCTCGGGGAACTGGAAAGGGCCGTAATTGTTGGAGCAGTTGGTGATATTGGCAGGGAAATGATAGGTATCCATGTATGCCTTCACCAGCATGTCCGAGCTTGCCTTACTTGCGGAGTACGGACTGTGGGGATCGTAAGGCGTGGTCTCATAGAAGAAAGCATTGTCATCATCGGGAAGAGATCCGTAGACCTCATCCGTAGATACATGCAGGAACTTTTTGCCAGCCTTGAAGCTGCCGTCCGGAAGCTCCCAGGCTGCCTTGGCACAGTTTAACATCACCGCGGTACCCAGGACATTGGTCTGCACGAAGATCTCCGGGTTGCGGATACTTCTGTCTACATGGCTTTCGGCTGCGAAATGTACCACGCGGTCAATATCGTTCTCCGCGAAAATTTTGCCGATGGCTTCCTTGTCGCAGATATTTGCCTTCACGAAAGTGTAATTGTCACGCTTCTCCACATCCTTGAGATTCTCCAGGTTTCCCGCATAGGTCAGGGCATCCACATTAATGATACGGATCTCGTTATCGTATTTTTTGAACATGTAATGAATGTAGTTGGAACCGATAAAACCGGCACCGCCTGTTACCAGATAAGTTCTCATTTTCTCTCCGTTCTGCGCAGGTGTGCGCATTATGCTATAGATAGTGATATTCTACCATAAAATGGGGTGGATAGCAACACGGGCTATCGTCCTGCCTGCGAGCAGTCTCACTGACTGTTCATTGTAAATATCAACACGGCTTCTCCGCACTTCGTGCTCTCGAATCCGTAACACACATTCGCATTCCGGACTATCGTCCTACTTGCTCATGTGTGTTTGATTTGCTAATAAAGCACCAGACCTGCCTGCAAGCAGTCGGTCTGGGCTTTATTGCAAATCTTAATATCCCAGGTAGCTGATATTTAAATCGACTTTGCCGCTGATACCGCTGACTTTTCCGTCGGATCTGTACTGCCACAGATCATATCTGCCGGTATAGGTCGGGGTCTTGGCATACTGTGCCAGCCAGATCTTGTAACCGCTCAGAGCACCTGCATCCATCTTGGATGTCAGCCATGTCTTGTTGGCATAGACACCGGGAGTATATCCCGCATTCTTGATCGTGTTGCAGAATGCCTTGCAGACTGCGGTTCTGGTAGCGGAATCGATGGCATCGCCTCTTCCGCCGCTGCCTTCCACATCCAGGAATACCGGATAAGAAATCTTATATCCGCTGATGCGGTCCAGTACCATGGATGCTTCCTGTACTGCTTCTACCTCATCCACTGCCTGTGTGAAGAAGTATACACCTACCTTAAGACCAGCTGCCGTAGCTCCCTTGATATTGGTCTTGAACTTGGGATCCTCGATCAATGCTCCCTGAGATGATCCACGGTATCCCACACGAATGATCACATAATTCACTCCGGAATTCTTAACCGCATTCCAATCAATGCTGCCGTTCCACTTGGACACATCAATGCCCATAGTACCTGATCCCACTACCAGGGAACCGTCACTTGCGAAGTTATATTTTGCACCTTGGATGACCTGCTCACCGGTCACTTTGCTGCCGTCTGCCTTGAAGAAATATACCTTACCGTCTAACGTCTGCCAACCGGTATATCTGGCCTCCTCCATGAGGAAAAACTTTGTGGCAGTGTAATAATCCGCATAAGCTGCCGCCCGGTATTGATTGTCACCGATGGATACATACAGCTGTCTGCCGCTGGTATCCTTTAACGGTGTTTTGGTATCCTCTCTGGGATTCACATCGCCCGCTACCGTAACTGTAAAGGTGGCTTTTGCTTCCGCGCTGCCCTCCTTATATGTGACAGTGATGGTTGCGGTTCCTTTTTTCACACCGGTAACGGTGATCGTTTTGCCACTTACAGCTACCGTGGCAATATTCTTATCTCCGGAATCTGCCGTTATGGTTCCGCTTCCGCTGACAGAGGCTGTTACAGCAGCCGTAGATTTCGGATAAACGGTTACAGCTGTCTTATCCAAAGTGATCTTGATTCCATCTGTGACCTTCACTGCCAGATCCAGTGTCTTAGTCTCAGCCCCCATCGTTACAGCGACTGTGATCTTTGCGTCACCAGCCGCTACACCTTTCACTGTGATCTTACCGTTTGCATCTACCGTCGCAGTGGCTGCTTTATCATTGGAATTTGCAGTGATTTTATAAGTTGCACCTGTGAAATTCGTAACTTTAACCTGCGCTGTTGCTTCTTTTCTTGCTTCTACGTTCAGGGATGCCGGTTCCAAAACAGCGGTCGGCTTTTGGACTTCCGTAACGGTAACTTCCCAGGTATAGGTCTTCTGTGTGCTTCCTACCTGTGCATATGCTATAGGAAGGCTGCCGCCTCCCACGGACTGCGCAGCCGCCTGCGACTCACCTGAGGAGCCACCTTCCCCTGTTCCTCCTGTAGGTGTACCGGGCGTTTCTGCCGGAGCCGGTGTTGTCGGGGTCGTCTCCGGTGTTGTTGGGGTCGTCTCCGGTGTTATTGGGGTTGTCTCCGGTGTCGGTGTAGGTGTAGGCGTCGGTGTAGGTGTAGGCGTCGGCGTAGGTGTAGGAGTCGGTGTAGCACTGCCAGCCTCCGTATACGTACAAGTGATCGTTACAGGTCCACCTGCCTTCACGCCGGTAACCACACCATTATTTACACTGGCCACCGCCGCATTATCGCTGCTCCAGCTAACAACCGTGGCTCCTGCCGGCGGATTCAGCTGCTTGGTCTCTCCTACCTTGATACTTATCTGTTCATTTGCTATGCGCAGGAATCTTCCGCTGTAAGCCGTCTGTTTTTCCGGATTTACCACGGTATCCTTTGTTACCTCTCTATAAGTAGGAGGTAATTTCTTACTTTCTACCCACTGCACGGTATCTTCCAGAATAGACTCCACCACAGTATCATTTTTCATGGTGTCCTCTTTTGCCGCATTGACCTGGGATTCCTTCTTGATCTCGTTTGCCACATCGACCTTTTTATAAGCGATATCCTTTCTGACTTCTACCTTCTGGGTACCGGTAGGCAGTGTGTAATCCTTATATTTTTCATCGGTCAGGGTATTTACCGCTACCGTATAGTTGCCGGGGGTAATGCCCTTCTTGTAGATAATACCGTCCATATCATCATCGGTCCAGGTATCAGATTTACCTTTGGGATCCGTGATCGTCACGCTGAAAGGTACATTGGAGATCAGTTTACCGCTCTTTTTATTGGTAAATTTGATCTTTAGATCCTTCTGCACGGAGACCAGTTCCAGTTCAACGGTACCACCGTTGGTATACTCGGCCTCATCATATTCTTTCTGTTCCTCATTCTCATCATCGACTGCATTGGCTGCTGCGATCTTCGCAAGCTTTGCATCTGCCACTGCCAGCATACCCTGCTCACCGATCATCTGGATGCCGTCCAGCTGGCTGCCCACACTGACGAACTCCGATACCTGATGATCCACCATACGTGCGCTGGCATATACACTGCCTGTCACAATGGCCAAGATCAGCACTGCCACACCGGTTGCCGTCATAATGCGGTCCATGGTGCTCATGTTCAGGAATTTGGTCCAGATAGCAGCTATTTTATTGCCACCCTGCTTTTTACTCTTTTTCCGTTTACCGCCACGAGCAGGTGCCATATCATCGTCGGCATAGTACTCTTCATCGTCGGCGTAATATTCTTCGCTGTCCTCGTCTCCGGTGTACTCCTCATCGTCGGCATAGTACTCTCCGCCGTCCTCTTCTCCGATATACTCCTCGTCGGTGTACTCCTCGTCGTCGGCATAGTACTCTCCGCCGTCCTCTTCTCCGGTGTACTCCTCATCGTCGGCATAGTACTCTTCGCCGTCCTCTTCTCCGGTGTACTCCTCGTCGTCGGCATAGTACTCTTCGCCGTCCTCTTCTCCGGTGTACTCCTCGTCGGTGTACTCCTCATCGTCGGCGTAGTACTCTCCGCCGTCCTCTTCTCCGGTGTACTCCTCATCGTCGGCGTAGTACTCTTCGCCGTCCTGCTGCTCTTCATCGGTGTACTCCTCGTCGTCGGCATAGTACTCTTCGCCGTCCTGCTCTTCATCGGTGTACTCCTCGTCGTCGGCATAGTACTCTTCGCCGTCCTGCTCTTCATCCCAATCGTAACCATCCTGTACGTCTTCTTCCCAGTTACGGTCCGGACGTTTTGTATGGTTAAATAATTTTTTCATTTTATCTATCCCTTCTGCTCATAATTCTTCAATGTACTTCAGTGTAACAATTCCGTAACATTATAACATTCTATTTCCGCCGCTTCAAGCTGTTCGTCCATTTCTTCAGAATTTCTTAAATCTTTCTAATATTGTGGACTTTCTTTCCGTATAATAGTAAAATCAGAATAACTCTTTTTACCACTTAAAAACAGATACTTGAAACGGAGAGATGGAATGAAACGAGACGAACACGTGAATGACATACCTGATATTGAGATTGTAGACCTGGAAAATGAAACTGTGCAAGACACAGATTTTGGAAAATCCGATATTTCCGATGATTTCGAGGGAAATCCGGATGATGAATATGAAGAAAATGACCGGGAAGAGGAGGAAGAGGAACATCCCGCTCCTAAGGGTATCCGGCGTTTTCTGAATCTTCATGTCCTTTTTGCCCTGGTATTGCTTGTGGTGGTAGGCCTGCTGGGTTATCGCATTACGCATTGGGGACAGCGGGTAAGCCAGTCAGATATTTTCAAGGATGGACAGGGATCCTATGATGACAGCTGGGATTCTATCCTCCCCCTGACCGATGAGAACGGTAAAATGATAGTAAACGATGCTTCTAATATTGTCGTGTTCGGAAATGCACCCTTTGCCGATGACCGCGGTTCTTCCGACAATCTGGCCAACCTGATTGCCAAGGAGACCGGTGCTACCGTATACAACTGTTCCATCAGCGGAAGTTATCTGGCCGCGCAACACACCAATTTTGATTCCACCCTTGCCCCTATGGATGCTTACTGTCTGTATTGGCTGGTGAATCTGGCCGCCGGAGTTCCCCTGGACGGCTATTACAATGATGCTGCAGAAGCTTTGGGTGACAAGACTCCACCCGAAGCGGAAGAAGTCGTAAACACTCTGAAAACCCTGGATTTCAACACCATTGATACCGTGGCGATCATGTATGATGCCACCGATTATCTGATGGGAAATGCTATGTATAATGATGACAATCCTACGGATCCTACGCAGTTCACCGGCAATCTGGAGGCAAGCCTCGAAGTCCTGCAGCGTCTGTATCCGCAGATCCGTATTATTGTAATGTCTCCTACTTACGCATATGCAATAGATGAGGATGGCAATTATGTAAGTTCCGATATCTATATTTATAACGGTCGCGATGTTTTATCCACTTATGTGATCAAAGAATGTTATTCCTCCAACCTTCACAGTGTTTCCTTCATGGATAACCTGTACGGAAGCATCACAGAAGACAACGCCAAGGAATACCTGACCGATAACCTGCATCTGAACGTAAAAGGACGAAAGCTCATTGCCAAACGTTTTGAGTACTTCCTGAACTACTATTCCAAGGGTTACGCTTCACAGGAATAATAAATAGAATCGATGATTGCATACTTCTGCCACCCGGATGACTTTGCTGTCTTTTCCGGGTGGTATTTTTTTGCTTTGATGTTCCGGTCTTTACTGCCTGAAATCAGTTTTATGCTGCTGAAGCAGTAAAGTCCTATGTAGGAGCAGTATTGTAATTGCATTGTTAACGCAGGCTTGCCACCGGCTAGACGAACTCCTCCTGTGCCCTTCTTCTGCCTCAACGTGGGCACAGGTGACAGGAGCAAGCTAATCTGTACCCTTCTTCTGCCTCAACGTGGGCACAGGTGACAGGAGCAAGCTTCTCTGTGCCCTTCTTCCGCCTCAGCGTAAATTAAATAGTTTATGGGTATGAGTTACTTATTTTGTTGCTGATACCCACGTTAGGGAAAGTTTGAGGGTATGCGAAGCTTGTTTGGCTTCTGATACCCACGCTGTGAAAAGTTTATGGGTATGAGAAGCTTGTTTTGTTGCTGATACCCACACTGAGAAAAGTTTGAGGGTATGCGAAGCTTGTTTGGCTTCTGATACCCACGCTGTGGATAGTTTGAGGGTATGCGAAGCTTATTCTATCGCAGATACCCAAATCGTGAAAAACGAAGGTATAACACGAAAGCTTTATATTCCAAAACGCAGAATTCCCGGAGTATGCGGTGACATGTCGAAGATGTTTGTCGGAGGATGTTGATATTTTCTAGAAAAGTGCTGAAAGACAGGGGGAAAGCGGACACGATGTCCGCGTCAGCCGATTGTCGACATGGATGTCGACTGTAGGCGGCCCCGTCATGACGAGAACCACTCATCACTTTTCGTAGAAAATTCACATCCGGAGACCTTACATCGAGACATGTGTATCGCATGCTCCGGGAGTTCGTGGATTTTGCCAATGTATTTCACTAACTCTCAATTTATTTCATAAAGTAATACAGATCCACGGTAGCATCTTTATAGATGACGTATCCGTGCATTCTCCCGAACTCTTCATATTCCAGGTCTTCCAGTTTCCCGACCAGTGTCTTCGTCTCCGGCAGGATAATATACGCACATTGCTCTTCGCGGGCCAGTGTCGCCAGTTCGCTGACATCTATGGTCTCCTGCTCCATGACATCGTAGAGATCGTTCTGTACCGTCCACTTGCTTACGACAATATTGCGGCCATAAGGCATACACACCAGATTGCTGTACTGGCGGACATACTGTAAAAGCTCCCCGGGGAACACTGCCATGACCTCCCGTCCCGGGACTTCAATGGCATCACAGATATCCACTACACTCTGGGGTACATGATAGACATTCTCTGCTTTTTGAAAATAGGGATTGCGGTAGATCAGGCTTCCGGACAGCATAAACAGGATCAGTGCGACCGTTATCCCCACATATTTCAGATATCCACTCAGCTTTCCACAGAGACTGACCGCAGTGAATGCAACGACCGGTGTCACCGGCAGAAGCCACAGAATCCGGTAATAAATTTCTCCATCCGCCAGTCCGGATATGATTTTCGCAACCAGCGGATTGAAGAAGATCAGCAACAATACCAATGGTACATAGACAAACAGGATGCGGATATGTTTTCTCTTCTCTGTCACCCACAGATATAACAGGCTCACCAGGAACCAGATCATGATCAGTCCCGTTCCCATATATTCCTGAAACAGCTTCAACGCTTCCATTTCCATCCTCCCTCGTATAATATCTTATCCCAGCAGCAGATACATTCCCGCATAGATCACACAGGGAATGCAACAGGCGGCGAGGGGCAGCAATAACCGAAATCTCTTATAGCAGACAGCTCCGCAGATCCCGGCCACTCCCATCAGCATACAGGCCAGCAACGCTCCCATGGTACTTGCCAGGCAACAGGAAATCATCACCGCTCCCAACAGCATCCAGAATCCGACTGTGATCTTTTTCTCCTCCTGCAGTCTGCGGAACAGCCAAAGCAGCAGGAAGAAGATCATCGGGATCAAAATACTTCCCAAAGCCGCCTTTCCCTGTCTGCTTCTTGCGATCATGAAATTCTCCACGGTATAAAAAGAATAATCGCCGAACATTACCAGCACTTCCGTGCAGATCAGAAACAGCGGAACCGATTGCCCGGAAAACAGGATCCTGCTTCCCAGCAGATAAAATACGCCATATGTCATAGAGATCAGTACCATCGGTAGCAATGTTTTGGCCACCACTACCGTAGAGATCCCGGTCATCCGCGCCAGCCATGCGATCCAGATGGGAAAAGGTGCCAGTCCGTGCCGCACATCCAGTTCGGTATTCATGCCGGTATAAGGAATCTTCTGGTACATTTTCCCGGATTCCTGTGCCGCCGTAGAGATTGCCACATAATAAGCATCATCACCGTCCCCATATACCATCACGACCGCCAGCACCAGCTGTATCAATAATAGCACAGCAAAAATCACCCAGAGCAGAACCTCTGTCTTCTCTGACTTCGCTGTCTTCTCCTGCCGCACCGGACGCAGTCCCCGGGGATTCCGGAACCAAAATACCGTTGCCAGCACAAGTAATACCAAAAGGTATACCGAATATCCGATCATAACATGCCGAAATCGCCCCTCCAAAAGGATCACCGGAACGCAGATCACCTGAAATCCGGCCCAGAGTAACATCTGCCCGCTTATCCACAGGAATACTGCATTTTTATGAGATTTATCCACAGCTGCGAAACAGTGGCCCACCCACATGGGAAGTGCCAGCGTCAGTACCGCCAGCCATATCAGACGAACTACGATCATTTTTATATTCATTCCTTTCGCTTCATTCAGGCTCAAAACGTCATGAACATATTTCTCATTTCCAAGCTTTACTCTCGTTTTACGTTTTCAGATGTTTTTACAAACAAATAGATCTTATCGCCGTGTACCCCTTCGGAAAGTAATACTTCCTCCGGTTCCAGACCGTATTTTTCCTGCATTACGGAGATCACCGAGCTCTCTTCCACTCCGGCTTTGATCAGTACCGCAACCCGGTCCAGGGACTGTACTGACGCTACATCCTTACGATCCGCCAGTTCCTCTGCCGTCACTAACAGAGTGCTGTCATAATGCATGAATTCCGGAAGATTCTCATAATATCCGACTCCCGCATAAACACAGATACAGGGAAGAAGCGCATATTCCTCCGCCAATTGTTCCTGCTGTCCGTATCCCCGATAGAGATATTCCCCATCATAGCCGGCCAGCCGCAGTCCCTGCACCGCCACGATCCATACGATCAGGCAGATTCCCGTTGCCCGTTCTGTCCATCCGCATACCTCCGAAAGCTTCTTGCCCAGGTAACACAATAACAGTGCCAGTAATAACGCAGCCAGCGGAAACAACGGCATCACATAACGGTCCACAAGATAAGGTGACATTCTGGATGCCAGCAGAAAATAACCGATCACCGGTACGATCAGCAGACTCAGGATTCCCGCATTCGATCCCTCATTCGGTCCCACATTCTGTCCTGCCTTCTCAGCCCCGTCCCTGCGATATTCCCGATATTCCTGATATTTATGCCAGCCTGCGGTCACCGCCAGAACCACTCCTGCGAGACATGCCGCAGCAAGTAACGGCCCACCTACCGTCCGGTCGGCCACAATGTTACCAAAGCTTAGAAGTCTCGCCCCGTAACCGGAGAACCCGGAAGCCAGATTATCCAGCGCCTCGGTGCCTCTTCCGCTGGAAAATACATCCGCTACCGCAAAAGGAAACAGCAAAAGACCGATCACTGCCGCCAGGATCATTGAACGGATATAGATCCACAGTTCTCTCGTTCTCTTACCGCACAGCAGTCCGGCTGCCGTAACCGCTGCCAGAAGGATACAATAAAACAGGAAAAAATACTGTGTTAAAAATCCCAGTACCGTAACAGCGATCAGGCCTTTATTTTTCCGGTCGAATCCATGATCCTTCCACTTC
>ENA-ORCP01002346-ORCP01002346.1-human-gut-metagenome-genome-assembly--contig:-NODE-2346-length-15282-cov-6.752253_pt1 | contig 15282 bp, 9 predicted proteins | sample MGYA00242990_ERZ507991 | MGnify/ENA primary metagenome ERZ507991 (study PRJEB26167, sample SAMN06115496) | human gut metagenome | host: Homo sapiens | place: China:Henan | collected 2015-05-07 | study... | reverse complement strand
AGCCAGCGCCAATTCAAACGCCAGTAAGTACATCACGGCAATCTGCACCATGTATGCCTTGGTAGAAGCAACTGCAATTTCCGGGCCCGCATGGGTATAGATCAGCATATCTGCTTCCCGTGCAATGGAGCTGCCCTTTGCATTGACAATGGCAAGCGTTTTCGCACCGAGCTGCTTGGCAAGCCGCATCGCTGCCAGACTGTCGGCAGTTTCTCCGGACTGGGAAATAATAATCACCAGATCTCCTTCGCCGACCAGCGGATCCCGATACCGAAATTCTGATGCAATATCAACTGTAACCGGAACCTTTGCCAGCTTTTCAATGACATACTTTCCAACCATACCGGCATGCATGGCGGTTCCGCAGGCAACCACAAAAATCTGGCGGAAGCCCTTGAGTACTTCCGGTGTAATGCCGCATTCTTCCAGGTTGGGCAAGCCATCCCGGATACGGGGCTGAATGGTGGTCTTGATGGCAGTCGGCTGCTCGTGAATTTCCTTCAACATAAAGTGGGCATAGCCGCCCTTTTCCGCAGCTTCCATGTCCCAGTCGGCGGTTTTCCGTTCCTTTTCCACCCGTTTGCCGTGCACATCATACACTTCTGCACCGGATGTTTTGAGCACTGCAATTTCATCATAATCCAGCAGGTAATAATCCTTTGTGTAGCGTAAAATAGCTGGAACATCCGATGCAATAAAGGATTCCCCTTTGCCCAGTCCAACAATCAGCGGACTTTCCCGCCGAACCGCATACACTTCGCCCGGATGATCGGCGAACAGAATGCCCAATGCATAGGAACCCTCTAAATCTCGGATGGTTTCTGCAATGGTGTCCAACGGACTGCCGTTATAATTGTAATCCAATAATTTTGCTGCAACTTCTGTATCGGTATCGCTGTCAAAGGTCACGCCTTTTGAAAGCAAAAATGTCTTTAATTCCTTGTAATTTTCAATAATGCCGTTGTGTACGATGGTGACCCGTCCGCCGCTGTGGGGGTGCGAATTCACATCAGAAGGTTCCCCGTGTGTTGCCCATCGAGTATGCCCGATGCCAACATGACCATTTGGTCTTCCTTCCTGTTCCATCTTCTGTTCCAGATTTTTCAAGCGACCCTTTGACTTTGCCACTTTAATCTTTCCATGATCAAATACTGCGATACCGGCGGAATCATATCCACGGTATTCCAGCTTGGTCAGGCCGCTCATGAGGACATCCACGCAATCCCTTTGCCCTACATAGCCTACTATGCCGCACATCTGCAACGCCTCCTAACTAATAGATACTTTATTATAGCACAGTTTCCACAAAAGTGCAACAAAAATTTTAGAACTTATCCCAAGGAATGATAAAAAAATCCGCTCACCTCATTGGACGAGCGGAAAAAACAATTGATGCTGCTTCATCTGGAAACAGCACCAATCAATAGCTTCCATTTTTGCATGGGCAATCAATCTTCCTGTGCCGACATCTGTACAGCCGATGGCTTTGTGCGAACCGCTGATTGACGAAACAGCTGTCGAAATACAAACCGAACCAACGGTCCTGCAAAAAACAGCTGCCAGCAAAGTGCCATCGGGAAATTCAGAGCAGTTGTCTGTAGCCAAACACTGATCAGCTGCGTTCCGGCATGCTGAAAGAAAATCGTCGCAGCCAGACTCATTAGCGGACACATAAAGGCTACCGACACCGCAGAAATTGCGAGTACCAAATGAAACGGATGTTCCTGCTCCATCGATACCAGCCGCATTGCGATTTTCTTCGCCAAATGTCCTACTACAAAAAAGTCCAGTACAAATGCAAGCGCTCCCATAAGCGGCAATTCATGCAATGCAGCTACAAACACCCAGTTTTGCATACTGCCATTGCTCAATGCAATGTTATAACAAACCATTGCATATACCATAACAAGCACCATCAAAATGGTAAAAATAACTTCTTGTAATTTGTTTTTGGGCATAAAAAAATCCTCCTCATTGATTCCGACAAAATTTCATAAAATCGTGTTGTTCGTTATCATTTCAGAGAATGTACGTTTCCAATAAAACCATTTTTATGTGTTTTTATGATACCACAAATCCAGCAAATTGTCAAGCTTCCTCCGCAAAATTCATCCATCCTGCACAAAAAGCCTGCACACGGCTGGTGCAGGCTTTTAACATTATATGGTTTCTTCCGGTTTTGCATCTGTTACAAGCTGTGCTTGTTTCTTTTTGCCCCACTTCGGCAGAATCGCCTCCACCTTTTTGCTGAGGAAGTCCATGCCGACCGCAGAAAATCCGCACAGCAACAGGAAATACGGCAAAATATACTGCGATTTTCCCTCGAATATCATATGATAGAAGAAGGCGCCTACGATAATCAAAAGGAAACAGGAACAAAATACGTCCTTCTTTTTCCAGCAGCAGAATACGCCGGCAAATGCACCCAAGAAAATCAGCAGCTGATAAACATTCATATACTGCGTGGTTTTCTCTGGCGCTGTATCGCAAACATAGGTGGCAATCTTTCCAACCTCCTGGTACTTGATTCGCACAATGTTGATCCAGATACTTGCATAGGTCGGTTCGTTCCATTGCGACATGTTCTTTTCATAGAAGAAGTCGTTGGTTTCCTGATAATGATGCGCAAAATAGGAAAGACGCTCCTTGATCTGTTCCTTGGAGGCAGCCGCTGCTTCCTTAGCATCATAATTGTGGCTTTCAAAGTTGCCGAGCGTATACGAACCGTTATACCAGCCGGCTGCGGTACAGCCCACCACATTATAAGGATAATTCAGCCCCATGACTGCATAGGAGATCATCGGAAGTGAATCATTCAATTTCGTATCACTGCGTGCTTCATACAACTTGCAAACAGACGAATTGATGCTCAAGGTTAGCAAAACAGCTACCACAATATAAATCAAATCCGACAGTTTTCTTCGCTGAACGAGTTTGATCAGCGCCATCATCACCATGGCAATTAAAATAATATAATTGTTCAGTTTGACCATGGCGGCAAGCGCAATACAAATAGCAGAGCACGCTGCCCAGAGATACTTGATTTTCTTCTCGCTCTGGAAGTAGAGAATCTCACACAAAACAGCATAAATGGCAAACGTAATACCAGGAATGACTCCATAAATGAATACGGAGAACAAAATCGGCTGCATGCAGAACAGCAGGGTCAAACAAGCAATGGTCTGAATCCGCTTGCTGTGGAACAGACGGCGCAGAATCAGAATCAAGCCCATGTAAGCAGCTGCCAGCAGAACCACATTGATAAACTCAAAGTACAGCAGCGTATCATGCGGCCCAAATAGGCGCATAAAGCATTCGCAGTATAACACAAATCCAAGCTGAAAGGAATAATTGCTGAAGTAGCGGTCACTCATAAAGCTGTAATCGCCTTCGGATGCCATCCGTGCCGCATTGGTAACCATAAAGGAATCCTCTGTCGGTGCACTCTGCGAGGACAGCACCCAGATGGAACCGAGTGTAATTGTCACCGCCGCCAATACACCCATCTGAATCCCAATGGGTATTTTTTCTAAATACGGAATGACAAGCGCAACCAACAGCAGAACAACGGCAATGCAAATTGCATTGACCAGGAAGTTGTCGCTGTGGTAAATGATTCCCTCAAAGGCTTCGTCCGATTTTCGAAGCTCCATGGTATGCATAAAGCTTTCAATCAGACAAAAGCCCAAAATTACCAGTGCAAATGCACAGATGATATTTCTAACCCAAACCTCCAGTTTTCCCGGAAGTTCTGCCCGTTTTACTTTTAACATGTCGGCTCCTCCTTTGACTGATTTTCTGACGATGCCTGTGCTTCTTGGGGCGCATCCGCCTGCTCCTCCTGTTTTTCCGGCTGCTGAACAGACTCCGCTGCCTCTGTGGAACTGCGATCCTGTACCAACACACACGGCTTCGGCGGCTTCCGAAAACGATGCAGGACTGCCAATCCCAGCAGGGCTACTGCTGCCAACAGCGAACCAACATTGCAAGCTACACGAAGGGGCGTTGCATGATGCGTGACGGTAATCTCGTGCACACCGCCCGGCAGTTCCACCGAAACAAAGCCATGATCGGACATCGTAACCGGCAGCTCTGCGCCAGTCTCATCCACTGCCTCATACCCTTTGTACCAGATGTACGGCACTTCTGCGGTTTTGGCGTCGCCCTCCGGCGTGGTAAAGTGCAGTTCATTGGCATTCCGTTCAAAGGAGCAAGTAATGGTATCGTCCAGCGTCAGGACATCGGTTCTGGCACGCATGGCATCTCCATCGTTTCGAGCCGCCATGGGTAAGTACTCAGACATGCCAATCGAAAAGGTTGGATCTGCCTGACTGGTAAAGTAATCATTCTGATAGACGCCTAACCGTGTAATCGTTAAACGATCCATATGAATCAAGAAGCACAGGAAAAAGGCCGCAACTGCTGCCACCAAACCCAGCTTTTTTGCCTTGGTAAACGACAGCAAATAAAACAGATAAATCGCACCGGCAAGCACCAGCAACGCACTGACCGGTCCAAACAGCCGCCAAGGGAACTGCATGAAATCCAGATACTTCGCCAACTTTTTCCACGGTGCCAATTTGGTTGTAAAAACGGCAAAAAATACGCCAAGCAAGGCAAATACATCCGCAGCTGTCCGCACACTGGCAGACCGATCGGAAGCGCATTGCATAGGAAATGCCTGATAAGCCGGAGAGCGCTTCGTCAGAAAGACGCGCAGCAGGCAAACCAGAAACAGCACAATGCCCAGACTCGGGCCATCTGCCCCGGTATACAAATCCCGGAATACATTATAAAATTCCAATGGGTAATTGGAAGCATAGAATGCCGGATGATCCATACCCAGATCACAGGATCCCTTTAACTCCAGAAGCGGAATCCAATAGAACGCTGTCACTGCCAGAACTGCAACCGCCGTCAGCAGCAGCTTGAGCAGCTTTTTTGGCTGCCGAAGCAACCGATAGAAGAAGAGGACTGCCAGCAATACACTCAGCGCAAATGCAAAAACTGTTGAAATGACATGGCTCAGCAGCATCCCGACAAAGCCAATCCCCAATACATACGGTTTTCGAAAGTCTTCGAATATCAAGTCATACAATCCATACAAAATCAATGGCCAAAAAATCAGTGCCTGTACCTCACCCAATGCCAGCCGGATAAAAATATTATCCATTCGGTACTGGCAGAGTGTGTAGGCAACTGCCGCAATGGTTCCGCCCACTGCACTTTTGGTGCAGGCTCTTCCGCAGAGGAACATCGTCAAATACGTTGCACAATCACAAAGCAGCAAATAAACCGACATTGTGGTTCCGATGCCAACCCCCAACAGGCGCAGACAAGCCGGAATCAGCAGAAAAAAGTCGGGATATGCCGCAGAACTGGCATAGCCGGCTCCATTCAGGAACAGGTAATCCACGCCGGAAAAAAGCGTGCCGTTCCGTAAATTTTCCGCAGTGGCATCAATCCGCAGATAATGGTATGCGGAATCATGCCCGGATATTATCTCCTGGATGGGCTGATGCAGTCGAAATAGAGCATAAATGACGACAGCGAAACACAGAAAACAGAGCAAACCTTCTGCATACGGACTCCCAAACGCCATCGACCGCGCATTCCTGCGCAGATTCTGCATGGTACTTTTATTCATTTTTCAAATATCCTTTCCCAATTCTTTTCTCTTAAAAATCTCATAAAAAAAGCCTACCCGCATCCCTTCTTACGGGCAGGCTTTCTAAAACCCTTACCTTTTTTCGTACGGTTTCACACACAACATGCGCTGCATGCAACTCGCTATGAATCTGTTTTCTTTTATTTAACAGGAACAATCCAGCCGAACGGATCCGGACGCGTGCCCCACTGAATACCAGTGAGTGTATCATAGATCTTCTGAGAGATTGGTCCAATCTTATTGTTGTTGATCTCCATAACCTTGTCTTCCCACTTCAGGTGGCCAACCGGAGAAATAACAGCAGCTGTACCGGTACCGAATACTTCATCCAGTTTCCCGGCATCATAAGCATCTGCAATTTCCTGAATGGTGATGCGGCGTTCTGAAACCGGCATGCCCCAGCTCTTGCAAAGCTCAATGGTAGACTTTCTGGTGATACCGGACAGAATGGAGCCGGTTTCCAGGGACGGTGTAACCAATTCGCCGTCAATGATGAAGAAGATGTTCATTGCGCCAACTTCTTCGATGTACTTCTGCTCTACGCCGTCCAGCCACAGCACCTGAGAATAACCCTGGTTGTGGGCATCATCCTGGCTGTGCAGGGAAGCTGCATAGTTACCGCCTGTCTTGGCATAACCCATACATCCACGAACAGTTCGAACATAGTGATCTTCTACATAGATGTTAACCGGATTCAGACCGGATTCATAGTATGCACCGGACGGAGACAGGATGATCATGAAGTAGTACTGATCAGCCGGACGAACGCCCAGATATGGATCGGCAGCAATGATAAACGGACGAATGTACAAAGAAGCGCCTTCCTGATGCGGAACCCAATCCTTTTCCACTTCCAGCAATGCCATCAAGCACTGCATGGCCAGGTCAACCGGCAGTTCCGGAATCACCAGACGCTCATTGGAACGATTCAGACGCTTGAAGTTTTCTTCCGGACGGAACAGCTGTACCTTGCCTTCTGCGGTGCGGTATGCCTTCAAGCCTTCGAAAACAGTCTGACCATAGTGCAGACACATAGAAGCCGGGCTCAGTTCAATCGGACCATACGGACGAATTTCCGGATCGTGCCAGCCCTGTCCTGCTGTATACGGCATAATCAGCATATGGTCGGTAAAGATATGACCGAATCCAAGCTTACTCTCATCCTTCGGCTTTTCCTTTGGTGTTTTTGTCAATGAATACTTGATTTCCATGGTGCAAAACCCTCTTTATCAATTATTCGGCTTCCATCGTACATGGAGGACGACAGAATCCGGTCAGCGGATACAACTGTATCCGCATCTGTTACAGTTCCTATTATAGCACACTTTTTTCTGCATTGCTAGGCTTTTTGAAAATTTTTTTCGGATTTTTTCCAATAAAAGTCCATAAAGTCCAAGATCTGGGCACCGTTTTTGGAAAAATTCAAAAAAGACGTGGACAAACACAGAAAAATGCAGTATAATAATAGATAACCAATTTCGCACCAATGGGTGCGCTTGATTAGGAGGATTTGGAGCATGTCAAAAAAACCATATTATATTACCACCCCAATCTATTATCCGTCCGGGAATCCCCATATCGGACATTGCTATACAACCGTAGCGTGCGATTCCATTGCACGGTATCGCCGCATGCAGGGCTATGATGTTCTGTTCCTGACCGGAACCGATGAACACGGCTTGAAAATTGAACAGAAGGCAGCTGAAAAGGGTGTCACCCCGAAGGAATATGTCGATGAAATCGTGGCAATCTTCAAAGGTCTTTGGAGCCGTATGAACATCAGCTACGACCGTTACATCCGTACCACCGATGACTACCACGTAGAAACCGTACAGAAAATTTTCAAAGCACTGTACGACAAGGGATACATCTATAAAGGGGAATATTCCGGAAAGTACTGTACGCCTTGTGAAAGCTTCTGGACTGAGTCCCAGCTGATCGACGGCAAGTGCCCGGAATGCGGCCGCCCCGTTGTGGAAGCCAAGGAAGAGGCGTACTTCTTCAAGCTCTCTCCGTTTGCAGACCGCATTGAAAAGCTGCTGACTGAAACCGATTACTTGCAGCCAAAGACAAGAGCCACTGAATTGGTGAACAACTTCATTAAGCCGGGACTGGAAGATCTGTGCGTTTCCAGAACCTCTTTTAAATGGGGCATTCCGGTTACCTTTGACACCAATCACGTTATTTATGTTTGGATTGATGCCCTGTCCAACTATATTTCTGCATTGGGCTACTGGAACGAAGCATACAACGACTTCGACAAATTCTGGCCGGCAGATGTACACATGGTTGCAAAGGACATCATGCGGTTCCATGCCATTATTTGGCCCGCTATGCTGATGGCATTGGATCTGCCGCTGCCGAAACATCTGGCTGTTCACGGCTGGATCACCTTCAACGGTCAAAAAATGAGCAAGTCCCTGGGCAACGTTGTAGATCCGCTGGTGCTGGCAGACCGTTACGGCGCAGATGCCATCCGGTACCACATCCTGCGGGAAATGGCACTGGGCGCAGACAGCTCCTTCTCCAATGAAATCATGATCAACCGGATCAACTCCGATCTGGCAAACGGATTCGGCAATTTGGTTTCCCGTACCGTTGCCATGGTGGAAAAGTATTTCGGCGGCACACTGCCAACCGAACGGCAAGCCGGCGAATTTGATGAAGACCTGGTACAGACTGCTTGCAGCATGAAGGCAGCCGTAGATGGTTATATGGATCGTACCCAGCTGAACCGTGCGCTGGAAGAAATTTTCCAGGTTGTTTCCCGTGCCAACAAGTACATTGACGAAACAGCACCGTGGATTCTGGCAAAGGACGAAGCCAACCGGACGCGTCTGGCAACTGTTCTGTATCACCTCTTAGAAGTAATCCGGATCATTTCCACTGCACTGAGCGCCTTTATGCCGACCACCATGCCGAAGGTATGGGAGCAGATTGGTGCAACAGAAGCCGATGTCACCTATGAAAAGATGGATCAGTTCGGTGTTCTGCCGGCAGATGTTACCGTCCAGAAGGGTGAAATCCTGTTCCCGAGAATTGATGTGGACAAGGAAATTGAAGAACTCAACCAGATCATTTCTGCAAATCTGCCGGCAGACCAGAAGCCGGAAGAACCGGCATTCGACGTACCGGAACTGGCAGAGGAAATTGACATTGAAACTTTTGCAAAGGTTGATCTGCGGGTTGCAAAGGTTACTGCCTGCGAAAAGGTCAAGAAGTCCAAGAAACTGCTGCGCTTACAGCTGGATGACGGCATGGGCGGCAGACAGGTGGTTTCCGGTATTGCACCATGGTATGCACCGGAAGACCTGATCGGCAAGAAGATCGTGCTGGTTGCCAACCTGAAACCGGCTAAACTGTGCGGCGTAGAAAGCTGCGGCATGATTTGTGCAGCAGATGGTGCAGACGGCGCAGTCAAAGTTCTGTTTGCAGATGAATCCCTGCCCTGCGGCGCAAAGGTTCGATAGGACGCATTCAAAACCAGATGATACAAAAAGAGGAAGCGCATAACAAACCGCTTCCTCTTTTTTGGCTTCTTAGCCAGAAAATGTATTGATGGCTGCTGCCAGCATGTTCCAGGTTGCAGCATTGACTTCCCCAGTAGGACGCAACCCATTCTCCCGCTGAAACTGCATCACAGCACGCTTGGTTTCCGCTCCATAAGTTCCATTGACCGGAACTGCAAACAAATTCTCATACTCCAGACGCAGGGATTCCAAAATTGCCTGCACCACATACACCGTAAATCCGACATCTCCGCTCCCAATTCTGCCGAGTTTTGCAGGAAAGATGGTCAATTCTGTTGCCGGTTGGGTCACAAAAAGCTGAAACTGCTGTACAACGGCATCCCAGGTTGCCCGATTGGTTTCCCCGGTCGGATGCAGCCCGTACTGCTGCTGGAACGCACGGACTGCCATAGCAGTTTCTTTTCCATACACCCCATCCGCAGTAAGATGCGGAATCGCTGTATTAAAATAGGAAATGCCATGCAGATAGCGCTGCAATTCCCGAATGTGCGCTTGTTTTTGATTGAGTTGATACGCCATGGAACATTCCTCCTTATTGTATGGTATAGCCCGGTGCCTGGTAGGGACGCTTATCAAATCCAAACAGCAGCTGAGAATACAGGCCGGCAATCTCATTCCAGGTAATTGCCCCTACAATTCCATTGACCGGAAGCCCATACAACTGCTGAAATGCCATGACAGACTGTTTCGTCATCGGGCCAAAATAACCGGTGGCATTGACAGCACCCACTTCCGGATATGTGTTGTGAATATAGCTCAGGTACTGCTGCAAAATACGGACATACTCACTGGTAATCCCCTCCCGGAGAATAACCCCCGGAAACAGCACGATCTCCTTTGTGTTTTCCGATACCGGCATGAAATCCACAATGCCCAAATACGCACGATACAAGTCATAAAAAGTTCTGCGATCTACCACGCCCGTCTGCGGCAAACCAAACACCTGCTGGAAGGATTCCACCGAAGCTTCTGTTTCAGCACCATAAAATCCGGTGATCTCCACCGGACGAACCTTGGCATAATAAGCGCCGACCACTGCCAAATAATATTGCAGGTACCGTACATCGTCTCCCTGCATGCCGGGGCGGAGTGTTTCCGTATGCTGATTGGCAACATCCTCCAGCGCCAACCCTTCCGAATCCAGCTCCGCAAGGTGTTTGACACTGGTGAAAATATAGGAAATCTTATACCAGGTTGCCTCATCAATGACACCGGTTGGATTCAGCTGAAAAATCTCCTGAAAGGCAATCACGGCATCCTGTGTATAATAATCGAAATCACCATTGACATCGCCAATTTTCGGAATGGCAGGATAGTTGTGTGAAATGCGGTTGAGCTGCACCTGAATGGTGCGGACATCATTTCCGGCATAGCCAAGTGCCAGCGGAAAGCCAGGATAAGACGGTGTCGCACTTTGAATGGGTGCATTCCGTACCAGCTCAATATCGGTTCCATAATAATACGTCAAAATATCGTATGCACCCATTCCCTGCTGGGCAAGATCAACGGTTCCCCACTGGGAAAGTCCCTCACAGGTAACCGTGGTTCCATTGCAAAATGCGGTAAACAATGGCTCTACTGTCCCCGTTCGGCGTACATATACAAAGAATTGCTCATCCACCAAACGGCTGATATTTTCAAAGACTTCTCTGCCGTATATGTACTTCTGGTCATACTGCGTGGAACTGGTAATATCAAACGCATATCCACGGGCACGGTACCACTCTGTATAAATTCGGTTGAGTGCAAATGTCGTAATCACGTAGATATTGGCACGCAGCGAGGCTTCCGGCCAAGTCGGGTAGATTTCGCTGGATGCAACGTTCTTCACATAATCGGAAAAGGCAACGGTCACGTCCTGTGCATCCTCGTTCGGACGCCCTAAATGAACAGTAATGGTTTCCGGAATAAACGGTTCCCCTGTCGGCAAGGCAGACACCTCCTTCTGTTAAAATTGCGGTTCTTGATTGGAATAGGGTGGTGCCGTATCCGATTCTCCATCAGCATACAGCGGCATCGGAATAAGATTGAACTGCTGCAAAGAGGTAATGCCAGGGAATATCGGAACATCTGTACTCTCCTGCCGAAAATATCCGGGCGCATAGGCAGAAACTGTATAAATGCTGTAGGTGGGTACACCGCCCAGTGTAAAGGACTCTGCCAGTTCCGGCGCAGGAAGCGGGATCCGTTCTGTTTCACCGCTTTCATTGGTAATCGCAACTTGTTCCAAACGCATGGTGCCCGTATCATGGCTGCTGATCATAATGGTTACGCCGGCAAGCGGCATGGCATTGTTGCCCGTTCGAACAATGACCTTTAGCCAGCCGTTCGCAGTAGATGGAACAGCAGGCGGCACATCCGGCATACCAGGCGGTAAATCACGCGGCAAGGTTCTGATTTGCTCCATTGGAGCTGCCTGCTCCGGCGGTTCTTCCGGTACTTCTGCCGCTTCTTCCATGGCAGGCATCGGCGTTTCCGGCGGCTGCATGGGCTCCGGCTCTATAGGAACCGGCATGGGTTCTTCCGGTTCCATGGGAAGAGGCGCTGGTTCCGGCTCTGGCTCTATCGGCGGTACAGGTGGTTCCGGCATAGGCTCCGGTTCTGGCAATTCCGGGGGCTGTACCGGTTCTGGCATAGGTTCCGGGGCAGGCGGTGCAGGTGGCTGCGGTTCCGGTTCCGGCTGTGGAGCGGGCGCAGGCTCTGGGGAGGCAGGATGGCGACTTTGATAAATCCGCATCAGTTCTTCCCGATATTCCTCCGGTGTTTTGGGTGTATTGGACTGCATAGAAACATTCCTCCATTTCCAAATGATCCAAATGGATGTAAGCATTACTGCCGGGCATGGCATCCCCATGCCCTACTATCCCTTATTTATATGCACTCCGCAAAAAAATATGATGTTTTCAAAAAAGAACAAAATAAAAAGAAAATCTCATGAGAATGGATCCCTTTATGGGAATTTCTCATGAGATTTTTTCTTTTTATCAAGAACACGTAAATGCTAAATCATGCGAACCAGTTGCATCCGTGCTTTGCTGCAAATCATCCCAAAATCAATTCGATCTGGTTGCAGGCAGTCAGCTTGGATGCCGGAATGTAATCCCCTTCCATTGCAGTGCCATTCAAAGTCAAAGACGCAACACCGCTCTGTACATGGTTCGGATTCTTCACCGTAATCTCCAGCTGCTTGCCGCGGAACACCTTCTTCATGGTAAAGCCATCCCAATCAGACGGAATTGCCGGATGAATATGCAGTCCATCTTCGTCCGGACGCATTCCACAGATTCCCTCTACACAGCCTACCATAACGGTGGAAGCTGTTCCGGTCAGCCAGTGCACGTGGGAACGTCCTGCATACGGAGAAGCCGTTGCTTCCGTAAACTGCCCGTGTACATAGGGCTCCATCACACGAATTTCTGCCCGGTCGTTCATAGCTGCCGGTGCACTTTCCATAAAGTACCGGAAGGCATCGTTGCCCTGTCCCATCAGGGATTCTGCCAGAATCAGCCAGCCCTGTGACTGCGAGAAGATACCGCCATTTTCCTTGGTATCTGCATTGAAAATATGCATCCGTGCACCGTCAAAATAATGATCCTTATACGGCGGATCCAGCAGTTTGGCACCATATGGTGTATCCAAAATTTCTGCAACAGACTGCATTGCAGTCTTTGCCTGCTCCTCGGAAGCAAATCCGGAAATCACGCTCCAGCTCTGTGGATTCAGCCACATAGACGCTTCCGGATCCTTCTTTGCACCAACTACAACGCCATCTTCCCGAATCCCACGAATAAACCGATCTTCATCCCAGCACTTGCTCAGGGACTTGCCCAACTCTGCCTGTACCTGATCCAGATAGGTAACATAGGCAGCATCGCCCCGCTTCTCTGCCAGTTTGCGCATCATAGACATTGCATAATACAGCTGGAACGCAACAAAGGTAGACTCTCCCCGTTTGCCGAGCCGCAGGCAGTCGTTCCAGTCTGCATACAGACCAGCCGGCATATTGTGATCGCCCAGCCGTTCCATGGAGAAGCGAATGGCATTCTTCAAGTGGTCATAAACAGAAGCTTCTCCGCCGTTTGCATAAACAATGATTTCATCGTAAAACGCCTCATTGCCGCTTTCCCCAACATACTTTGCAATGGTCGGGAACAGCCACAGCGCATCGTCCGCACGATAGGAAGGATGTCCGGTTTCCTTTACATATTCCGGGTCATCCGGGGTATTTTCATGGCCGGCATTGTGGTCAAACTTGACCAGCGGTAACCCACCGCCGTTGTCCACCTGTGCAGACAGCATAAACCGAATTTTATCGGCAGCCATTTCCGGATCCAGGTGGATGATACCCTGAATATCCTGAACGGTGTCCCGATAGCCATATCCATTCCGCAGACCGCAGTAAACAAAGGAAGCGGCACGAGACCAGATAAAGGTGATGAAACACTGATAGGCATTCCATACATTGATCATGTTATTGAAGGCATCGGACGGAGTCTGTACCTGGAAGTTTTCCAGCTTGCTGTGCCAGAACTGCTTGAGTTCCTCTACTTCTGCATCGACCTTTCCAGCTGGTTCATACGCAGCGAGCAGCTCTGTGGCTTCCTGATTGTTCTTCTGTCCCATGAGGAAGATGAGTTCCTTGGTTTCACCCGGTTGAAGCGTCAGTTCTGTTTGCAGGGCACCGCAGGCATTGCCGTTGAAATTCATGGTGCCGTCACACTTGCCTGTTTCTACTGCAATGGGATTGGAATAGGTGCGGTATGGGCCGATGAAATGATCCAGACTGCCATTATAAGCTGTTACCGGAGCACCTACCATACCGAAGAACCGTTCCAGATGATTGGAACCGGTTGCATCCTTGCCGCTGTTTTCATTGATGTGCTGAATGATCTTATTGCCCTCAAAGCTGGTACGGGTGATGAAGAGGGTATACTGCAAATTCACTTGATCCTGCTCATAGTTGTTGTCATTGGTGAATTCTACGAATCCAAATGCAGACAAATGCCGAACGGTATTGCTGCGGTTGGTAATCTTGGCACGCCAAACCTCATGCGTTGCGCCGTTTGGCACATAATACGTCACTTCCGAAGCAATTCCGGCATATTCTGCGGAAAGGATGGTGTAAGCTGTTCCATGGCGGCATTCGCTCTTATAGGTGTCCAGCGGCTTTCCGACCGGCTGCCAGGAAGCAGACCAATAATCAGATGTATCATTGTCCCGCAGGTAGATATACCGTCCGGGAAGTGCCATATTGGAATTGAACCGATAGCGGGAAATTCTTCCATTGGCACCAGACTTTACGAAACTATATCCGGCAGCCTGATTGGAAATAATAGCGCCATATTCCGGGGAACCCAGATAATTGGCCCAGGGAGCCGGTGTGTCCGGCTTGGTGATGACATATTCTTTATTTGCTAAATCGAAATAACCATACTGCATGGGGAAAATACTCCTTTTCTGGTAAATTGCTGTCTGCCAAACAGACAACTTTATCATAGCATGTTTTGCCTTGTTTTGCAAGGGGTTCCTCAAAATTTAACCCGACAGATCCAAACAGCAACTTTCTCATGCGGCAATTTCAAATAATTTCCAGCAACCAAACACAGATAGAAACGCTTTTTGATGCAGCAATTTCTCGAAAATGCTGCCGCAGAGCTTGAGACGAGCAGTCTCAATTTTTGCGCAGCAAAAAAAGCAGCACCCAAACAGCATGTGGTACAAAACGCAGAGCAAACAACCCAATCAGCATTTTGCGTACTCCAAAGAAACCAAACGTAACCCAAAAGAATCATTTTAGAATGTCTGTCAAAAATAAGAATCAACCCACCCACGCAAAATGCGATCCTAGGCAAACAGCGCAGCGCTTTTGCCGGTCTGCTACAGGAATGTATGATTTAGAATCCCACCATTTTTAGGCTAGAATGATAAAAAGAAAATCTCGTGAGAATAGTTCCTTTTGCAGGAATTCCTCATGAGATTTTTTGATTCTGTTATCCTAAATATGACTCATTTGTGAATTTTCATAATAGGTTCCGTAGAAACCATCTTTCTCAATTTTCAAAAACTGTTTTTTCTCTTTTTCCC
>ENA-ORCP01002344-ORCP01002344.1-human-gut-metagenome-genome-assembly--contig:-NODE-2344-length-15287-cov-8.740631_pt1 | contig 15287 bp, 12 predicted proteins | sample MGYA00242990_ERZ507991 | MGnify/ENA primary metagenome ERZ507991 (study PRJEB26167, sample SAMN06115496) | human gut metagenome | host: Homo sapiens | place: China:Henan | collected 2015-05-07... | reverse complement strand
TGCTATATCTAACAGTCTGTTGTACAAAGAAGATTTTGCATGGATGAAAAAACAAACCTTGTTGAGGTTAAATTGAGTTTTCCATTGTATTGTATTGCTAATGAATAAGAATAAGAAAAAGAACAGACAATGCTGAATGCTCTGGAAACAAGAATATCTGAGTATAGTATGTAAGTTGGTAACAGAATGAAAGGAGCGATTCAAATGAGCAATTTGGAAAATTATATGAAACAGCAAGCAATTTTTTGTGAACAAAATGATAGCATTAGTAAGAATCTGTATTCAGAGTATGGTGTAAAAAGAGGCTTACGAGATGAAAAAGGCCAAGGTGTGTTGACTGGGCTCTTAAGTACATCAACGATGACAGTGCTGAAAAGGGAACAATGCCTCTCTCCGACCTCGGATTCACAGATGCTGATTACGCTGACCTCTACGATTACACACTTGAGATCGGTAAGTCAACAAGCGGCGTTCAGAAGGGTCTTTCTTGGCAGGCTGCTGCAGGCGGATTCTGCTACAGAGAAGATCTTGCTGAACAGTACCTCGGCGTAACATCTCCTGATGATATGCAGGCTCTCGTTTCTGACTGGGATAAGTTCCTTGATACAGCTGCTAAGGTTAAGGAAGCTTCAGGCGGAAAGACAGCTCTCACATCTACAATGGCCGGCGTATGGCAGGTATTCTCTGCTGCAAGAAACACACCTTGGGTTGTTGATAACAAGCTCCAGATAGATGATTCATGCAAAAACTACATTGATCTTGCTAAGACAATGTACGATGAAGGCTATGTAATCAAGGATCTTGCTCAGTGGAATACAGACTGGTATGCTGCTGGTCAGACAGATGATACAATGGGTTACTTCGTATCTACATGGGGCTTCGGTAACTCCATCCTTACACAGGCTGCAGGCGGCGAAGGCGGCGCAACATACGGTAAGTGGAAGGTTGTAGTTGGTCCTCAGGAATTCTACTGGGGCGGTACTTGGGCAACTGTTGCTAACAGATGCAATAACAAGGATCTTGCTAAGGAATTCATCTCATTCTTCACAACTGATGCTGATACAGCTCGTGCATATGCTGAATCCAAGGGTGAATACGTTTCTAACCAGAAGGCTATGGAAGGTATCCTTGCTGACGGTACATACGCAGGCGAAGGCGTTCTCGGCGGTCAGAACCAGTTTGAAGTTCTTAACGTTGTAGCTGCAGGCATTGATATGGCCGGCGGTATCACAGAATACGACGCTACAATCAAGCAGGCATTCAACGATGCTGTAACAAACTACTGCAGAGGCGACTATGCAACTGTTGATGAAACAATTGATGCATTCATTGATAACGTTGCTGGTTCTCTTCCAAACCTTGATTACTCTGATTTTGAATAATCGGGAAGCTGAATTGATTTAAACTTTTTCACATCTTGGGGCAGGCTGAGTGTCTGCCCCATATGTGTAAAAAGAACTTACTTTTATTTTGAGGAGAGAATTTTATGGCAAACAGACCGGGCAGACGAGTTCGCTCAATAAGCTATGCTAAATATGGCTACATATTTATCCTTCCGTTTTTCATTGTTTATATCATATTTCAGATCTATCCTTTGTTCAGAACATTTTGGCTGAGTTTCCAGAGCAATGGTTCTGTTGACACAGTTTTTGTTGGATTGGATAACTTCAAAGCAATTCTTACAGGTGTAGGCAGCCGTCCTTGGAAGGCTGTTCATGCGGATTTTCTCAGAGTACTCGGAAATACATTCATTGTATGGATCGGTAACTTCATTCCGCAGATTATTCTTTCACTTGTTCTTGCTGCATGGTTTACAAATTCTCGCTTGAAAATAAAAGGCAAGGGCGTTTATAAGATCCTTATGTATATGCCTAACATCATTACAGCGGCTTCCGTAGCAGCCCTCTTCCTGATGCTTTTCTCCGAAACACAGTTTGGTGCGATCAACAAGATGCTTATGAACTGGGGCTGGATAACAGATCCTATCCACTTTGTAAGCGGTAAGAATCAGTCAAGAATAATGATTATGATCATCCAGACATGGATGTGGTTCGGTAATACGACCATTATGCTTATGTCAGGTATTATGGGTATCAATCCATCACTCTTTGAAGCAGCAAGCATTGACGGTGCTTCAAATACACAGCAGTTCTTCAGAATTACTATCCCGCTTCTCCAGCCGATCCTTCTTTACACAGTTGTAACATCTATGATCGGCGGTCTCCAGATGTTCGATATTCCTTACCTTTACAATGTAGGTACATCACAGAATAAGTATACAGAAACAATAGCTGTATTTATTTACAATCACTTCCATAGTGCAGTAAGCCCGAACTACGGCTATGCCGCCGCAGCGTCAGTGATCCTGTTCTTCATTACCGGTATCCTCGGAGCAGTTGCATTTGCTATGAACAGGGACAAGGATGCTAAGAAATTAAAGACACGCAAGAAATCCAGCAATTTGCTTTAATTTAGGAGGTTTGTAATCTTATGAATATGGTTAAAACCAAGAAAAATCCAAGTACACTTGGAGCAAGCAGCATTATTGTCACAATAATTATGATACTGCTTTGCGTAATTTGTCTTATTCCGGTCTATGTCCTTGTTGTAAATGCTACAAGAACATCAGCTAGTATTACAGGTAATGGTATCTCACTTATTCCAAATTTACATCTTTTTGGAAATATTGAAACTCTTAATGACTGGACATCTTCAGGTAAGGTTGAATATAACGCTTTCAGAGGTTACCTCAACAGTGCTATAATTGCTTTCTCAACAACATTCCTTACAGTTCTTTTCTCAGGCGCAACAGCTTACGGTCTTGTTGTATATGACTTCAAACTCAAAAATGCAGCATATACATTTATCCTTGCGGTAATGATGGTTCCTATACAGGTTACATCAGTTGGTTTCTATCAGTTTATGTCTAAGATACATCTTACAGACTCGTATCTCCCATTGATAATCCCTTCAATTGCTGCACCTGCGATCGTATTCTTTATGCGTCAGTCAATGAAGGCTTCATTCCCGCTTGAAATCGTTGAAGCTGCAAGAATCGACGGTTCAAATGAATTCAGAACATTCTTTACAATTGCAGTACCGATGATGAAGCCTGCATTTGCAGTTCAGGCAATCTTCGCATTCGTTGCAAACTGGAACAACTACTATATGCCATCTATGATCCTTATTTCAAGAAACAAGAAGCAGATGACACTTCCAATGATGGTAAATACTATCGTTTCAAACGATAAGCTTGCCGATTATGGTGCTAAGTATGCTGCGATCATGCTTTCGATCATTCCGGTTGTAATTGTATACCTCATTTTCTCTAAGTTCATCGTTGAGGGTGTTGCACTCGGCGGCGTTAAGGAATAAAATAAAAAGAGAGAAAATCAACAAAACAGATTTGGGGCGGTGTGTTTTATGGCATACCGCCTTTTCGTATTATATTGAATTTATCGGGATATTGTGATATAATTTGAGCAGGGGTGAGATACTATGATATTTCGCAGAATAATTTCATTTGTTGCAGCAGCGGCAATAGCGTTCTCAGCATTGTCAATAACATCATTTGCGGCAGATTATAAGCTGACAAAATTTTCTGTTAAAGAGGAAACAAAACCCGTAAGCAATCCGCATAAGGGTTGGGTGCAGTATGCATACAGCGCAGATAATTTTGAAGAATATGCTGTCGGAATAAAGAATAACCCGACATGGCAGTTTACCGATACGGTTTACACACGTTTTAATTGGTGCAATATCGAAACATCAAAGGGTAAGTACGATTGGTCAGCGATAGATAAATATATTGAACTGTGTAAAAAATACAATAAAAGGTTTGCATTCGGAATTATCCCGTCCGATTCAGGCTTCGACAGCAAGGACGGACTTGTGCCGCAGTATGTCTATGACGAAGGCTGTAAATATGATATGGCGAAAACAAACAGCTTTTACAATAAGTCTGGCATACAGCGTACCCCTGTGTGGTCTGACCCGAAATATATTGAAGCAGCACTGAATCTGGCAAAAGCCGTTGCAGAACGCTATGACGGAAATGAGTACGTTGAATTTATTGATGTCAGAATGTTCGGAAACTGGGGCGAATGGCATACATACGGACTTGAGGGCAGCACAATGCCATCGGATAAAATAATGATGAACAGCCTTGATAAATGGGCGGAATATTTCAAGAAAACACAGCTTGTAATGCCTGTCAACGGCGATAAGCCTACCGATGTGACGCAGTATGCGGTCGATTTGGGAATTTCACTAAGACGTGACGGAACGATAGCATTAAAGGATAACGAGCTTGCATTGCTGATAGCAGTCGAAAAAAATCTTCCTGCAGTTGGTGAGTTTTGCTACGATTACAATTATATGGTAAAAAATGATATGTGGGAGGCAGAAAGACTCCGTACTGTCGTCAATAACGGAAAGCTGACCTTTTATGCTCTCGGAGCGAGCGTTTACGACGGACTTGATATGTATAATGCCAATCATGAGATAATTGATGAGCTGCAAAACCGTCTTGGTTACAATTTTGTAGTCACAAACGCCTATCTGAAAAATTACGGCAAAAAAGCAGCATTTGAATTCACCGTGGAGAATAAGGGTGTTGCACCGGCATCGTTCCCGTTCACTATCAAAGCCGCTTACACAGACCAGAACGGAAACGTTCTGAGTGAGATAAACGATAATTTCAGCTTTGAGATCGGCGAATTTGAAAGCGGAGCATCGAAAAAGTTCAAAATAGATCTGGAAACGGAAAACGTTCCGAAAGGCGCATTCCTTGCAATCGGAATTTTTGAAAACGGGCAGGACATGACACCGACAGTAAAGTTCGGAAATAAAAATACAAAGGATAACAATTATCTTGTCCTTGGAAAAATTAAATAATAAAACCGTGCCGCTGCGGGCTTTCAATAGACCGCAGCGGCACGGGTTTGCTTTGTATCTTATTTTTTTTATTAGGGCGGCGGTTTGAATTTTGCTGTGACTTATAGAAACGTTTCCGCCGCGGTCGGAAGTTTGGCTTGAAGCTTTACAAAAAAGGTACAAGCTGAATGAACGACCGCGGCGGCTTGCTATTTTTGGATCTGCGGCAAGCCTGATGCCGCCGCCCCCAAAAAAAATAACTCAGACTGTAAGCGGCTGAAGCTGTCTGCCGTTGAGTGCATTAAGTATGGTGTCGGGAAGCTCGCTGAAATCAGCCACAAGTGAACGTGGTTTACCGTTCGGATCGTCCTGACCGAAGGGAACAAAATAATATTCCTTGTAATTGAGAAGTGCGCCGATATTTTTGGCACTTCCTGCAAGACCGTCATTTGTTGCTGCGGCAATCACTATCGGACGGGAATTGCGTATATGGGATTTTGCCGCCATTGTAACGGGTGTATCTATTACACCAAGCGCAAGCTTCGCCAGCGTATTTCCAGTGCATGGACAAATTACAAGCACGTCGAACATTTTGCGTGGACCAATCGGTTCAGCACCGTCAATGGTGCATATAAGCTCGTGACCCGTAAGACCTGTAACTGTGTTTCGGAAGCTTTCGGCTGTTCCGAAGCGTGTATCTGTGGAGGCAGCATTGAAGGACATTATCGGTGTTACATCTGCACCAAGCTCTTTAAGCCGTTCAAGCTGCTTTATTGATTTTGAAAATGTGCAGAATGAGCCGCACATTGCATATCCGATACGAATATCTTTGAACGTCTGCATCGTATCTGTCATTTGAATATCAATCCTTTCCGATTAAAAACAGACGTTGCTGTCTTTAAAGCTGACAGTTTCGTTCAGCAAGAATGTTGGAAATAGTTTTGCCTATGGTCACGCCTGCCGTAAGCGGTGCGATTTTGCCCGGCAGAGATAAAAGCCACACTGCCCGTATGCCAAGTGCGGCGGCTGTTTCAAAGTCAACACCGCCCGGCTTTGAGGCGAGATCTATAACAAGACTGCTGCGGTTCGCCCTTTCAAGCGTTTCCGCATCAAGAAGTACGGCAGGAGCGGTGTTTATTATAATGGAATAGCGGTCAAGGTATTCCTTCAGGTCTTTTGTATGGATACTGCGGCAGCCATAGACCTCTGCCCATGCAAGGTCGGAGCATTTCCTTGCGGCAGCTGTAATATCGGCATTGAAGCCTTTAAGCATATGAACAAGTACCTTTGCTATCCTTCCCATACCGATGATAAGTATCTTCTGCCCCGAAATAGTTGAGGCCGTTTCCTCTATTGCGACCTGTATTGCTCCCTCGGCAGTAGCCGTTGCATTGAGTACGGCAAATTCCTCACGTACAGAGTAGTCGATCGTTTCAATGCTGCAGCGTGCAAACATTTCCTTTATTTCTTCGGGAAAACGTCCGCCGAAAACTATGCCGTCCTCTTTTAAGAAAGAACATAATGCGGCGGCGGGGATAATGCTGCCGGAATATGGAGTGTTGATGTTTACACCGTCGTTTGAAACAGGCAGCGGAAGAATTATATAGTCCATTCGTTCATTGAGGGACATAAGATTTTTAAGAGTATGTACCTTTCCTGACGGAACGACATTTTTATCAAAACCTGCCGAATAGACAGTATTTCCGCTTTCGGCAAGATATTCGGCAAGCTTTACAGATCTGAGATCTCCACCTGCAACAAGATATTTTTTCGCCATATCAACATATCCTTTCCATTGCGGCAAAAAGCTGTGCCGCAGTATTTTTACAGGAAAAGCTTCTGCATTTCCTTAGACCGTATTCCTTTATATAATATGTATCATTGTTGGTTATGGTGATAGATTTTAAGGAAGCACTGATTAAATCGCGTCTAACGACTTGGCACACATCTTGCTTGCAGATTTTCCGTCATCTTGCACGAAAACTCCTTGAAATACGCAAGTATTCCTGCGTCGCTTTCGTACAAGCTGACAAAAAATCTGACGGCGCAATATGTGCACCAGATTTAATCAGCACTTCCTTAAATGCGAACATAATTCTTTCAAAACAGTTACAAAAATTATTTTTGAGGCATAATGTTTAAAAAATGATTACAGTTTCTGTATAATGTAGAAAAAAGCAGACCAACGTGTTATAATGATAATCACAAAATAGATTTCACGAAAGGAGACGACATGTTTTGAAGACGCTTTACGATCATAAGGCAAAAACTGTAAAAAAACGTCCTCCAAAAGAAAAAACCAAAAAAACGCCATGGCGTGATAAAGCGTTTCCAATGCTTTGCCTTACTCCAAGCCTTATAGGTGTGCTTGTATTTTTTATAGTACCGTTTATGGTAATTTTTTTCTATTCAATGGTGGATAACCCTATAAGCAAGGATTTCGTTTTTCTTGATAACTATGCAGCCATACTTAAAAATTCTGCGTTTAAAAAGGCTGCTGTCAATACCTTGAAATTTTCCGCTGTGTCTGTTCCTCTTGCGGTCGTTCTGGGTATGCTTCTGGCAATGCTCCTTGACTGCAAAATACCGCTGGTGAGCCAGTTCAGAGCAAGCTTCCTTTGTCCGATGATGGTGCCTGTTGCATCGGTAGTCCTTATATGGCAGGTAATTTTCCATTATAATGGTACTCTTAATGAGATAATCACTAAATTCGGCGGCGAACGAATAGACTTTCTTAAATCAAATAAGGCTATGTGGGTTATCGTGGTGCTGTTTTTATGGAAAAACCTCGGATATAATATGATACTTTTCCTGTCGGCACTTAATAATATTTCAAAGGATCAGCTTGAGGTTGCAACTCTGGAGGGTGCAGGCGCATGGTATAAATTCGTACATATCAAGCTGCGTTCACTTTCGCCGACTATATTGTTTGTAACGATACTTTCACTCATCAATTCATTCAAGGTATTCCGTGAGGTCTATCTTCTTACGGGAGATTATCCTTACGATTCGATTTATATGCTTCAGCATTTTATGAACAACACATTCCGTTCCCTTGATTATCAGAAGCTTTCATCTGCTGCGATAATTATGTCAATAGTAATTATTGCAATAATAGGTGTGCTGTTTATAGCTGAAAATAAATTCGGGGAGGATACGGAATAATGATAGAAAAAGCCAAGACCCCGAAAAAAAAGCTGAGCCTTGCGAAAAAACAGCAGAAAGTGCTTACGGTCATAATGACATTCTTTGCATTGATAGCTGCCGCAGCCTTTCTTATGCCGACTGTACTTACAATTGCGAACTCATTTATGAGCAGTACGGAAATTTCAGCAAACTACGGCTCGGTTTTCGCAACTACTGAAACAGGCGGAAAGACCTTTATTTCGGAAAAGGTAAACCTTAAATTCATTCCGGATATGGTTTCATTTTCACAGTATTATACGGTGCTTTTCAAAAGTCCGGATTATCTGCTGAAATTCTGGAACTCGGTAATTCTTGTTGTTCCTATCGTAATTTTTCAGCTTGCGGTAGCGGCACTTGCATCATACGGCTTTGCACGTCTGAAAGGCAGATTAAAAGAGATAATTTTCTTTGTTTACATAATCGTAATGCTTATGCCTTATCAGGTAACTCTTGTTCCGAACTATCTTGTTTCGGACGCTCTGGGAATACTCAATACACGCTGGGCAATTATTCTCCCTGCGGTATTTACACCATTCTCGGTATTCCTGCTTTCAAAGATAATGCGCCGCATACCTGAATCATTTATTGAGGCAGCGAAGCTTGACGGTGCAGGGGAGCTTCAGATATTCCTTTATATTGCTCTTCCGCTTTGCAAAAGCGTAATGTATTCGGTAGCGATACTTGTATTTATTGATTACTGGAATATGGTCGAGCAGCCGCTTATCCTTTTAAGCGACCAGAATATGTACCCGTTGTCGGTATTCCTTTCAAAAATTAATTCGGGTGAAATAGGACTTGCATTCGCAGTTGCTACTATTTATATGATACCAACATTGCTTATGTTCCTTTACGGAGAGGATTATCTTGTTGAGGGTATTGCTTATTCGGGCGGTATCAAGGGATAATACCGCAAAAATATCAAAAAGGAGGATATATTCCCATTGCGGAATATAATGTTTTTATGGAAAATAACGGCTCAAAAAGACGTGAGTGGGTAAAGACCGCAGCAATAATTTTCCTTGTGATAATGCTGATTCTCACATTCTTTTCAAATACGATAATGAACTATTCGCTGCCTGAGGTCTCAGCACAGTATGTTAAAAGCGGAACTCTTTCGGAGCAGATAAGAGGTACAGCAACAGTTGAGGCTGCCGAATCATATACTGTAAAAATAAATGAGACCCGTGTCGTTTCCGAGGTCGATGTCAAGGCAGGCGACAAGGTCGAAAAGGGTCAGACTATTTTAAAGCTTGAGGACAGCGACAGCACAGAGCTTGCCACAGCACAGAGCGAACTCGAAAGCCTTGAAATTGAATACAAAAAAATGCTCCTTACCACAGGAAAAGATTACAGCCTTGATGAACTTGACATAAAAAATCTTGAAGAGGATATTGCGGCTGAAAAGGAAGAGCTGAAAAATATTTCAACATATCAGCAGAACTATGAGGACGCAAAGAAAGCTACCGAATCCGCACAGGCAGAGGTTGACTCACTTACAAAGCAGAAGGAAAAATATGACGAGCAGCTTACCGCTGTTGCAGATACATCAGATAAGGCAGACTATTCCTCACTTGATACAGTATATTATAATCAGATAACAAGCGCAAAGTCCAATATAAAGGATAAGGAAAAAATAAAAAAAGACGCTGAAGATAATTTAAGCGAGATCGAAAAAGAAGCAGGCGGTTCAACCTCTTCATCAGCCGTAGCAGCAAAAAAAGCTGCGGTCGATAAGAAGAAAATCGAGATCGAAACACTTCAGAAGCAGTACAGCGATAAGATAAATAAGGGCGAAGATGCAAGTGAAACACATACTGCTATTGTAAATGCACAGATCGAATATGAACAGCTTCAGGCTGAATATGTTGAGATAGTCAATGCATACAATCAGGCAAGCTCCGCAAATTCAGACCTTAAATATGCACAGATAAAGAAAAATGACGCAACAAATAATTATGATGAAGCTGTTGATAAGCTTGATAAGGTCGTTGCAAACATAACAAGTGAAATAAAGAAAAAGAAGAGTGCTGTTGAAGATAAGCTCACAAAGGCAAATAAGACCCTTGAAGAAGCTAAGCAGGCAGAAGAGGACGCTAAGGCTAAGGCTTCCGTGTCCGTTGAAGATGCCGAAAAGAAGATCAAGGAAGATGAACGCACTCTCGAAACCAAGAAGATCACACTTTCACAGAAGCAGAAGAGTGACATTGCGGAAGCAGGTTCTTCCGCTCTTGATGCTGAAGCAAAGCAGACTCAGATAGATGAAAAGAAAAAGGAAATTGAAAAGCTTAAAGAAAAGACTATCGGCGCTGAGATAACCGCTCAGGTAGGCGGTATAATCGACTCGATCTCCGTTGTTGCGGGTGAAACTCTTGAAGCGGGAGCTACCGTCGCAACTATCCAGATGACTGAAAAGGGATATACAGCGTCTATTACCGTTACAAACGATCAGGCTAAAAAGGTCAAGGTCGGTGATGCTGCCGAAATACAGTATTTCTGGTATGGCGATGCAAATGCCGTTCTTTCCGCTATCAAGGCTGATTCGGCAAATCCGACACAGAATAAAAAGCTTGAATTCAGCGTTACGGGTGATGTTACACCGGGACAGTCATTGCAGCTTGTAATGGGAGGCAAGGGTCAGCAGTATGATCTCCTCGTTCCGAACAGCTCTATCCGTGAGGATAATAACGGTAAATTCGTGCTTACAGTAGTTGCAAAGAGCAGCCCCCTCGGCAACAGATATATCGCTCAGCGTGTTGACGTTCAGGTAGTTGCATCGGATGACACAACTTCTGCCGTAACAGGCGAACTTTTACAGAGCGATTTCATCATTTCCACATCTACAAAGCCTATCGAGGCAGGTCAGCAGGTAAGACTTGTTGAGTCAAATTGATCTGAGAGGAGGGTCAGCGTCGTGAATACAAAAAAGCGTTGGTTCTATATCTGTCTTGCGGCTGTGAATTGTGCGGCGTTGATCGCATTTGCCGTGCTTGCCGCCGTATTTTGCGGTGTTACAGGTGAACTGAGCTCTCAGAAAGCAGCGGAAAGGTGGAACGCCGACGGTTCATCAAGAAGTGCGCAGGTATCGGTGTTCTATGCAAAAACTGCCGCTATCGGTATAGATGATGTGTATACAATGCGTGTCAATATTGAAAAGAAGCTTACCGAAAATTCTGTAACTCCGACAAATGAAAATGCAAGGATATGGTTCGATGCCTATTCTGCGCTGGATTCAATAAATGTTTCATCTTCAAGAGAGGATTATACTATCCGTGTTGATACAGAGCTGATAGCCACAGGCGGCGATTACTTTATGTTCCATCCGCTGAAGCTTCGTTCGGGATATTATTATTCCGATGATGACCTTATGAAAGACCGTGTTGTGCTTGATGAAAATCTTGCATGGCAGCTTTTCGGTTCATATAATGTTGACGGAATGACCGTGCTTATCAACGGCAAACGTTTTTATGTTGCAGGCGTTGTTGAAGCTGACGGTGACAAGGCAAGCAGCTATGTTTACGGTACAAAGCCGCATATGTATATGTCGTATGACGGCTATAAGCAGCTTCTTTCCGACGGTGCGGCAGGCATAACGGTATATGAAGCCTGTATGCCGAACCCCGTTTCGGGACTTGCGGAAAAAATAATTGAGGAAACAGCGTCGGGCAGTGATGATACTATGAAAATAGTTGAAAATTCCGACAGATATTCATTAAAAAAGCTTTATTCAATTGCATTTGACGGCGGAAAACGTGCTGTTATCGACAGTGCTGTTCAGTATCCGTTCTGGGAAAATGCGGCAAGGATAACTGAGGACAAGGCAGCGGGAATACTTGCTGCGGCAACATTTATGCTTGTTATTCCATTGCTTACGGTATTATATTTTCTGTGGCTGCTTTATCATAAGCGGAAGCTTATTGCTTCAAAGGCTGCTGACGGCATACGCAGGATATTCTATAATATAAGACATGACAAAAAATCAGCACCTAAAGGTGCAAAGCAGAATTGATCTATGAAAGGCGGACAATTTATGAAGAAAACAATTTTCAAAAGGAGTGTATGCGGTTTTATCGCAATAGCTTCACTTCTCTCATTTACAGCCTGCGGAAAACAGGATATTCCTATGGCGTCAAAAGAGAATGTTTACAGCGCAACAAATATTGAAATGCCTCAGCAGTTTGATTATGTAAATTCATTGGGTGCATACGGCGATGATATCTATGTTATCGGCGTAAAAAGCGAAAGCTCGGGAGAAGGCGACGACTATACTTACAGCAGCAAGACCATTCTGAGCATAATGGATGCATCGGGTACGGAAAAAAGCTCAACAATTCTTGCGGAAGATGACGGTTCGGGTAATGGTTCAAAGAATGTTCAGAAAATGTGTGTGGCTGATGACGGTTCGATAGCATTGCTGGTAAATTCATACACATGGAATGATGAAACAGACGAGAGCATAAATACATATTCAATTGATAAATATGACCAAAACGGTAATCTTGTAAACAGTGCAGATATAACAAATTCCGTAACCTCCGATGACGGATATGTTTACTACGATACAATGGTTATCGGTAGCGACGGAAATTATTACCTCTCAGGCAGCAACAATATATATGTGCTTGATGAATCGGGCAAGCTTGTATTTACAATCGGCGGTGAAAACAGCGGAGATAACTCAGGTTCATATGTAAATGCTATATGCAGGATTGCTGACGGCAGAATGGCTGCAGTCGTTAATTCATACAGCTATACAGATGATACATATACAAGTACAAATACAGTAAAGATCATAGATGCGGCTGCAAAGGGATTTTCGGATGAATATACAGTAAACTCCAACTTTTACAGCTTCTATAACGGCGGCGGAGATTATGACCTTTATGTTTCAACAGACAACGCCCTCAAGGGAATAAAGCTTGCAACAGGCGAAACAGAAACAGTTATCGACTGGTTAAAATCAGGCTTTGACACAACAACAATGGACAGCGCAACTATCCTTTCCGACGGAAGAATACTCTGCACAACATACGAATACGATACACAGGGCGGCGGGTATTCTTGGAACAGCTCCGATATGCTTATAACTATCCTTACAAAGGTTGACCCGTCAACAATTGCAGATAAGCAGCTTATCACAGTTTCCGCACTTTACCTCGATTACCGTATCAAGCAGAAGATAGTTGAATTTAACAAAACAAACGACAAGTATCAGATCGAAGTAACAATATACAGCGACTATGATGACGGTACAGGCAGTTCCGATGCAGGTATCACAAAGTTCAATAACGACCTTATTTCGGGAAATATCCCGGATATTATACTTCTTAACTATGCAACATCAATTGACAGCTATATTTCAAAGGGTATGCTCGCTGACCTTTATACATTTATGGATAAGGACGAGGAAATTAACAGGGAAGATTATCTCCAGAATGTTTTCGATGCTTCAAGCGTAAATGGAAAGCTCTATTCCCTCATTCCGTCATTCACTATTCAGACAGTAGTTGGCAAATCATCTATCGTCGGCACAAAGGAAGGCTGGACAATGGCTGATTTCAAGGCTGTTGCAGATGCAAACCCCGACGCAATGATGCTCAGCGATATGACAAAGAGCAACTTCCTCACAAATGCAGTTTCATACAGTATGCAGTCCTATGTTGACAGAGAAACAGGCGAATGCCACTTCAACACAGACAGCTTTAAGTCACTTCTTGAATATGCAAATACATTCCCTGAAGAGATCGACTGGCAGTCAGTTTACGACAGCAACCCTAACTACTGGGACGATCAGCAGAAATGGTACAGAGAAGATAAATGTATCCTTGAGCAGGTTTATCTCTATGACTTCAAGCGAATCAAATCTCTTGAACAGGGCGATTTTGGCGAGGCAATAACATTCGTAGGCTTCCCATGTGACAACGGCAATGGCTCAGCTATCTCGGCAGACGGCGAAATTGCTATCACAGCAAAGGCAAAGAACCCTGACGGTGCGTGGGAATTTGTAAAATACTTCCTCAGCGACGAATATCAGAACAGCGTAAGCGGCTCATTCCCCATAAAGCTTTCAGCATATGACAAGTTAATGGAAACTGCAAAGCAGAAGCCATATTATACAGATGACAGCGGCAAAAAGGTTGAATATGACGATTACTATTACCTTGGCGACCAGCAGATAAAAATTGACGTTAATACAGATGAAGACAATGAAAGAATGATGAACTTTATCAAGTCGGTAAATTCCTGCATCAATTATGACCAGGAGCTTATGAACATTATTACAGAAGAAGCTGGCGCATATTTCTCGGGACAGAAAACCGTTGATGAAGTAGTTGACATTATTCAGAACAGAGCAAATATCTATATCAATGAAAACAGATAAGCCCTAAGGCTTTTCGGAGGTTTCCGTAACGGTGACCTCCGATTTTTTATGGGATTGAAAGTTATCTGAAAGCAAAATGAAAGTTTGGTGAAGTCGATTGACAGGGCGTTCCTCCGTGAATATAATGGTAATATCATTAAACGGAGGAATTTGCTATGAGAGAAAAATTAGCCCGCTTTATGCAGGGAAGATACGGATTTGACAGCCTCACAGGCTTTATAATGGGCACAGCCGCAGTATTGCTGCTCATAAATGCATTTACAGGCTTCTGGGTGCTTAATGTTGCGGTCCTGGCAATGATAGTATGGAGCTACTGCCGTATGCTCAGCAAAAATGTTGGTAAAAGATACGATGAAAACTGCCGCTATCTGAATTACCGCACAAAGCTTTTCGGCTTTTTCAAGGGTATCGGTTCAAAGCTTTCCGACCGCAGAAAATACCTTATGTTCAAATGTCCTGACTGCGGTCAGAAAATGAGAGTGCCGAGGGGAAGAGGCAAAATTATAGTTACCTGCCCGAAGTGCCGCAAGCAGATATATAAGAAAAGCTGATTTTTCGTAAATTTTTTTAAAATAACTATTGCAAAAATTACGTGCATATGGTATAATAATAACACTTACGGATGTTAAATCCGATATATAGGTGTGCGGGCCCTGTGCAACAGAACACCGTGAACCATGTCAGGCGGGGAACCGAGCAGCATTAAGCGGATCGTTTTGTGTGCCGCAGCAAGCCTGCACACCTATGTATCGGATTTTTCTATATTCATTTAATACTAATAACCATTTAACCTATGGATAAAATACGATGGCTATAATACGCCCACTCTGCATCAAACTCCCTTGAA
>ENA-ORCP01002342-ORCP01002342.1-human-gut-metagenome-genome-assembly--contig:-NODE-2342-length-15288-cov-7.220696_pt1 | contig 15288 bp, 12 predicted proteins | sample MGYA00242990_ERZ507991 | MGnify/ENA primary metagenome ERZ507991 (study PRJEB26167, sample SAMN06115496) | human gut metagenome | host: Homo sapiens | place: China:Henan | collected 2015-05-07... | reverse complement strand
AAAGTTTCGGTCAAGCCTGCTTGCTTTTCGCAGAAAAGTTTGAGCGGCAGCGAAAACAGGCTTTGCCTTTATCAAAGGCTTGCAGGGTCGAGGGACAGCGTCCCCGTCGCTCCCGCAGGAGCGAAACACCCCTGCGCATTCTAACAAATAAAGCAAAATAATAAAATGAAAAACCAAAATAAAAAATAAAAGCGCAATGCAGCTCAAAAAAGTTAGAACCAAGAGAAGTAACGAAAATTACTATCTATATAAAACGGTTAATCTGCATTGCGCTAATTCTATCCTAATTAAGCTAAAGCAACCCTTTTCAAAATTTGCGAGCGTAAGCAGAGCAAATTTGGAAAACACAGCAAAACTATAAAACTGTCGATAACAAACAAAACAATATTAAAACACGCATCTTGTAGGGGCGGATTCTATATCCGCCAGTTTTTAATGTGCCGTCTTGGATATAACGCACAACTCCGTAGGGGAAGGTTTTCCCTTCCCGCCTTGAACGTGGCTGTTTAGAGAATACCGGTATCTGATTGAACCGTTACTCTTGTTTCGCTGCCTATAAATGATAGTGTGGTTTGTCATTATTGGTTTTATAGTTTTGTTGTGTTTTAAAGATTTGCTCTGCTGCGCTCGCAAATCTTTAAAAGGGGTACTTTAGCTTAATTAGGATAGAAAAAGCGCAATGCAGATTATCGGGTCAATTCAGATTGTAACTGTCGTTACATCTGTCGCACCAACATTTTTTAGCTGCATTGCGCTTTTTGTATTTGCTACTTTTGCTTTGCTTCTTTTTGTTTTGCTTGCTTTGTTAGTATGCGCAGGTGGATTTCGCTCCTGCGGGAGCGACCACGGGCTTTGCCCTTTGGATTCCCACAAGCCTTTGAAAAGGCTTGACCGAAACTTTAAGTGTTTTGGTGCTGTTACTTTTGTTTGGTCAATGCTATTGCGTTTTTCATTTCTCTTGCTGCTTTTTCTATATCGGGCTGTGCCACAACTGCTGAAACAACCGCTGCGCCGTTTATGCCTGTTCCGCTGAGTGATATTATATTATCCTTATTCACTCCGCCTATAACAACAAACGGTATTGTTACCGCTCTGCGTATTTCTTTTATTATCTCAGGTGTAACAGGTCGTGTATCTTTTTTCGTAGAGGTGGTGAAAACCGCTCCCACTCCAAGATAATCCGCTCCGTCATTCTCGGCTTTTATCGCCTCTTCGGGAAGTGCGGCAGAAACACCGATCAGCTTTTCCTCACCCAATATGCGTCTTGCAATTTCACACGGCAGATCTTTCTGACCAAGATGAACTCCGTCCGCATCTGCTGCCAGACATATATCAACTCTGTCGTTTATTATCAGCGGAACGTTATTCGCTCTTGTTATTTTCAGCACCCTTTTCGCAAGCTCATAAAACTCACGGGAGGTACAGTTTTTCTCTCTCAGCTGGACTATACCCGCTCCGCCTGTAATAGCCTTTTCTACTGATTCTTCAACGGTTTTGCAGGACATAAGCTCTCTGTCCGTACAGAGGTAAAGGGTATAATCTACTGCCTTTTTATCAAATCTCATCTGCTTTCAGCCTTTCGGAAAATTTTTTGCCGTCCATTGATGCAGCGTCAAATACAGCCGTATGAAAGCTGCCCATTGCATTTTCTCCGCATTTTTCAAGGGCAAGCTCACCGCATATCCCCATAAAAGCCGTACCGAAAAGTGCGGCATAAAGCGGCTCGGTCACGGCGGAAAAAGCTCCGCACAATGCTGTTGTCATACAGCCTGCACCCGTTATCCGCTTTAATTCACCGCAGCCGTTTTTTACGGCAAATACAGTTTTTCCGTCGGTTATCACGTCGGTTTTCCCTGTCGCCGCACATACGCAGCCAAGCTTTTCCGCCGCCGCTTTTGCAGCCTTTTCGGGCATACCTCCGCAGCTGTCAACTCCGTAGGTCTCTGCGCTGTCGGCAATTCCCGCAAGGAATGAAAGCTCGGATATATTGCCCCTCACAATTGCTATTTTCACTTCCGAAAATATCTTCTCCGCAGCCCTTCTGCGAAACTCTGTAAGCTGCACACCAACAGGGTCAAGAACAACGGCTATCCCATTTTCATTGGCTGACTTCCCCGCAGCTATCATGGCAGCAAGTCTTTTTTCAGACAATGTTCCCATATTCAGCACAGCTGCATCTGCGGCAAGGGCTACCTCTGCCGTTTCATTAGGGTCGTCCGCCATTATGGGTGACGCACCTGCCGCAAGGAGCATATTTGCGGTATCTCCTGCGGTAACATAATTTGTAATGCAATGGACAAGAGGACGTTTTTCTCTCAATCGGAACAATGCGTCCTCAGCTTTTATACTAATTTTCATATCAGACTGATTACCGCCTTATTTTTCGGCAAGCTCATTTCCCACAAACATATCGAGTGCTTTGACTCTCTTCATTGCAGTAACAACGATTATTGCAATTATCGTACCGCCAAGGCTCGATACAAAGAATGGGAAAACATATGTGAACAATGCCGCTTCTTTACCCATTATAAAGCTTGCAACAGGATAGGAGAGCATTCCGCCTATAACAGATGTGCCGAAAAGCTCACCTACATATGCCATCGGCAGACGGAGCTTTTTCATAAAGCCTTCCCTGCATGCTCTTTTTCCGACCCAATGATAAAGTGCGCCGCAAAGGAATGCACCGCACATACTGCCGGGAAAAGCAAGGGGTGAACCCAGTCCGAAAATATTGCGTATAAGACTTGCACAGAATGCCATGCCCAAGGAATACCAAGGTCCGAGATAAACTCCGCCGATAATATTCACAAGATGCTGAACAGGGCTGCACTTTGATGCTCCCACAGGAATGGAGAACATTGAGCCGACAACGGCAACTGCCACAAGTACCGCTGCAATAGCAAGCTTTCTGATGTCTGTTTTTTTCATAATGATACCTCTTCTTTCCGCTGCGCCGTAGATAGAATGATTTTTACAGCGCATAGCATAACAAATCAAACCGTATGAAAAATATCATAGGTTCAAGAAAGTACCGATCGAATCCGCAAACAAGCTGTCTGCTGCATCATTGAACAATACTTTCCTATTTGCCGGTCGGTACTCACAGTACCCTCTCACCGCATAACATGCGTTCCCTCGCTGAAAAATCACCTCGGACGGCGCTCCCCGCCGAAGCTGTATCATACCGTTTTCACGGTTGAAACCTTATAATTTATTACTTTTCCGTGCAGAACTTTACTTCTTTGCCTTCAAGGATCATATTTGTAGTTCTTACCGCACACATTTTTCCGCACATTGAACAGGTGTGTCTGTCGGCAGGCGGAGTGCTTTCAAAGTAATCACGGGCCTTTTCAGGGTCAATAGCCACCTTGAACATCTCGTCCCAGTCAAGCTTGTGACGTGCCGCAGCCATTGCGTTGTCTGCGTCTGCTGCATGAGGAACTCCCTTTGCAATATCGGCAGCGTGGGCAGCTATCCTGCTTGCAATGATACCCTCCTTAACATCGTTAAGATCAGGCAGTCTGAGATGCTCCGCAGGTGTTACATAGCATAAGAAATCCGCACCGTTTGCAGCTGCGATAGCACCGCCGATAGCAGATGTGATATGGTCATATCCCGGAGCAATATCAGTTACAAGAGGTCCGAGAACATAGAACGGCGCATTATGACAAATTCTCTTCTGAACAGCCATATTTGCGGCAATTTCATTCATTGCCATATGACCCGGTCCTTCGACCATTACCTGAACGTCCTTTGCCCACGCTCTTTCGGTAAGTGCGCCAAGCTCGATAAGCTCAGAGATCTGACCTGCGTCTGTGCTGTCATCAATACAACCGGGACGGAGAGCGTCACCAAGGGAGATAGTTACGTCATATTCACGGAGAATGTCAAGCACTTCATCATAATGCTCATAGAAAGGATTTTCATTTCCTGTCATCATCATCCATGCAAAAAGCAGCGAACCGCCTCTTGATACGATATTCATTTTTCTTTTGTCACGTCTGAATGCCTCAACAGCACGGCGGTTTATGCCTGCATGGATAGTCATAAAGTCAACGCCCTCTTCAGCGTGTGCTCTTACGACTTTGAGGAAATCCTCTGCACTTATTTCAAGAAGATCCTTGTCAAGATAGCCGATAGCGTCATACATAGGAACTGTACCTATCATTGCAGGTGATCTCGCAATAAGCTCACGGCGGAAGGTATTGGTCTTTCCGTAATTGGAAAGATCCATAATAGCCTCCGCACCGAATTTTATTGCTATATCGACCTTCTGCATTTCAACGGAATAGTCCTTGCAGTCACCCGAGATACCGAGGTTTACATTTATTTTTGTACGAAGTCCCGAACCGATACCCTCTGCCGAAAGAGCGGTATGGTTTACGTTTGCAGGGATAGCAACCGTACCCTTTGCAACAAGCTCACGAAGCTTTTCAGGGTCCATATATTCTTTTTCGGCAACAGTTTTCATTTCGGGAGTGATGATACCCTTTTTTGCTGCCTCCATCTGAGTAGCGTATTCTCTCATTATTCATTCTCCTTGTAAAATTTATAGAAGTGATTTACAGGACCGTGACCTGCTCCGATATTTTCAAAGCCGTCGGCAATAGCACCCGTAAGATAATCCTTTGCAAGAGCCACAGCTCTGCATACGTCCTCGCCTTTTGCCATAAATGCGGTTATTGCGGAGGACAATGTACAGCCTGTTCCGTGAGTTGCACGGGAATCAATGCGGCTGTGAGTAAAAATATGATGTTCTTTTCCGTCAAATAAAACGTCGGCAGCGTCGCCCTCAAGATGTCCGCCTTTTACGAGAACATATTTTGCTCCCATAGAATGGATTTTTTCCGCAGCGGCTTTCATACCGTCCATATCGGTGATACTCATTCCCGAAACTGCTTCCGCCTCAGGTATATTTGGCGTTACCATTGTGCAAAGAGGCAGCATCTCATCAATAAAAACAGAAAGAGCGTCACTCTGCATAAGCTCACCGCCCGAAGTCGCTATCATAACAGGGTCACAGATAATAGCAGGCGGCGAATATTTTTTCAGCGAACGTGCAGCGGTGCGGATAATGTCACAGTTGGGAAGCATACCCGTTTTTACAGCGTCGACACGAATGTCGCAAAAAACTGCGTCAAGCTGGTCGGCAACGATATTCTGCGGCATATTTTCCATTGAAATGACTTTCGCAGTATTTTCCGCAACTACCGAGGTTATAACGCTCATACCGTAGCAGCCGAGCGCACCGAAGGTTTTAAGGTCAGCCTGTATACCTGCGCCGCCGCTGCAGTCCGAGCCTGCAACAGTAAGACAATGTTTCATAAAAAGCTCCTTATACTAATTCTCGATCAACCTATAGATAAACTCTCGGCTATAATAAGTTCATTCTGCGTCAAGCTCCCTTGTCAGGCGACAGCCTGTCTGCGGTCGCTTTCCTTGACTGAACTTATTCTATCTGTCGATTTTGTCTATAGAACGATCGAGAATTAGTATTAAACAAAAATCCGCACGCTGCAAAAAAGCATCGTGCGGATCAATAAGCATATTATCCTTGCTTCCCTACGATGGTCTTAACCAACAGGTTCAAAGGGTCAGGCGCAAGCCTTCTCAACCTCGTAGGAGGTACCCCCAGCGTATTCATTTTTCACCGCAGGCATAAGCCCTTCGGCATTGTTTTTATTATAGCATTGCATTTATTGAATGTCAAGCTTATTCTTTCGGAGCGTCCTTATTTTCCTGCTGCTCGGTTTGTGCAGCCTTTTCGGCAAGCTTTTTTGCCTTGCGCTTTTTGGAAGCCTTTACTATGGCAACTATTCCGGCAACTATTCCGCCGATAAGAACAAGATATGGGAAAAGGTAAATTATAATATAAAGAAGCGTTTCAAGGAAATCAAGGAAGCCCGAAGCAGCGTCGCTCACGGTAGCGGAAAGTCTTTCAAAGAACGTATCTGTCTTGACAGGCTCTGCGGTATATTCCTTTACCTCGTTTATTGTGATGTAGACATATGAATAAGCAACATCTGTCTGTATCTCGTTCATTCTTGTCTTGATGTTTGCTATCTGTATCTGAACATCGGTCAGCTCTCTTTCTATTGCGACTGCATATTCGTCATTGGTTATATCAGCCAGCAATGCTATGTAGCGAGCCTCTTTTGCCTCATAGATCTCAAGAGTTGTTGAAAGGTCACTGTATTCACGGCTCAGATTCTGAACGTCCGCATCTTTGCTGCGCAGGTCGCCGAGCTGAGCTGCCGAGTTGCAGAAAGCGTCATAATTTTTGCTCGGAACTCTTACGGTAGCGGTATAGGTCTGCCATTTTTCGCTGTCGGCATAGTAATATCTTCCGCCGTAGCCGCCGTCGCTGTAATTTTCGCTTTCAATAAATCCGTCGTAGCTGTCAAGGCTTGCTTTGAATGTATCGAGAGCATTTTTGAAATCAAGAACATCAATGCTTATGGTGCAGGAATATACAAGCATTTCTTTGTTTACCGAGTCGGCTGAAAGACCGCTGTCCGAATTGCCGTCGGGCAAGCCTGATGAGACCCCTGCCGCAGCTGTTTCCGCAGGTGATGCCGATTGAACGGAGTCATCGTAATCATAATTTTCGGCATCATAGCTGCCGCCTGCTTCATCATAATAGGAATAGCCGTTCACAGCAGGCTGTGTATCACTGCTTTTTGATGAACTTCCGCAGGCTGTGAGCAGCAGAGCACACATTGCAATTGAAATTACAGCTGATTTTTTCATATAAGTTCCCCCTTTGATCATTATCCGAAAATATTCGTGTCATAGTTCTTGCTTTTTACTTATATACGCTTTTGCAATGCTATTTTTATGATATTTAATTGTAAACATTTTATGAACTGCAAGATCCGATCTGATCGCAGGCTCAGCAGCAGTCAGAGCGATCCTGAAACAAAAATACACCGCATCAGAATTTTCAGCCATATCATATTGCAATATGTTTTGATTTTTTACGGTACAATGCCCTTGGGAACAGTCCATACTATTTAAGATCAAGCCAATGACAGCCTGCTGTTCAGGCAAAAGCCGGCTTCCCAAATATAAAAATATAAAAGGGTAACAAGAACAGCTGCCTTTAGAGGACATTCTTTCTGATAAAGGCTGTAAGCTCCTCCGCCATTTCATTATGCTCGGCAAGACGAGGGTGACCCGGAGTTGCTGCGCCGTTTCTTGTGAAGAGATTATGGTATGCTTTCACACCTGCGGCGTTAAGCTCGTCCTTTATTTCGTCGATAGCCTTATCCCACTCGGCATCGTGCATAAGAACGGTAGTTGTAAGGACAAATTTCGGTGAGCCGTATTTTTCGTTAAGGTCAAGGACAAATTTCTTATATGCCGTTTTCCATTTTTCACGGTATGCGGGGTCGGCAATATCTATATCGTCGCTGTCCGTTATGCCGTTATGCTTATCGTTCTGACCTATTGCGATTATTACAAGGTCGGGGATATAGCGTTTGAAGTCCCACGGTGTAAGCTCGCCGCCTTCGGGGAAATAGCAAAGCTTATCGTATGTTGTTTCAAGTCCGATATAGTCGGGTGAATGGAAATAGCCTGTGCCGTTGAAAAGTGCGATACCGCCCTGACAGATGTTATGTATCTGTCCGCCGAGATTTCTTGCGGTCTGCATTACAAAGCTGTTCCAGACGTTGTCATACCTGCTGTTATGACCCTCAGGGTCGCATTTTCCGACATAGTCGGCAGCTTCGATGACCTCGCCTGCGCATACGCTGTCGCCGTACGCTTCCACCTTGAATGACGGCAGCTCAGGCTTTTCAAGCAGTCCGTCAGCTTCTATGCCCTTGAACGCAAAGAACTGGTTTCCTGCGTGTTTCTTATAGATCACTGCAGTATGCTTTCCTGCCGCAAGGTTTTCCGCAACGGTAAGGGTCATATCCTTATCATTGTTTTCAGCCTGAAGCTGCACCTTTATCATTTCTCCGTCAATTATTGCTCCGAGAGAAACCTCTCCCCATACGGTATGGTTATTGAGCTTGATCTTAAGGCTTGTGCCGCTGAAATCAAAGAGTATCTGCGAACCTGCAAAATAAAATACAGGTGCTTTCGGGTCGGAAAACTCTATTCTTCCCATATAATTTATTTTTTCATTGTCGGGCAAAAAAAACATAGCCGCTCCTCCTTAGTAAACATATTCGTTTCAATATGACAATTTTAGCACAGTACAGCTCTTCTTTCAAGTAAAAATTAATAAAAATTATATAATATCCGATTTTATTTCACCGTACTTTCGCTGTATAATATATTAAAATGGGGCAGTTTAAAATTATTGAAAAGGAAGTGTCAGATGTGAAAGGCAAAATACATATCGATCAGCTTGGATATATTACTCATATGCCTAAAAAAGCAGTCTGCGTCGGCACGGGTTCTTCTTTTGAAATAGTTGATATTCATTCCGATAAAATTATGTATGCAGGAGTTCTTCCGCCCTTTAAATTCGATGAAGCCTCAGGCGAAAATGTTTCCGCCGCAGATTTTTCATCCTTTAATCTCCCGGGCGAATACTGCATCAAAATAGGCAGAAAGCGTTCCGATACATTTACTATTTCCGACAAGCCTTATACCAAGTTCAAAAACACCGTACTGAAAGCATTGTACCTCAACCGCTGCGGTGCTACCGACAGCGATTATGCAGGAGATTACGCCCACGAAAAATGTCACTCGGCAGAAGCTATGCTCTTTGAAAACAATGACATTAAATTAGACGTATCGGGCGGCTGGCACGATTCCGGCAGCTATGGAAAATACACCGTTACCGCCTGCACGGCTCTCGGTCATATGCTTTATGCTTACAAGCTTTTCCCCGAGGCTTTCAAAGAAAAAAACAACATTCCGCAAGGTCTGAAGGATATGCCCGACATACTTTGCGAATGCCGCACGGAGCTTGAATGGCTCCTGAAAATGCAGGACCGTGACGGCGGTGTTTATCACAAGGTCTGCACCCTTAAACCAAGCGGTCTTGTTCTTCCCGATGAGGACAAAGAACAGATGTATATTTTCCCCTGCTCACATCAGGCTACCGCAAATTTCATTGCCGTTGCTGCTCTTGCATCGGGCATTTACAGCGAGTTCGACAGTGATTTTGCCGATCTGCTGGAATCCGCTGCCTTCAACGGCTGGATATGGCTTTCAAACCGTCCCGAATACAAACCGTTTTTCAATCCTCCTGCCGTAAAATACAGCACGGTCGGAGATTATTCCGATGAAAATTTCGGCGATGACCTTTTCTGGGCAGCCTGCGAGCTTTACTCTATGACAGGTGAAGATATTTTCCGCAAAAAGATATTTGAGCTTTACAGGTCGGTCGGCGTAACGGGATTTGTCCCTGCAAATGTCGGCGGATTCGGTGCTCTTGCCTATATACTTTGCAGCAGACCAAAGGACGTTGAAGTCGAACGCTCCATAAGACTGCAATACAGGATAGAAGCGGATAATCTTACGTCCATTTCCGAAAAAAGTGGCTACGGCACGGCTCTCAAATATGATGAATACGGTATGGGAAGCAACATAACCGTGCTGACCAAAGCTATGGTGCTTATTTACGCATACATACTGTTAAAATGCGAAAATTACCGCAATATTGCCGAGGAACAGCTTGATTACATACTCGGAAAAAATCCGATGGGAGTATGCTATGTGACCGGTATGGGAGCTGTACCGGTACAAAATCCGCACCACAGACAGTCTGCATTTGACGAGGTCGACCAGCCTGTTCCCGGAATGGTAATGACAGGTCCCAATTCAAACAGAAGTGATGACTATGCAAGGTGGAATATCCCGAACAATACTCCTCCGGCAAAATGCTACTGCGATGCAGGCTTCTGCTACTCCACAAACGAGGCCGCAATAAATGCAAATTCTGCTGCACTTTTTGTAACAGCATTTTTTGAAGCACTTGAAGACTGACAAATCAACGGAAAGGAACATTATTATGAGATCATTGAAAAAAATAACCGCCGCTGCAGCTGCTGCGGCAATGTGCGCAGCTATCCTCACTGCCTGCGGAGATAAGGTACAGACTGATGAAGCAACAGCCGACACTGCCGCTGCTCAGCCTGCAATAGTTACTACCGCAGCTGATGTAAACGCTGTTGACCCTGCCGAGCCGTTTGACCTTGCGGGCGGAGTTACGGACAAGATGTATAACCGTGCAATAATGAACGAGGGCAACCTTGTAAGACTTGCCGCAGCAATGAAAAAGGCACAGAGCGGCGAGAGCGTTACTGTCGGAGTTATCGGCGGCTCTATCACACAGGGCACAGCTGCTTCAAACCAGAACAACTGCTATGCCTCAAAATTCTTTAACTGGTGGAGCGAGAAATTCCCCGAGGGAAGCTTTAACTTTGTAAATGCAGGTATCGGCGGAACAGACTCATATCTTGGCGTTCACCGTATCGATGAGCAGCTTTTGTCACAGGACCCTGATGTTGTTATAGTTGAATTTTCCGTAAACGATACTGACAAGACAATGAATAAATATTCCTATGACAGTCTTGTAAGAAAGATACTCACAGCTGACAATGACCCTGCTGTTATCCTCCTTTTCACAACTCAGGAGAACGGCACAAGTATGCAGGACGTTCACAAGGAAGTCGGCACAGCATACGACCTGCCTATGGTAAGCTATAAAAACGCAGTATATCCCGAAGTTGCCGCAGGCACTCTTGCCTGGGACGATATTTCCCCCGACAACATTCACCCTAATGATGCAGGTCACGATATTATCGGTCAGATACTCAGCCGTTATCTTAACAGCGTTTACGATAAGCTCGACACTATCACAGAAGAGCCGACAGCCTTTGATACACAGGCTATGACAAACGACTACTACAAAAATGCGGCTCTTTACAACGCTTCACAGATAACACCGTCTGCAATCGAAGGCTTTGAAGTGGGACAGAATAATGTCTACTCACAGTTTACGGACAACTGGCTCACACAGGGCGGCGGCACAATGACATTTGATGTTGAATGTCAGAATTTCGGCATCTTCTTCCTCCGCACCACCGATGGAAAGAGCGGTACATATGAAGTATACGTTGACGGACAGCGCAAGGGCAAAATGGAAGCCGATTTCTCAGGCGGCTGGGGCAACTACGGCTACGGTCAGCAGTTCCTTATCAGCAAGGAAGCTGCACAGCACACCATTGAAATAAAGCCTGCCGAGGGTTCGGAGGATAAGGCAATAACGATCCTCGCACTTATGATAAGCTGAGTTTGAATTTGACGGCAGTCAGGACGAGGAATATTACAATACAACGGAAATGACCCTACTGTAAAGATCCCCGCAAAATATGACGGTCTGCCTGTTGAAACAATTCTGATACTAATAATCATTAAAAAAGCACGATGCGGAACTTTATAAAGAACTGCATCGTGCTGATTTTTTATTTGCTTGAATCAATGTATTTCCAATAACCTTTGAGATAAATGCCACCCGAAACAACGGTGAGCGCAGTCGCTATCCAGATAAGCGTCTGATCGATAACATTAAGTATCACTGCACCGTGAGAACCTGCTTCAAAGCCAAGGCACATACCGAATATGATAACAACTATCGCGGCCATTGTAAAGGCTGTTTTAAGCTTGCCCCAGATACCTGCGGCAACAACTATGCCCTCATTGGCTGTTACAAGGCGAAGTCCCGATACCATAAACTCACGGGCTACGATTATTATTACCGGTACTGCTCCGATAAGTCCCTGATTTGTCATACAGATAAGTGCAGATACAACAAGCACCTTATCTGCAAGCGGGTCAAGGAACTTTCCGAATGTGGTAACAAGATTTTGGCTTCTTGCGATATGTCCGTCAAGGGCGTCTGTGACCGACGCCGCAATGAAAATAACAAGTGCGATCATCTTGCTGAACGGAATAAAATCAGTCAGCATAAAAAACACAAAGAACGGTACAAGGATCACACGAAGTAATGTAAGCTTATTCGGCAGATTCATTTACAACCTCTCCTATCAGATCATAGTCAAGTATCTCTGTTATTTTTACCTTTACAAAAATGCCCGGAACGAGCTTTCTGCCCGGTGATGTGAAGAATATCTTTCCGTCAATATCGGGAGCGTCGGCTGCGCTTCTTCCGAAGTAACATTCGCCATAGCGGTCGAAGCCCTCTGTTACGACTTCAACTACCTTGTCTGTCATTTCTGCATTTTTATGCGACATTATTATCTGCTGCTGTTCCATAATGATGTCGGCACGGTGCTGTCTTACTTCTTCATCTATCTGACCTTCCATTTCGGCAGCCTTTGTTCCCTCTTCTTCCGAGTAAGCGAAGCAGCCGAGACGGTCAAATTCCATATCCTTGACGAAATTTGCAAGCCGTTCAAACTGCTCTTCCGTTTCCGTCGGGAAGCCTGTGATAAGAGTTGTTCTGATGATAACACCGGGAACTCTTTCACGAATTTTTGCAATAAGCTTACGGAGAGTTTCCTCATCGCCGGGACGGTTCATCTTTCTGAGAATATCACCGTCGCAGTGCTGAACGGGCAGCTCTATGTATTTGACTATCTTGTCTTCCTTTGCAATAACGTCAAGGAGCTTGTCCGTTACACGCTCGGGGTAGCAATAGAGAACACGCAGCCATTTGAGATTCTCGATCCTGCAAAGCTCTGTGAGAAGCTCGGGGAGCTTGCTCTCGCCGTAAATATCCTCGCCATAGCGTGTTGAATCCTGCGCAATGACATTTATCTCACGAACGCCGTGGCTGACAAGATATTCAGCCTCCTTGATAAGATCCTCCATAGGAACACTTCTGAACTTTCCTCTTATCATAGGGATAGCGCAGTATGAGCAGCAGTTTGAGCAGCCCTCAGCGATCTTGAGGTAAGAGAAAAACGGCAAAGTCGTCTGAACACGCATACCTGTCATAGGGAGCTCCAGCTTGCTTTCAAACGCCTGAACATTTTCATTGGCAAGAGTGCGGTCAATAATTTTAACGATGTCCTTGTTGCAGCCAAGACCCACAACGGCATCAGCCTCGGGGATAAGCTCGGATACCTCTGACTTGTAGCGTTCCGCAAGACAGCCTGTGATGATGATCTTCTTTATTCTTCCCTCTTTTTTCAGCTGAGCGAATTCGAGGATAGTTTCGATAGCCTCCTGCTTGGCACTTTCGATAAAACCGCAGGTGTTGATAATAGAAATATCAGCAAGAGCAGCATCAGCAACAAGCTGATAACCCGCTTCCTTTATAGAGTAAAGCATTCTCTCCGCATCGACCTGATTTTTGTTGCAGCCGAGAGAAACCATTCCGACTTTAATTGGCATTTTGATCTTCCTTTATAAAAATATAGTATTCCTTAATATTATATCATTAAAAATCGGCTTTGTAAATAAAGTACAGTGCATTTTTTATTTTATTTAGGGCGGCGGCATAAAGTTTGCCGTAAACCCTGAAACAGTATGCCGCCGCAGTCGTTTCTTTTGCTTTGGATCCAACAAAAAAGCAGCATACGGTCAACATAACCGCATACTTCCCTTTCCGAAAAGACCTGACCGAAAATCACCCTGCCCTCGTGACGCTGCCCGTGGACTGGGACTATACGATACCTTACGGTCTGCTTTATGCGAAAGAGCCGTCTGCGGAGGATCGGCTTTTCATCGATGCCGTAAAATAAGTGCCGTTCTTTTTTGTTTTTTTATTTTGGAAGCCGGCTTTTGCTTCAGCCGCAGCCTATAATTCACAAAAAGGCAGCATAGCAGAAACTGCTCCCAAGGACATTGTTCCCTAAGAAAGCAAAACAAAATGTATATCAGAAAAAAAATTCCATAAGCTATATTCGAAATATTTTTTGGAGGTATATACAATGAATGAAATGTTTTGTTTTCAATGTCAGCAGACAGCCCATAATACAGGCTGCAACGGCAAAGCAGGCGTATGCGGAAAAAAGGCTGATACGGCAAATTTTCAGGACGAACTTGTGGGTGCGCTGATAGGACTTGCAAGAGCGGCGGAAAACGGACACCCGACAGCGCAGACCGATGAGCTTGTTTTAAAAGGACTTTTCACGACCATAACAAATGTGAATTTCAACAATGAGACCGTCAAAAAACTGAAAACACAGATAGAAAAGGAAAAGGGCAGGATAAATTCCGAAAGCTTTGACGATCACGATATGAAAAAGCTCTGGGACGAACACGAGGATATACGTTCCCTCAAATCACTTATCCTTTTCGGAATAAAGGGTATGGCAGCCTATGCATACCACGCACTTGCACTCGGAAAAACCGACAGCGGGGTAAACTCATTTTTCTATGAAGCGCTCCGCAGTATAGGTGATGAAAACGACCCCGATAAGCTGCTTTCACTTGTGCTGAAAACAGGCGAGGTGAATTTCAAGTGTATGGCAATGCTTGATGCGGCTAATACCGATGCATACGGCGACCCTGTTCCCACAGAAGTCCCCCTCACCATTGAAAAAGGACCTTTTATCGTTGTCAGCGGTCACGATCTTCACGATATGAAGCTGCTCCTTGAACAGACCGAGGGAAAGGGCATAAATATCTATACCCACAGCGAAATGCTCCCTGCACACGGCTACCCGAAGCTGAAAAAATATCCTCACTTAAAAGGTAATTTCGGCACAGGCTGGCAGAATCAGCAGTCGGAGTTTCACAACATTCCCGCACCGATACTTTTTACAACAAACTGCCTTATGCCCGTGCGCCAGAGCTACTGCGACAGGGTTTTCACAACATCGGTGGTTTCCTATCCCGAATTAGTGCATATCGGCGACGACAAGGACTTTTCACCTGTAATAAAGAAAGCCATAGAGTGCGGCGGCTATGACGAGGACAAGCATATGACGGGAATGAACGGCGGTCATACGGTCATAACAGGCTTTGCAAGAAACGCCGTCCTTTCAAACGCAGAAAAAATAGTTAAGCTTGTAAAAGCAGGAAAGATAAAACATTTCTTCCTTATCGGCGGCTGCGACGGCGCGTCACCAAGCAGAAGCTACTACACCGACTTTGCAAAGCTCACCCCTCCCGATACGATAATTCTCACACTTGCCTGCGGAAAATACCGTATCAACGACCTTGACTTAGGCGACATCGAGGGCATACCGAGAATACTGGACTGCGGTCAATGCAACGACGCATACAGCGCAATAAAAATAGCTCTTGCCCTTGCGGAAGCCTTTGAATGCGGAATGAATGATCTGCCGCTGACGCTTGTGCTTTCGTGGTATGAGCAGAAGGCTGTGTGCATATTGCTGACGCTTTTATATC
>ENA-ORCP01002335-ORCP01002335.1-human-gut-metagenome-genome-assembly--contig:-NODE-2335-length-15310-cov-3.265739_pt1 | contig 15310 bp, 21 predicted proteins | sample MGYA00242990_ERZ507991 | MGnify/ENA primary metagenome ERZ507991 (study PRJEB26167, sample SAMN06115496) | human gut metagenome | host: Homo sapiens | place: China:Henan | collected 2015-05-07... | reverse complement strand
GGGAAAAACTGCCTTGTCGCTTCTACTACCCATACAAGTTCCGGAGTCTGGAAGGTGATCTCCACTTCCGAATACACATATCCCTTCCATCCTTCTTTCGCTGACTTCAACACCTTGCATCTTAAATATGCACCATTCACGTACAGCTTCCCGTAGGTATCATTTTCTGCATCAACTGCAATGATCCTGTATAGTTGCTCCATATTCGCCTGAAATTCTTCCCGCTTTCCAAACACATCAATCGTCACTGTTTTTTCATATCCGTCCGAAGACTCTGACCAGTCCGCATCGAACCAGTCAGTCTTCGTTGTACGAAAAGGAGCTTTTAAAAGATTCAGCTTTTCGCCGTTCATATTTTCATAATATACAATCATACCTGTGGCACTGCTCCTTTCGGCAATGGTCTGTCTATCCGTTTCGTATCCAGGAATACCGGCTTATTGCCATTTTCTTTTGCAATCTTCCTCTGGATACGTTCAAATCTGTCGTAATCAAATCCCTGATCCTTAAAGATCGGATTATTCTTTATTCCGCCTACCGTTTTATCCGGATTAACGGATGTTGTAAGCTGCACACTTCTTTGCAGACTCTTGACTGCTTTTTGTACTCCGGCATTCATGGATCCGACCGGAATATTCTTCTCAAATCCGATTCCCATACCAAGAGCCATCATCTTACCAACCTGGTCCCGGAATACTCTCGATGGCGAATGAATACCAAGTTTTGATTTCACCCAATTGAGTGCATTATCCGCCGCGTTTGCAGCTGCTTCTGCCAGGCTCTTTGCCGCACTTGTTAATCCACTTGTAATTCCCCGGACAATGTTCATACCAACACTGCCCCAGTTCACACTGGTAAATGCATTTTTGATCTGGCTGATCATGGATGGAATCTTACCAAGTAACGCCGGGATTCCCTGAACCAGTCCGACTGCAAGCTGCGTGATAATCTTCACACCAGTCTGTATAATCTTCGGCAAATTCGTGATAATCGTAGATGCCAGCTTGCCGATGATAACCGGTGCTTTCGCTGCCACCTGCGGAATCGCGTTTGCAATTCCCTGTGCCAAGCCTTCCATTAACTGTAATCCGGAAGTTATTAACTGCGGAAGATTACTGATCAGCGACTCAACCAGAGTCAGAATCATCTGTACTGCTGCCGGAATTAACTGCGGAAGTTGTGCGCCCAGGCTACTTACCAGAGTTGCTATGATGCTTGCGCCTACGGAAATGAGCGATGGTAGATTTGCCGTAATTGCATTCATCAATCCCAAGATCAGGGTTGCACCTGATGAAATCAGTCCCGGAAGTGCTGCTGTGATTCCTGCTCCAAAGTTGGATATGATCTCCGGTCCTTTGGTCTGCGCCAGAAGCAGGATCTGGTCAATCTGTGTACCAAACTGACTGTAAACCAGTCCAAGACCGGCTACCACAACGGCTGCAACTGCACCGAAATTCATCAACCCTACAAATGACGGAATAAAGCCGGCTACTGTTCCAAGAACTCCCTGCAAAGCAGAACCAATCTGTCCGCCCCATGCTCCCAGATAACCGGCAGTATCTCCAAGTAGTGAAAACGCGCTTGTAATTCTGGGGATTTTTGATGCGATTGCAGAACCGATTTTGCTGACTGCCCCACCAATTTTTCCCGGAACACTGGAAACGACCTTGCCGATTTTTCCGACAGTAGCTGACAATTTCGGAGTCAGTACCTGAAATGGTCCCGTAACTGCACTGCCGAGCCCTTTCAGGCTACCCGTAAAATCTTTCCGGAAATTTGCAGCCGATTTTGTTGCACTTTTGAATCCCTTCGGAAGCTTTCCAAGTTCAGATAAAACACCCGTTGTAAGTCCGCTGAATCCTTCAACGGCTGTCTGTACATTGCCGATCTGTGATCCAAATAACGAGATCACTGGTCCAGCTCCCGCAAGAACTGCTGCAGTCTTGCCAAGATTCATGAGCTCATCCGTACTCATGTTCTGCAGCTTATCGGCTAACTTACCAACACTATCCGTGAATCCCTTTAGTTGCGGAACCGCTTCTCCGATTTTTCCGGATAAAGATTCCACCACATCCATTCCGGTCTTTCCCAGACGCGGAATCATTTGTCCAAGATTATTTAAGATATTCTTTGCCGCTGTCCAGAATGTATCAACCAGATCGTTCGCGCTGATTATACCAGCTTCAAAATTCTCCCAGGCGGCTTTTGCAGAATTAACAGAGCCTTCGATTGTTGTGGATGCTTCTTTTGCAGAAGTTCCTGTGATTCCAAGATTTTGCTGGACTTTGTGAATCGCCTGAATCATCTGATCAAACGTTACATTATCCAGATCTTCTATCTTTTCATTTAAGATACCGGAATCATTGATCAATCGGATCATTTCCGACTGTGTACCGCCGTAACCTAATTTAAGGTTATCCAGCATCGTATAATTCCGCTTTGCAAAACCTTGATAGGCATTCTGGATATCCTGCATATTCGTACCCATCTTATTGGCATTATCTGCCATGTCGATAATCGCCATATCTGCAATTTCTGCAGCCTTTGCAGTATCTCCGCCTAAGCCCTGTAGTAATGATGCTGAAAAGCTTGTAACCGTTGACATGTAATCATTAGCAGAAAGCTGTGCTGTTTTGAACGCATTGTTTGCGTTCCTGATCACTGTCTTGGCACTATCTTTAAATAATGTCTCTACACCACCGATCTGCTGCTCCATATTGGCGACTACACCAAGAGAAGACTTTACAATCGCCGCCGCTCCAGCTCCTACAGCTGCAACAGCTCCGGTCATTGCCTTGCTGACTACAGATAAGCCACTTTTTCCAAGACTTCCAAGCTTATTTATGCCTTCATTGAACCCACTCTCATTGATTTTGGTATCAAAATTCAAATATCCATCTGCCATACTATCATCCTTTCTGATAGCACGGCTCAGGGGCTCACAAGTGCTTAATTCTTAATTTTTATCTCCACCTCCCGGCGGCATTTGCGGCATTTCACATACAGTCCGCTGCACACTGCAGTATCTGTGTAAACAAGCAGATGCTGACCGCAGTACGGACACGGATACCACTCACGCCGTGTCGGTATTTTAATTTCCATCATGAGAACATATCTCCAATCTCATAATCATCCAGTTTCCGCTGTTTCTTTTTCAAGGCAACAGCTCTCTGAATCTTCTTGATCCGTTTGCGTTCGTCCTTATCCCGGATTGTTCCAGGATCAATCGAACGGTACATGATCCGTTGTTTAATCTCGGTATCATCCGGCAGCCAGTCAAACAGGCTCCGGAACTCCCACCAGTGCATATAGTCAATCTGCTGCAAATCAATTCCATACGCTTCCCGGAATGCCGCATAAATACAGCCGGCATCTTCCGAAAAAGAAAATACCGGCTTCCCACTTTTCTGCTGCTCTTCCTCTTTATCTTCCAGATCATCCTGGTACATCCTTTTGCACATCAGGAAATCTCCGAGTGCATAAATTGCAGCTTCAATATCATCCGGAATCTGATCCAGATACCACTGCAACAGAAGTCCGCACTTCATCCGCCACGGAACCGAGTCGTCTTCAACCAGCTCCGCAAAACGGATCCATTCACGGAAATCTGTCACGATCGGGTAGTACTCCCCGTTCACCTTGACTTCTTCCGGGAACTGCTCATATAAAATATTCATGCTCTGCTACCTTCCGGTATTGGAATATTTTCCTTTACCATGCTGTTTCTGGTAGTTTCTTCTCTGCTGACGGTTTCCATTTGGCTGTGGCTGCGGATGCGGGAACTGCTGCGTTGTATTTTGATTTGGTACATACTTATCATATTTATCGTCCAATTTCTTTGTTTCCGCTGTTTCAAAGTCTAACAGTGACTCTGCCGCCTCGTTGCACAGCATAATGCTGTTTTTCCCACGCAGAATCCTTTCACCAGCTCCCTCTCCAAAAAGAGTATCAAAGAACACATAGAAGCAAGCGCACTGTGCTCTGATGATGTCGCTGTTCTTTCCAACAACTGGCACGTTCTTCTGTTCTTCATGCATTGCCGCTTTTGCATCCTCGATTTCATCTAAAAAATCCGCATCCGTGAAATCCACGTCTGTTTCAAAATCTCCAAATTTCCAAAGGCTCATAGGCTCACTCTCCCATTTCTTCTTTATTCTCCGCCAGCAGTGAATGTACAGGTCTTCCATCCGTCTGTGGTGGTTGCAGTACCCTTTGTGATTTCTCCGGCCGCTTTAAAGCTGCCTTTGTAAATCAGGGCATCCGTACCGTCCCCTTCTGTATCCGGAATTACACTCCATGTTCTCTTTCGTGCAGTACAAGTTGTTTCCGATGTCTTCTGCTCAAACAAATCTACCACCACAATATCAACCTGTGCTTCTGTTCCGAGAATCTCATCATCAGTAATTGCTGCAATCTTTTCATGTACCGGATCATTGGTATACCGGTCAAATTCGTAATCGATTGCCGGCGCATAACCGACTACGTCACTTCTTTCAGACGCCTCATCCACATACTGCCGGCTGTATTCTGTTGAGTTCTTTCCATCTGACAGAGAGGTAAATCCCGTCATTCTGGTAAATGTCTTTCCTGATCCGTCAGAGTCCATAAAAGCCACTCTCTTATGTCTACCAACTAACATTTTTTCACTTGCCATTTCTTCACACTCCTTACTTATAAATCAATCTGCATATCATCTGATACCGTCCCAGATCGACCTCTGTACTAAACAAATAGCCGGACTGCAGCACTTCAACTATTATAGCATCGTGCCCGTCCAGCTCTGGAACAATATCATTCAAGTTATTCTGTTCTGTCCACTCTTCAAAGTTCTGATAAAAACCACTGTTGGCAATACCGGTTCTTGCATCCCCATCGTAGGCTTCCTTACTTGTCAGAGCGAACTGGAACTGCTTCAGACAGCTCCCGTCCACATATCTCTTATAGATAGGATCTACGCCGATTGGATCAATGGAATATTCCATTCCATCACCAAGATAATCAATATTGATCTTCCGGTTATCGATATCTGGATAAGTCCTTACATACTCCCGGATACTATCAATAATCGGTTTCCGTTTACTGTCCGGCAAGTTTCTCAGCTCCTTCCCTTATGGCATCTTTATGGCTCGCTTTCATTGTTTCAAACCATCTTGCCTTAGTTTTATGTTCGTAATACTGCCGGCGGGCATATGGGGCAAGGTATTCAATAGAACCAGAACCAACCACCGTACCAAGCGTCCCGGACTTAATCAGCATCCCGGTTCTTCTCGGTGTCAATGGATTCATGTAGCGTAGACACTCGGAATCCACAAATGCCTGCGCCCTTGAAAATCCCTCCGCTTTTTTCTGTGCGAATCCCGGAGCCCATTCCAGCCGTGCTGTGGTAGAACCATTCTTACCAGTCACTGTAAATACGCTGCCTCTCGGAGTTGTGATCCGGAATTCTTTCTTTCCTGCCATCTTACTCGCCTCCGATCCGCCAGTGCGGAGTCGTACCGAATCGATTGTCCGACCAGCTTGTCACCTTGCAGTGCTTCTGGAACACGGCTTTCAGATCTGCAGGCCTTTCAATCTCAATCTGACACTCTCCCAGGACAATTTGATCATCATTCTGTATGGTCCAGTATCCATAACCGCCACAGCAGGCGAACTGATCCGGCGGAAGATACTGCCCTGCTTCCGGAATATCCGCGGGAATCCGGATTTTGTAAACCTCCGCACTTTTCAGTCCGTTATCCGTAACTGCAGTCTTATGGTCCACATGGACGTGGACACCATGCAAAACGGTTCGGATCCAGGTATCGTAATGTGTGGAATCACCGCTTATTCTGTTATAAACAGTCACATCTGCATTTGTGATCACACTGCATCCCTACCTTTCTTGACAGCCATCCAGTAGGGAGAAGATAAGGATATACCGCATCATACGCCTTTTTCTTCACCATCTCTTCCGCTGTCTTTCCATCCGTCTGCTCTGTGACATAGGTCACACTGTAGCCATCGTTATTTTCCGACTTCACAGGCGAAGTACCGGCCTGTTGCTGTGCATTGTATTTGTAATATACCTCCGCTACAGCACAGACCGCATCATTCACCGCTTCATTTTCTTCTACGAAGATATCTCCTCTAGCGTATGTCAAATGCCGGATATAAGCCTCTGCCTGTTTCTTAGCTTTCTTGAAGTCCTGTTCCGGGATGATGTTACCGCCATATTCATCTGCGTAGTATCCATACGTTGTCTGCATGGATCATCACCTTCCCTTACTCACCTGTTTTCAGAACTGCACCTGCTTTCAGAACTGCAAACGGGCATCTCTTGTTTTTGTCCGTCTTAAGAGCGTTGATCGGATTCGGGATCTCCCATCCGAGACGCATTACTGCACGAAGAGCGACCATATCGTTCTGCATCAGGTTGTATGCGATAGTTCCGTCTGTGTTCTGTACAACACCCTCTGAGAAGAGTTTGAATGTGATGTCCTGACGGATAGAGTATACGAGCTGTGAGAAATCTCCGGAAATCATAAGCGCCTTTGACTTATCAAACGCTCCATTGTTCGGGAAGTTCATCGGAGATCCGTCAAGCGCATACTGTGTGGTTCCCTGTAAATCCTGTTTGAACAGCGGATCCCCGTTTGCGTTCTTCAGACCTCTGAGTTTTGCTCTCATGGAAATGTCCGCCATGTGACCGTTTACAAAGTATCCGCAGTCTTCAATATGTGCGATCACTCCGTCCTCTGCCATGATCTTGTCATACAGACTGTCTGTCGCTCCTAATGTTACGACTGCTCCCGCTTTTGTCGCGGTTGTAACCACATCTTCTCTCCATGTGTTCGGTTTATTTTCACCGAACAACACTGCACTGTCGATGACCTTCCCAAATGCTTCTGTAACTCTCGGTTTTACTTCTCCCCAGATGTCATACTCAGAATCATCCAGAACTGCTTCCGGAATCGGAACAATGACTGCAATCTCTTCGGCAGTGATGAACTTCTTGTCCCATGCCTGCTTTGTAGTTTTCTTCTGTCCGGTATCACCGTTTACGAAATATGCAATCGGCAGCATATCCAGTACCGGCATTTTGTACTGTCTGCTTGTCATGTTTGCCAGTTTACGACCTCTTGACAGGACGGCTGACTGTGCGATCGTTCCCTGAATGATCTCATTGGATTCCTGAGTCGGAATCAGAGTCTCCGCTCCAGTACGATCAATGATGTTTACATCTTCTTCAAACAATCTTAAATTCATTCTTTTATTCTGCATTTACTCTACCTCCATTATCTTCGTGCGGCAGCTCTGATCCGGTCATTGATGGAAGCGTTCATGTTTCCACCAGCACCATTGGAAGCATTACCTGCTGAAGAATCTGCAATCCGGTAAGAACCGCCACCGGCAAATCTCGGATTCTCCTTCAGGAACTTCTCTGCTGCCTTTTCAAATGTCGTTTTATCATCTACCATTTTGGAAACCTTGTAAGTCACATAGTCCAGATCATCCGCCTTGACACCTTTTCCGGATAAAAATTTCTCGTTCTTCATCTGCTGGACTTCATTTCTGGAATTTTCCAGATCCTGCTGCAGCTGTGTCACATTCGGCTGATTCTTTTTCTGCTGTTCCTTATAATCGGCAATTGCCTGATTCACCTGCTGTTCTGTCATTCCCTGCTGCTGAAAATAAGAACGAAGTGCCGCTTTTTCGGCTCTGTCTGCTCTCGCATTGGCAATCTCTTCTGCCTGCGCAAAGCTGTATGAACCCTGATTTCCTGATCCGCCGGCATTTCCCTGGCTGCCGTTACCTGCTCCAGCGTTTCCACCCTGTCCACCAGAGCCAGCCCCGCCGCCGTCTTCAAAGAGCTGTAAAAACATTCTTTTTCCCATGCTTACCTCCAAATATGAGTGTTTTTCCAGAGCTTTTTCTGTCTTCATGTTTTGGACATAATAAAAAGCACCCTCACTGGATGCTCATTTACTCAAATTGTATGCAATTGTATTCCTGATCAATTACTGCAATCCCCAGGAACCATGAATCCACCAGAAGCTTCCCGCCGTCTGACAGATCTTCCCATTCGATCACAGTCATTCCGCTGGCTGTTTCTCCCCGGATTCTGTCACCTGTCAGATCTTTCAGGGAATTGATCAGATTACATGTTAGCGCTGATACTGCCGCACATACCCGGTCAATCCCATCCGGACTCTTCTGGCAGGCATGACCGTTCATACGGATGCTGCGATCTGTTATTTTGATTGTTATCATAAATTCTTTACTCCTTTGACTCTATGATGGTTACTATTCCTTCAAAGACTCCAAAATTTGACTGCTGTTGGAATGTATGGGTTTCAGCAATATCCTCATTAGTCATTGGTCTTGTAAGGTACCATAAAGAATTATCTTTCCAGGTAATTTCTTCCAGTTTCTGATTTGGCTCAAGCTTTATCGTTGTCTTCCCACCATAACTTTTCGTGGCGGTCTGGCATCCAGTTAAACCTGCTATCAATATGCTGATAGCCGTTAATACTGCTACTGCTTTATTTTTCATTGCTGTTTCTCCTAAAATTTGGTATAAAAATACCACCGGTCATTTTGACTGGTGGCAAAAAACTATGGAATCAAATCCGTTATTCCTTTTGCTGCTTTATACATTTTCTGCATAATACTGTTTTCGCTCAAATATTCAAGACCTTTTAAAGTAAGCCGAATATCTTCCGCATCAACGTTTGTCTCTCCAGTTACATACTTCTGGATTGTTACCCCTTTGATGTAACCAGCATCTAAAAGCATCTCGATATATTTATTCCAACGCTCATTGGATATTTTCAACGCCTCCGAACTAATGCTATCCAAGTTACATTCTTCCAGATCCATTGATTTTTCCAATGCAGAAAGTATCTTGTAAATGATTTTAAAATTATCCATAACGCACCTCCTAGTTCGTTTGATAATATATATCGTCTCTTATAGACTCTAACATCCGTGTTTTCGGGGTAGCCTCATAATCATTTCCTATCCAGTATACAGACTCCTCTTCGATGTAATCCATGAAAGCAATTTTTGTATCTACATCTATCTCAAATCTCCTGTTGTTTTCAGATGTTAATACTTTTTGCACTAACGGATTATCCGCATATTCTTTTTTTAAAAAATCTATTTGCTCTTGACTCAGTTCAAATTTACGCATTGTGCAGTCTCCTTACTAAATCCTTATCAGTCGGATTACATTGAATCAACATCCCGTTTTCCGGATTTATCGAAACAGTTGCTTTCTCACCGATATATCTCTGGCTTATTCTTCCGTTCCTATCAGCTTTTGGATTTTTCAAATCAAGTGGGCTTCTCAGTGCATTTATGATTTCCTCTATCGTTACCCCTGATCGAGATCTCTTCGTCTTCGGATCTTCCATCGTTCCGATTACACGTTCCAGAAAATGTTTACTCTGACCGGTAATTCTTACGCCATTTGATGTCTTAATGCCAACCACCGTCTTCTCAATTTCCTTATGAAGCTTAACATAATTCTCAAAACTTGACATCGGGGAAATCATTCCTTCTTTAACCGATTTCATGTAGGTCTGAAGTAGCTCCCACTTCTTACTGTCATTATATTTCACCTGACCGAACTTTACAAGTGATCCAACGGAATCTCCCAGAACTTCTTTGTACCGCTTGTACTGTGCGATATCTTTTGAAGCATTTTGGATCATCTCCGGTGGAAATAGCTTATTCTGCGTTTTACTATTGGTGGCAATTCTTCCTCGTCCATCAATATAAATCCTCTCTCTTTCCTCTTTCAATCCCATTTTCCGAGAAAATGCTGCATATTCGTTAAGCTGTCCCTGATATTTGGCTTTTTGGAGCATAACTTCCTGCCGATCAGCACCGCTGTCCTGAAGCATCTGTACCTTTTCTCGCTGCGCCCGCATTGCCGTTTCCATTTGGCGTTGTCTCTGCTTTGCCTCATACAGGGTGTACTCTTTGCCCTGGAACTCTTTTGGCTTGCTTTCCTTCCGGTTCTGTTCTTCGAGCCAGTCATCCGACCAGTTGCGCTGTGAAATGCCAGGAAAGAATGGGTAATAAGTATGATAACAATTGGCTCCCAGAAGTCCTGTCACTGTACCGAGTCCACAGACTGAATACAATTGCTCTTTTGTCCAGACCTGACCTTGCCATACTGCATGAGTAGGACGGGCCCCGGTATGCCACTCGACCTCAAAATACTCTGTTCCGAGCTTCTCGGCATTGTAGTCTGCTATTTCTCCGGTAAGATTCGCCACACCAGTCATCACAGCTCTTCTGGCAGCCACTTCTACCCGGCTTGCATATCCAGAGCCGTACTCAATCTTCCGAAGTCCACTGTTCGTCAGCTGCGTGACCACTCGGCGTAATACGCTACCATAGTCAAATGCTCCTGTCACAATATCAAAACAGGCATTGTCCAGATAATTTGTATAAACCTGCGATAGTGGCGTCAGAATCTTTCTTCCATTGTAATCCAGATAAAATCCAAGTGACTTCGTTACATTCTCCAGATCTTCCAGACTCTGCTGAATGATCGCATCTGTGATCTGCTGCAGTTGCTTATTCTCTTCATACGGGATAAACTCTGCATTGATCTGTTCATAAATGTCCTTGTTCCGGACGTATTCCCAGTCGATCACTTTATCATACAACTCAAACATCTCCGGATAAGACGCATCCAGTGTTTTCTTGATCTCTCTTTCGATATCCTCGGAAGAATATCCCAGAATCCGTAAACGGTTAATCTGCCAGTCAGCTGTACTGGTGATCTCGCCGGTCTTTTTGATCCGCCGGGCAATGTCCTGCAGAATCCGTTCTTCCAGACCTATGTACCGCGCTGCAATCTTATCGGCAACCTGATCTTTGTATTCTTTTCGCATCCTACTCCATCACCTGATTCTGCTCTGGCAGATTCTTCTTTGCCTGTTCCACTGTTTCACCGTACCATTTTGCACGGTATTCTTCGTGCCGCATCACGCCCATGCTGACATCCTGACGGTCCTGCTGACGCTCTGCGCCCTTATCCTCAATGATAGAATCATCAAAGTCAATCACAATATCTGTGTTCTGGTCCAGTGTATTTCCTGTCACAATACCGAGCCGGATAATGATTCTGACCAACCGCTTTATGACATCTTCCAAGATTATCTCATGCTTCTTCAGCATACGGTACATATCTGAGTTCTCCGAAATGATCTCGGTTGCTGTCTTCGCTCCTGCTCCGTCAAACCGGTATCTTTCCGTACCGAATCCGCATTTCAGAGACAGATAATTCAGATCATCATTGATTGCCTTACTGTGCTGTTCTACACGAAGGCTCATGTCCACTTCCTTGATCAGACCGGTCTGGCTCTTATCGTAATCTTCCGGAAGCGAATAGAACACACCATCATCCGGATCAAAGGTTGGGGATCCGTCCTCATTCGTCAGCATTTCCGGAGCAACAAAGATTCTTTTTCTTCCCAGATCGAACTCATTGCAGTAGGAATCAAACTCCGTGTCTAGTTTTTTTAAGGTATCTATGGCGTTTGCAAAAATCGCAATTCCCATTGGATTACATTCGCCCGCATTGTTTGTGATATTCAGCCTGTCGATAACAAACTGCGGTTCTGTGGATCCTGTCTCTGTTCTGGATGCCAGATTTGCAAATGGCTTAAGCTGTTTCCATTCCTGTTCTGTCAGCTCACGTCCTTCCTCACTGCCTTTCGTGCATTCCAGGACATTATTTTCGATCACATACATCCCATTTGACTCAATCCGATGGAACTGAATCTGCACGTATTTCTTCTGGCGAACAGTATGGACAAACGTAAAAATGCATTCCGTGACTTCCCCATTATTCCAGCTGACCGGATAAATGTTCTTGGCATCCACATAGTTGATTCCAATCTCACCTGCAGATATCGTTCCATCTTCCTGCACAACCGCATTGTACAGATAAGGGATATATGCCACGGTCCCGGAATACGCTTTCCGTTCCTGGTAGTCATTTCCCATAACCAGGAAGTGATTGTTATCCAGAACCTTCTGCACAAATTCCTGTGTCGTTTCATCCTCCAGCGTGATCATAACTCTCTCATTGAAGAGCAGATCTGCAATATCCTCTGACAGTTTCTTTGCCATTCCCATGCTCTTCCTACGGCATCGTTTACTTGTACCTCGTCCGGTATTCACCTTGTAGAACGTAAACTGCCGGACATTGGAATTGTACCAGCTGATCCACTCATCGATCTTCCGGTAGAACGAAGCATCTACCGTATCGATTCCTTTTTTCCTGAAATAATTAAAGATATTCATTCTCTTCTCTCACCTCCCTGCTGCCGATATCACCTATATTCACATCATCCTCGACTATATCCAATGGCAGCCAATGTTTGATCTTGCTCCAGGCACCCATAACCACATAACGTATGGCATCCATGCAGTGATCCGCTTCCTTCACCGGCACTTCCTTCCCCTTTTCGATGGATTTCTTATCATACTCGTATGTTCCAAACTCCTGCACCGCATATTCCTGCTTCGGGGAAATTGACATAATATCGAATACTAGTGCTTTCTGTACCCGGCTGATGCCAAGAGCCACATCATTTTCCGCATCCCGGAGAAACACCTGATAATCCAGTCCGGTTCTGGTGGCTCTTCTAACCTCTTCTGCCAGACCTTTTGCAGACGGATCCAGAAAAATATAAAAGATCCGGTTTTCATACTGTTCATGTAACTCATCCATGAACTCAACCAGATCTCTTGCATATTCAGACGGGCTCTTCTGTCTTCCAGATTCCCGTCCACTGTGATAATACTCTCCAAGTCCCGGAAATTTCTTCCGGTAAGTATCTAAACCAAATGCTTCAAATGTTGTTGCATTCTGCTGACCATAGTCACCACCGATGTAAATCCGGTCATATCTTCTGTCCGGATCCGGCTTTTGTCTGTGCCGATCTGAAAACATATAATAGATCAGCTCATCCACGCCAATCGCTTCGCCGAGCCATACCCACCGGTACATCTTCGGATCTGCTTTCTTCATCATCTCCGCCGATGCAATCAGATCAGGACCAAGCCAGTCCACCGGCACATCCCGGTAATCCGTGTGAATATGGATGCAGTCTTCACGCTTCTCCATCTTCTTGCACCACAAGTTGATCGGAGCATTCGGATTCTTTGGCGGGTTATACAGATAAATCATCTGGAATCCACCTTTATTTCCACGGACGAACGTTGCCTCAATGTTGGTCAGCTCATCTTCGCCCTCACCATCATCAAAGAACTCTGTCAGCTCATCCAGGACAACCAGCTTAATCGGTTTATCCTCGTCAATGATACCCTTTGTATCGTCAATACCGTCTGATCCGGCAAAGTACATCGTTGTCCCGTACTTCTTGTAAGTGATCTCCATCGGGGATTTCGTAATCCGGAACTTGTTTTTCGGTATCTGCAAACGGCTGATTCCCCGCAGCATTTCTTTGTATACCGTCTTCCGGAGCTTGTTATGATGCTTACGCAGCACAACAACGGAACCGTTGGCATCTGATACAAGCTGATAATCTGACCGGATGGAAGCATAACTGGACTTTGTTCCTGCTCTCCCAGAAGTCAGGATGATGTGCTTGATACTCCGGTTGTTAAATATCTGCAGATACTTCGGAATTATGATCTCCGATATCCGGACCTGTTTCTTCTGGTGCGTCATTGATAATCTCTACTCCTTCATCCTCATGCTCGCCATGACCTGAACTTCTGCGGATTTTCTCGGTATCCGCTGCCATTCGCTCTGTCCGGCGTTTCTGCTCTGCATCATCGGCAGCAGTCTGTGCGTTCTGTCCGGCATACTGTGCCACAAAATACGCAGCCTTTGTATTTCCTGCCATTGCTTCCTTGATCTGAGCCATAAGCAAAGCCGATTCCAGAGTACACTCAACACCAAGCGACTCCAAAATCGGCTTCCATTCTTCGTTATCTATTTCGGCAGTAAGCAGTAGGTTTAAGGTCTTCCGGAAATCCGCCTTCCTGCGTCTTGCCTGACCACTTGCTTTTCCTGCCTTTTTTGCCAATTCCCGGCGCTCTTCCGGGGTTCTTTTATTGTTTGCATCTCTTATGTTTTCATATCCTGCCACTTCACCACCTTCAATTCTGGTTTATTTTATGCATTAGAAAAGCACCCCGGAGGGTGCTATGAAAACGGAATTTATTTTGTCACGCTTGGTTGTAAAACTAATGGCATTTGTCCAAACGAAGAAGTTATTTGTGCAATTAACAATGATATTCTCGCCACCAAATTATTTGTTACAAATTCGCCATTTTCTCTAAATTCTTCCGCCATGTTAATTTCATGCCATTTGTATTCGTCTTTTTTTACTGGATTAAATTTTAAAATAGCGCCAAAAGTAACTGCTAAATCAAACAATTCATTCTGTTCAAAATATAAAGCTCTTGTAACTGTTACTCTTACTCTTTCTTTGCCATCCACATCCACTTTTATACTATCAACGCAATTCAAAGAATGTTCTTTTTCATCTACTGTCTTCTCTATTCTGTTATAAGAAATATTCTGCAAATAAAATTCCTGTTCTGGCAAAAAATATTCTGATAAATGTTTAATCATTTAATTCACTTTCTCCTCTTGTTTATATTGCATATTAACATTTGCTGGATGCTTGAATTGAACAATCTTTGATTCGGAATCCATTGGAAAATCTTCTCTACTATTATACAATCCCTTAGTTTCCAACACATTTGACAATATTTTAATTGTATTTTGTAACTGGCTATTTGTTTCCGAATACTCTGTTAAATATTCTTGAATTGCTTTTTCTACTGTAGCATTCAAAGATTCTTCATTTTTATATGCTTTCAAAGCTAATTTTCTATGCAATTCAGGATCTATCCTAACATTGAATACTCCTCTATACTCTTTATCAGGAGCTTTACCAACTTCTTCACAAAATTCCAAATAATCATCTACTGCATCATGAAATTCCTTTTCAATTTTTGAAGTATCGCTACTCTCAAAATTGACCAGATCATTTATCCCCTCAATCTTTCCACGCAATGTACACGTTTCCATATCAAATTCTATTTTTGTATGATATCCTTTGTACTCAAGTATATTACTTTTCATTATAATTCACCTAATTCTTTTAAAAATCCAACCAAATCTTTTACAGCTCCAGCATCCATTTCATCTTCCGGATGTGGTTTATGTAATAATATTGCTCTATTATCACTTTTTCGGTAAAATCGCACTCTTGATCCAGATGTCCCTTTAATGAAACTGACGCTCCCACTCCTATTTGAGCCTCAA
>ENA-ORCP01002329-ORCP01002329.1-human-gut-metagenome-genome-assembly--contig:-NODE-2329-length-15332-cov-6.282465_pt1 | contig 15332 bp, 14 predicted proteins | sample MGYA00242990_ERZ507991 | MGnify/ENA primary metagenome ERZ507991 (study PRJEB26167, sample SAMN06115496) | human gut metagenome | host: Homo sapiens | place: China:Henan | collected 2015-05-07... | reverse complement strand
GTGTAGAGGTTTTCCATGTGGTAGGGCTTGAGTTTTTGCATCTCCATGCTGCCGATATAGGGGATAATAAGGTTCTGGATGGTGGAAAGGTTGGATTCGTAGGTTTTGGGTGCCCACTTGTGCTTGCTGCACTGCTTGGGCAGCCAATCCATGAGGAACTCTGCCACCGTCACCGAGGACGGAATCAGAAAAGTGCCAGCCGCCAGTTCGTGCTCGATCTGTTTCTTTCGGCTTGTTGCCTCCTCTTTTGTGGGAAAACTCTCCCATTTGTCGTAGCTCTTGCCGTGCTCATCTTCGTAGGTGTAGCGGACGCTGTAAGAGTTGCCGCGTTTTGTAATATATGCCATACTGTTGCCTCCTTATCAAGCTGCCCGGTTGAGCCACGCATCGAAGCTGTCCTTCGGTACACGGATGCTTCCGCCTACCCGCAGAACACGGAATTCGGTGGTGCTGTTGCACAGGTTGTAAGCAGAGCGCAGGCTGATGGCCAGCATTCGCGCGATCTCTTCCACCGTGTACACCAGTTTCGTGGTTGCCGGGCTGTCAGTTGGAGACTTGACGGCATTGGTTTGAGTGACCACTTCCATTGTAGTGGGATTCGTGTCCTTTTGCAAGAACTTATTCGTATAATTTTCAGATTTCACAGTTTCGGTCATGTCAGGCCGATTCAAATTCATAGGCAGACCTCCAATTCCTTGTAGCCGGGTGACTTTTGCACTCGGCAGTTTTTGTTTTCTGTCATTTTCGGTTTATCCAATCAAGAGTTTCAGTCGTTCCAGCTTTTCCTGTGCGTTCTCTTTGCGGAAACTGACCCCAATGCAGGAAACAGGGATGCACATTTCCAGCAGGCGGTCATAGATGCGGGCATGGGCTGTATCTTGTGGGTGCCGTATCTCGTCCAGCGTCAGGTTGGTGGTGACGATCAACGGCTTCCGGCTGCGGTATCGGCTGTCCACGATGTTGCAGATCTGTTCCAGCGCATACTCGGTGCCTCTTTCCATGCCGAAATCGTCAATGATGAGCAGGGGATAGCGGCAGAGCTTGTCCACGACCTCATTGCGCCCGGAAAAGCAGCTGTTCAGCTCGTTTAGGATTCGGGCATCGTCATACGCACAGGCACCTCCTGCTCCATCAGAGCGTTCGCAATGCATCCGGCAAGGAAACTCTTGCCGGTGCCAACACCGCCCCAGAGAAGCAGCCCAAGGTTCTCTGCGCGCATGGTCTGCCATTGCTCTACATAACAGTGTGCATGACACATCTGCGGGCTACGACCATTGTCGTTTTCAAACGTCCAGTCCAGCATTGCCGAGTCGGAAAATAGTGATTGTTCTTTCTTGACATGAAAATACCCCCAGAGTTCAGTGGTTTTGTTTTTACTCTGTCTCTTCTAGAGGGAGCATATCAAAGTTCTGTGGCTCCTTTGCGCTTTCTGGGCAAAATCGACTCTGCACCCAGAAAATCTGTCGGATTCTGCGTGCAGGCATTGAACGGGCACGATACCGGCGATATAATTAAGAAAAGACCGCTGAGGATGGAAAAATTATGCTGCACGGGAGGAAATGCTTCATGCGACAGAAACCGAAGTTCGAAGACGGAAGTCTCACCAGAATGGCCGGGAAAGAGATAGGGAAACTTGAAGAATACATCTCTGAAGAAGGGCTCCCGGAAAGGAAATATTTCGAAGAACTCGAGCCGGGGGCGTTGTTCCGGGAGGGCATCGATGGGTGGCTCTGCAAGCTGGGCTATGACAGTTCGATGGACGACCCGAAGAAGAAAGTCGCTTTTCTTCAGGCACAGTTTGAGAAAAACGGTGTTGCCCCGGTCAGCAGCGCGACTCTCACCAATTGGCTGACGAGGGTGGATAAAAACGGAAAGCCTGCCGCCCCCAGTACGAACCAACAGAACCGGGAAAATATTTTCCGGCTCTGCTTTGCACTGGAAATGGACGGTGTGGACACGGCTGTCTTCCTGCTGAAATCCTGCCTCTGCCGCCCTTTCAACTACAAAAATACCAACGAAGCGGTGTATTTCTATTGCTTGTCGAAGGGCCTGCGGTATGGCGATGCCCGGCGCATCATCGCGAGGGTGGAAGAAGCGCAGAAGAGCGTTCCGGAGGGAAATGTCTGCACCGAGCAGATAGGACAGGAACTTGAGATAATGCGCGATGAAGATGACCTTGTGGAGTACCTGACGGCTCACACCTATACGGAAGAAAAATGGCACTACAGTGCAAGAAATGAGATAAAGGATCTTCTGAAAAGCTGCAAAGAACTGGCTCGGTACGACACAGGAAATGACGTCGTGGATGTCGGTCTCGAAGAGGCTTCCGAAAAGAAGTCTGCCGTTCGGGGCAATGACAGCCTCCTGAACACCATCTATGGCTTCAGGGCATCTGTCCGGAAGGGAGACGACGGGCTGTCAGCCAAGAATGACTACGATTTCCCGGAATTTCTCAGAGACAACTGGATCAGCAAGCAGTCGCTCTACAACGTTATGAACGGAAAGAATGTATCCGACGAGGTCTACCGCAAGGCGCTGATCATCCTCTCGTTCTATAACTTCTATGCCGCCCTCTATAAGGAGAAGGGTCTGTGGGCGCATTACGCCGAGTTTGATGCCGATGAGAAATTCGAAAAGTGTTCCTGCGCGAACGAATTCGAAGCAGAACTGGATGAGCGGCTGGAGTCGTGCGGCTATTCCCAACTCTACAAGCGGAATCCCTTTGATTGGTTCATCCTTCACTGCGCTGCGTTCCCGAATCCGCTTCGGTATTTCCGTGAAACACTTGCAGACTACTACAGAGAATGACGCGGGATGAAACCACTTTTACAAAACGGGTAGGATGTCTGATTATACTGGACACAAAAATTGGAGGTGAATGAAGTGGTAGATACGCGTGAGGGACTGGATGGGGGCTGCCAACTCCTGCATCCGAACCGAGAGGGGCATTATCAGCATCTGGAAGCCATTGGTGCCGGTGCGTCCTGCATTGCATACCGGGCAGAGTTTGTAGACGGTTCCGGCTTTACCACCGACCATCTGCTAAAGGAATACTACCCTGTGAGTCTGCACATCGCGCGCCGCCCCGACGGGAGTCTTGAACCGGATCCCTGCGAACGCGAAAAGTATGAGGCCGGACTGTACCGGTTCCGCGAGGGCTATAACCTTCAGCGGGTCATCCGGCGCACCGAGGGCCTGATGAACTCTACAAGCAACATTCAGGATGTATTTGATGCGAATGGGACGACCTACATCGATATGACGGTCATGAACGGACAGACCTATACGGAGGTGGAAGAGCCCACCCTGTACCAACTCCTGCGCCATATGAAGGCGCTGGCCAAGGTCATCGGGAATTATCATAAAGCGGGGTTCCTGCATCTGGACATCAAGCCGGACAATATCTTTGTTTACCCGGAGACGCCGGAAATGCTGCTGCTCTTTGATTTTGACAGCGTTGTAAAAAAGGACGATACATTTGCAGTGCGGTGCTCGTCCTACACGGAAGGCTGGGCCGCGCCGGAACAGCTGACTCGCTCCAAACGAAACAAGATATGCGAAGCCACCGACCTGTACGCCATCGGAGAGATCATCTTCCAGCGGCTGTTCGGCAGACACTCTGGGCCTGAAAACCGCCGCTCATTTTCTTCGTTTGGGTATGATGTCGATTCTCCATTCCTCAGAAATGTCAACCCAAGGGTCTACCCGCTGCTAACAGAGTTTCTGCACAAGACCATCTGCGTGACGCCCGAAAAGCGCTATCAAAACGCGGATGAGCTGCTGCGCAGTCTGGACGAGCTCATCCGGCTGGCCGACCCCGGCATGACCTTTGTGAAGGGCAATTTTACTTATCAGTCGGCTGGATTCTCTGGCCGCGAAGAACTGCTCAGCGAGATCGATGCATTTTTCCACGGCCAGAGTGAGGACAAGGGAAATGCATTGTTCCTGAACGGTGTGGGCGGCATCGGCAAGACCGAGTTGGCCAAGCGGTATGCCTACCTTCACCAGCAGGAATATGCCCGTGTCCTCTTCCTGCCCTTCCAGAATTCCATTGAGGAAACACTCTGTCAGGACTTCTTTGAAATTTACCACGGCAATGTTTCCGATGACGACGAAGAAGACAAGGCTGAAGATTCTCAGGAAAAGCTGTATGCGTCTCGCCTGCGGCTCCTGAAAGAAGACCTGACCCCACAGGACCTGCTCATTCTGGACAACTTCGACACCTTCGATGAGAAAATTCTGGACCTGCTGGAGATCGACTGCAGAATCCTTGTCACCACGCGGCTGGATGTTTCGGATTACAATTATCCGCAGCGGACGGTCCGGGCCATCCGCGAGATGGATACCCTGTGGGAGATATTCCGCCAGTATAACCAGCTGGCTTATACCGAAGACGAGTGCACTCAGATAGAAACGCTGATAGACTATGTGGACCGCCATACCATGACAGTCTGCCTCATTGCAAAGTACCTGAAAGAGAATGAAGAAGACCCGGCAGTACTGCTGGAAGCCATGAAGACCCGGGAGGGCATCACTGCTACGCAGGACTCCACCCGCGTCAGGCACCGGAAAGATCGGCGAATGACCAATGAAAGTGTGGAAAAGCATCTGCGCATTCTGTTTGACCTGAGCCACTTTTCGCAGAATGAAATCGACCTTCTGGCTGCATTGTCTCTGCTGGGCCCTGTGCGCATCGCAAAGGACACTGCACAGAAGCTGCTGGACGCTGCGTACCGGGAGAGTACCATGCAAAACCTTGTAAAGGCCGGCTGGGTCGAGTTGTCGCGGGATAATATCGTATCCCTGCACCAGATCATTCTGGATCTCTCCTATAAGACGCTGGTGCCGGAGTGCAGTTCTTTTGCGCCTGTCGTGCAGGGAATGCTGGAATATATGAAAAGCAGTGCAGAAAGCATCTACTCGCGCCGACACAAGCTTACATTCGTAAAGCTTTTCTGGGAGCGCATCTACCGGTATCTGGACAGCATGGGAGAAGAAGCGCTCTCGGCTGCGGAAATGTATTATCTCTATCATACCGACGGCCTGACCTCATATAACGAGGCGCAGGATGAGTCAATGGACAAGGCAGAGGCCGTCTGCGACCGGTTCCCCGCGCAGGAGAGCACCGATCTGCTGTTCCGGTTCAAGATGGCGAGGATATGCGACGAGGGCCATAAGTATGAGGATACGCTTTTCGAACATTATGACGATGAAGACTACCTGAACGAGCGGAAGGCGTGCGTCTATCGTCATGAGACAGCGGCGTGGAAGCTTCTCTTCTCCTCTGCACTCAGGGATTCCGAGAAAACCGCCGATGTGGAGGAGTATATAAAACAGCTCGTTGTCCCGGATGCGGCTGTGTGCGACGATGCCGACCGTGAGAATTTATCTGCTTTTCTTCGGAGATTTTCAGTCCTGCCTGATTTGAATGATGTTCAGGCGGAGATGATCGATAAACTGCTGGAACTCGCAAAGGTGATGGATTCGACGGCGGAAAATATCTGCGGCTTTGAACTTGAATTGACGAAAGAACACCCGGCATATGCGCTGTATCTTGAGGAAGCCTGTATCCTGCGGTATGCTTACCTGCTGGCGGTGACGACAAAACAGGACGATGCAGTGCAGGGGCAGCCGCTGCAGAAACTTGCTGTCTTTTATTCGGAAGAATATATACCGTCTGCCCGAACATCCGTTTTTGCGGATCCTCGCAAGATGTCTTTCTATGTATTCGAAGCCCGTCGGCTTCGGGAGAAAAACACACCTCCGGATTCGGACTGTCTGGAAGCTACAGTTTACCCGGACGACTGCGGGTTTGAATCCTATGTTGATACGGCGGACGATGAAACGCGAAAAGGTAACTATAAAGAGGCCATTGAGCTTTTGGAATTGGCGCTGGAAAATCAGGAAGATTTGGAGGAAGAGCTCCTGTCGCGGATGGCTTGGAATTATATCCAGCTTTACATCAGCGAGGGGCATCTTCAGGATGCCTATGACTGCCTGCTTGATACTCTGACCTATGACCGGCAGTATGGCCTCTCCGATGTTTCTGTGCTGATGACCCTTGCGGATGTCTGCGAGCGGCTGGGCAGAAAGGAAGAGAGTGCCGACTGGTATAACGTCTTGCTCGACGAGCACTGCGGGACATACGATGCTCTGGACGACAGTGACAAAGTGGAAGTGCTGCTTGCCTGCGCCCTGCGTGCAGAGTTTGGTGCGCCGTATCAAATCGACGAAGAGCTTGGACAGTGGCTCGTCGAACGCCTGAGAGAGTTCGACGCCTGCGACTATATAGTGCCCGAGCTGTCGGAAGTCTACCAGAAACTGTTCGACGATTTGAGACGTCGCATCGGCTTTGAGGAAGTCGTCCGGCTTGTGCTGAACGCCGCAGGCAAGCTGGAACGGCATGACAAGGAAGCAGAAATGCTTTATCTGCTTGTTTGTGAAGCGTGCAGACGGGAAGAGCGGGACTATGATATTTGCTTCGAATCAGCTGTAAAGGCTGTCAATCTGTTTTCGTCTGAGCCCCTTCCCAACCGTTCCAGATTTCTGGCGCTGATGGAAGAGCTCAGCCAGAAGCCCGGCCTTATTTCGGAACTGAATCTGGAACGCTATCACATTTTGCAGGCCGACCTGTATTATCACCAGTCGGGCAGCGACCCGGACGTTACAGAGCAGCTCCGGAAAAAATGCAACTATTATCTGGTCGCTGAACACGATGCAAAGGCGTGCGCTTCGGCGGAAGATGCCGTAAGAGTTTGGGAAGAAGCCCGTGAAGCATATGCGGATATTTCGGACTACGCGAACGGCCTGCGCTGCTGTGAGCAGCTCGATGTGCTGCTTGCGGAATGCGAAGACCCGGACCTCCTTCGGTATAGCTATAGCTACAGCTTAGACAACAATTACGAAGCACGGCTGCGTTTCGAACACGGGCTGAACGATACAGAAGGAATGCACAGGTGCGTCGAAAGGATGTATGCTCTCTGCTGCCGTCTGGCCGTGGAGGGAAAAGATGCGGAAGACTACACGGAAGAATACCATATCGAATCGCTGATGCGGGCGGTAATCGAGGAACTGGCTTCCCCGCAGGACGCGGCCACGGTGATTTTTATCGGCCTTCTCCGCATCCACAGATGGCTTTCGGATCGGAAATTCTGCATCCCGGCAGGGCTTTCCATTTTCGACCCAGAGGCTGTGGGGCCGGAGGTCGCCCGGATGGTCGATGCTCTGCCCGAAACGGTCCCCGATGACTGCCGTGATAACATACAGGAGACAATGGAACTCATTGCACCGCTGTATGCACCTGCCTTCCCGGAAAGTGCGGCCGCATTCGAACGCTTTCAGAGAGTGTGCAGCTTCTGCGGCGTCGAAGAAAAACACATTAAATGATTTGACTGCGCGGAAAAGAAACCGCTGGACGACCCCGCTGAAAATACTGCATAAGCCCCGGAACTGAGCTGAAGCATGAAATGGCTTCAGAATGGTTCCGGGCTTTCTTTTGCGAAAAAACCACTTTTACATCGTTCCTCCGGAGGTATGGTAGGATATAGCCACAGCAAGACAACACCAAGTCCGAAAGGAAAACGGTGGCTGGAAGTGAAGCCGGAAACCTCGCAGCCATTGCTGGTCGATTCCGAAAAACCACTTTTACAAACCGGCGCTTTCCATGCGATATACTGCAGACACACGAAAGGAGTGAACACAAATGTTCGTACAGGTCAAGGTCGTTAAGGTTGCAGCGAAGGCGACCATCAAAGTCCTCCCAATTCTTTTAAGCGTCCTGAAGAAGATGCCGAAGTTCTGAGCAAGAGCCCGGCGCTAACGATTCTTTTACAATAAATCAAGTAACATATTCAAGGAGAAATAAAAATGTTCGTACAGGTCAAAGTTATCAAGGTCGTTGCGAAAGTCACTGTCAAAGCAGCCCCTCTGGCGTTCGGTGTACTGAAGAAACTGGCAGGGTTCTGAGCGAAAGCTCGTGTCTGACGGTTTTGGGGAATAAATTCGATAAGATATTCAAGGAGGTTCGTATTATGATTGAACTTGTTTCTACTCTCGGCGGTGCAGTTGCTGGTTTTGCGGCAGGTGCCGTAAAAGGCGCATCTATTGGCATTGCGGTGGGCGGCCCCGTCGGAGCCGTTGCAGGGACGATCCCCTGCGCTGTGGTTGGCGGCGTGATGGGTGCGCTGGCGGGCAACAACGTCGGCCACCGCATCGACAACCGATAAGCAGCCTGCGAAAGGAGGAACAGCAGAGGTTTGATTTGTTTGCGGATGCCCTCATGGATGTCCTGACGGGCACGGACAAAGAAGAGCACAACCACAGCCTTCTGAGTCAGCGCTATACCTTGGTCGCAGAACCGCCGAAATCTGCAATTTTGTGTGGAATGAATAAAATCTGCACAGTTGATATGTGAATGGCCGGCTTTGTAGAAGGCTTTGGCAAATTGCATGAAGAATTTTTGAATATACAGACAGAATGACGGTTTTTGAACACTTTGTTCCATTACCGGAAAATTATGCTATACTTGTTATCAAAAAAAGCATCAGCTGCACATCCGTGTGGGAAATGGAGAACAGAATGGAGATTGAAAATGCACAGACGCTGATCCGAGAAATGCGCTGCTACGCAGAACAAGCCGGTGTTTCACTTCTGGCGGTTGGTTCGGTGGGATATAAAAGTGCACTTTTGCATCCGGAGTTTCTGTCGGACTGCGATGATCTGGACTGCATCTTTATCTACGATGACCCACAGGCTCTGAACCGGTGTCCGTACATGAGACCCGGTTATTGGAATGCTGCGCGGCAGCTGATTGAGAACGGAACTGCGGATATGGTCTCGACTAAGCTGGAAGCACACAGCATCCACATCTCGGCAGATTTTGTCTCGCAGGAATACCTGCGGACACTGGCAAAGGAGCCTTTCACCGGAAAGGATCGCTTCCGGGTCAAAGTGACAGACGCAGTAGAAAACAGCACAAACACTTACTGCAGTTTTGATGCAAAACAGCTCGTTTACCAAAAGCCGTGCAGGGAACTGCCGGAAAACATCCGGCTTTATACCCTGCCGACGCAGCTTTACCGGGAAGGCAGCTTTTACCCCGGAGTGCTGCTGAACAAGTTTCTGTATAATCCGGCAGAAATAAGAATGCAATCGGAAGACTGGGAACTTGTGCGGATGCTGCAGAGTTCGGTTGCAGACTTCTGCAGGCGGCAAAGTGCCCACACAGGAGTGCCGGGCTCTGTGATGAACACCGCTTACAGGAAAGAAGATTTCTCCGCAGAGACGCAGCAATTTTTAAGCAGGTGAGTAAAGTGGAAAAGACGGTTCTGGTGACAGGGTGCAATGGCTTTATCGGCAGCGCGTTTGTCAGATTTGTAAAAGAAAAGTATCATATTATCGGTATTGATAAGACACCGGGTGCTTTCCCGAAAGCAGGAAACGCACATTTTTATCAGGGGGATATCTGCGATACAGGATTGCTGCAGCGTATTTTTGCAGAGCACACAATCGATGCAGTTCTTCATACTGCGGCAGAAAAATCACTGCTCCAGTGTCAAAACGACCCAGAAAGAGCGTACCGTACCAACTATCTGGCAACAGAATACCTTTATGCACTGGCCCGGCGGGCCGGGGCCCAAATGGTCTTTTTGTCGAGTGATCAGGTGTTTCCCGGCACAACGGCCAATTCTGCAGAGGATGCGCCGGTGCAGGCAATCAACTACTACGGGGAACTTAAAATAAAAGCAGAGAAGCTGCTGCGGGCGGATCCTAATGCGGCAATCTGCCGCACAGCTCTGGTATTTGGCCGGATCCCTGAAGAACAGCTTGCTTATTTTGATTCAATCAAAGCGCAGCGGGAACTGGCGGTACAGGGCTATATCATCCAGCAGACTCGCTACTGTCTTGCACATAGAAAGGAAATCGTTCTGCCCCGAGATGAATTTGTCAGCCCGACAGATGTGGAACTTCTGGCCCGTCAGCTGGATGCGGTATTGGAAAAGCAGGCCTGCGGCATCCTGCACTGCTGCGGCAAGGGCCGTATCAGCCGGTATGAGATGGGTCAGCTTATTGCACAGCATTATGGGCTTGATCCCGGTACCATCTGCCCAGAAGGCCCGGAAAATAAACTCCGTCCCAAGGATGTTTCGCTGAACTGCACGCGGACCGAGCGGCTACTTGGCTTTGACTTTCCGACCTTTGAGGAGAGTCTGAGGGCGTACTGACAAGGAGAAGTCTATGGAAAAATACAGATGGCCGCCTTATATCCCGGAAATGGGCGATCTCGTAAAGGATTATATCGATCAGGGAAAGCCGCTTTCGATCCCGGACGAAAGCGGGATCATCCACGAGTTGGAGTGCGACTTTGCGAAACTGCACCACCGGAAATATGCGTTAGCCGTATCTTCCGGTACGATGGCGCTGTATTCGGCCTATTTTGCCCTTGGACTTTCAGAAGAGGACGAAGTTATCTGCACGGCATTCAGCTATCATGCAACAGCTGCACCACTGCTGCATTTTGGCGTAAAGATCGTGTTTTGTGATGTGGAACCGGATACGGGCAACATTGATACTGCACAGATCGAACAGCTGATCACGCCAAAGACCCGGGCCATTGTGACGAACGACCAGTGGGGACACCCTTGTGATAAGGAACGGGTGCTGGAATTGTGCCGACGACACGGCCTGCGTTATGTGGAAGATTGTTCTCATGCTCATTTCGCGCAGTACAGGGGCCGGTATGTCGGCACTTTTGGAGACGTTGCCTGCTGGAGCCTGCAGGGGCGGAAGCTTCTTTCCGGCGGCGAGGGCGGTATCCTTTTAACAGACGATCAGGATCTTTACGAGCGGGCGGTTCTTCTGGGGCATAATCTGAAGCGCCCTGCCCAGAGCGTCAAAAATGAGATCTATCGGCCGCTTGATCGGACGGGCTATGGCCTGAAACTCCGAATGCATCCGCTGGCTGCACTGATGATCGACCACGAACTGAAAAACTATTGCTTTTCTTGGATTGAATCCCGTGCCAGAACACTGGAATATTTTCAGTCTCAGCTGCAGGGTACCTTTCTGCGGCCCATGGCCCGCCGCGACTATGTTACGTCAATGGGCGCATGGTATGGCTTTATGCCACGGTTGGACCCTGCATATAAAGTTGATCGGGAACATTTTATCCGCTGGATGAATGACCAGCAGTTGCAGATAAGTATCCCGAAATCTCGTCCAATCCCGGATTATGCACTGTTTGCGCCGGATCGGTTCCCCATTGGGCACTTTACCAAGCATCCGGTCGGAACATATCTGAATGCACAGTCGTACTATGCGCAGATCGTCAATATCCCAACCTTTACATTTGAAGAATATGATCAGATTGATCGATACATCGAAAGGATTCATGAATATGAGAGGATGTTTCTGTGATTGAGTTTCGAGAAGATGTTTCCGTAGAAAAGCTGGTGAAACTGCACCCGCTGATCTATGATGAACCGTTTCCGCTGGAAAGCTATCAGCGCAAAAGGGAGAACGGCAAGCGTTTGGCAAACATTGGTTTCTTTCAGGGAAAAACAATTTTGGGATACTGTGTTGTCATTGATCTTCCAGAGGAAAAACGCTATCATGCTTGGGTAGGCGGGACACTGCCGGAATATCAGGCCAAGGGTGTTTTTTCACAATTCTACGATTGGCTGATCCAGCAGGCAGCCGGGAGGGGATACCAGTTCGTAACAGGCAACACGGATAACTACAAACCCAATATGCTGCGGCTCATGATTCGGAAAGGGTTTGATATCATTGGTGCGGACAAGACACGGCACGGAGACGGCATAAAAGTACTGCTCCGTTACACAGTGCACAAACCAATCCGGCTACGCTTGAGTATCACGAATGCCTGCAATTTCAACTGCTTCTTCTGCCATCATGACGGAGTTGTCATCCCACAGACTGTAAGCCTGACGCTCCCGCAGTTGGAGCGTATCCTCATACAGGCAAAAAAATCCTGCCTAGAAGAACTTACCATCACGGGTGGAGAACCTGCCGTGTACTTCCCGGCGGTTGAGTACATTCTGCGGTATTGCGGTAGCTGGGATCATCCGCCCAGGATCAAAATTGCGACGAATGGCGTGCTGTGGTCAGAAGAACGCATTAAGGTACTGAAGCACTATCCGGGAAAGATAAAACTGAATATTTCGTTTCATAGCGTCAGAGAAGCGCAGTTCGGGCAGATCTACGGATACAGCATTCCGCGGGAGACCTATGATCTGCTGTTTCGGAACCTCCGTGCGCAGGGGATAGAATGCCGTCTCAATGTTACTGTGTTGCGCGGGATCAACAGTTCACCGCAGGCAATGCGTGAGTTGCTTTGCTACGCGGATGAAAACGGGATCGCGGCAGTTAACCTTATGGAGTTGCTTCTGACCCGAAAACAGACGGAACTTTTTGCGTATTACTGTCCACAGAACGAGATCGTTCAGAATCTGCTGACAGGAGCCGATGGAACGTACCAGTGCAGGCTGGCAGAGCAGACCCGGAAAAAGACGATATACGAAGTGACAGGTGAACATGGCGTGATCCGGGCCGCAGTCTACCGCCTTTCATGCCGGGCTGGCTGCGAAAACTGCCTGCAGGAAAATGATATTACTATCGGGGCTGACGGAAGAGGGCATCCATGCTACATCGATTCCGCAGTGTGCTGCGGGTCGGCGTTGGACTCGTTGGACGAAATGATTGCGCAGTGTGAGGCATATGTGCGGAATCAGCCGGAGGGATACAGTATGCATCAGTTGTATTGGGGAAACCAGCATGAAGCTTCTGTTTGAACCGGATGCTCCGGTACAAATCTTGCCGGAAACGCTGCAGGAGACGGAACTGCTCGCTTCCGATGCGGTCAGTGCAAAGCTGAACTTTCGGCTCATGTCCGCACTGCCGAACCGGGACTGCTGGTGCCTTTGCAGCGGGAAAGAGACATTTTCTATCCGGCCGGACAGCCGGGAGATCGTATTCCCGGCAGACCTTGGACCTGAGGCTTTCTGCTATGCGCTGCGGGTGGCATCGGATGGTATTTTACTGGACAGGGGCAGTATTCCGCTGCACTGTGCTGCCGTAATTGCTGCGGGACGACAGGTGTTTTTGTTTGCTGAACCCGGCGGCGGGAAATCTTATTTTGCAGATATGCTCTGTGAAATTTTCCAAGGAGCCGTTCTGATCGGAGATGATCACGTTGTGGTAGGCGGTTGCATCACCGGCAACCGGGTACGCCGCCTGCGCGGAGCAAAACGGGAGATGCTGGGTTATGCCCGCAATGAGGGGAGTGTGATGCAGCAGATACCCGCTAAAAAAATCGGTATTGTGCTTGGCTGTACATGTGCGCGGTGTGCGCCTGTATCGTCGGTACAGCGGCGGGAACTTATCTGCCGTGCGTCCGGCGGAAAGTATCTTTTGCAAGATCCGATGTTTCAGGGAAAACGATATCAGATCGATGAGATATTCGGTTGTGCCAAAAAAGAACAGTATCAGATAAAGCTGCTTGACTTTGCGGCGGGATTCGATTCCTTTTTCAGCGTATCCGGTTCGTTTGAAGAAATTGGATGGTATCTGAAAGAAATCATTGATCCAGAAAGAAGATGATTTGATATGCTGGGATTTGTGGGACTGATCGTTTCGGTAGTCCTTTTTATTTTGCTGACTTTCCGCGGATGGAACATGGCAGTAGCCAGTGTGCTTTCCAGTGTGCTGATCCTGCTGTTTAACCGGATGAATCTGTTCAAAGGCTTTGCGGAAAGCTATACGCAGGGATTTTCAGAGTTTGCTGGCAGCTGGTGGCTTTTGTTTCTTCTTGGAACAACCTTTGGCAGGTGTATGCAGGACATGGGGCTGTCGGATGCGATGGCTCGTGTGATCTACGCCCGATTCCGGGGCCGGGTGATTTTGGCGGTTCTGGCAGTCTCTTTTGTACTTTCCTACGGGGGAATCGGTACCTTTGTGATTGCATTTACCGTGTATCCGATTGCTTCCAGACTGTTTCAAGAAGCGCGTATTTCAAGAAATCTGCTGCCAGCTGTAATGCTGTTCTGTCCAACCACAATGTGTATGACGATGCTGCCCGGAACACCTTCGATCCAGAATATGATCCCCACCAGCTTTCTGGGCACCAGCATCTATGCAGCGCCGTTGTTTGGCACGGTAGCAGCGGCGCTGACTGGTGTCATAGGGTATTTGTACTTTTGGTATACCACCGCAGCAGAACAGCCAGTCGACACAGGACCGTCAGTTGCTGGAAAGATGAAAATCGCCCCGGCAGATTATCTTTCCTTCTTGCCATGTATCTGTCTGTGGGGCATTGCGTTTTTTATGAATCGGGTCGGAATCGAAAGCCGGACCGCAGTGGCCGTTGCCATGGCGGCCGCAATCGGTGTTTGCATCGTGCTGAAGCGCCCCAGCGTTTCTGTTCAGAAAAGCATCAACGAAGGCTCGATGCAGGGGTTAAAGACACTGGCTGCAACATCTTGCATCATGGGTTATGGAGCACTTGTGCAGTCTACCGATGGTTTTCGGCTTTGTCTGCAACAACTGCTCCGTATATCCACATCGCCGGTGCTGACAAGTATTCTTGCCATTAATGTGATCGCGGCAGTGACAGGTTCTTCCACGGCCAGCTTGCAGCTCTATTATAAGCTGTTTTCGGGGCAGATCGCGCAGATCACGCTTCCCAAAGCATTGATCCACCGGGTCACAGCAATCGCATCCGGCGGATTGGACTCCATGCCCTATGCGACCGGCGTCGCGATTGCGAACGAATTGGCAAAAACCAGCTTGAGGGATACATATCGGCATATTTTTATTACCTGTGCACTGATCCCGCTTGCAGTGCTTAGCATTATGCTGCTCCTATTGAGTGTATAGGTCTGAATATAGGGGCTGTGAAGCAGAAACCGGACATTCAGTTGTCGTTACTTATAACTCTTGTGCCTGACCATTCCAAAGGTGCTTGTACTAGTTACATATATGTTAAAAATGAAAGCATTAGAGTGCGGCCACTCAAACCAATGCCGTCAAGTCGGTGGGAAATAGGGCGATTTTATTTGTCGAAGAGTAAGTGCACGGTTTCTGCACGGATTTTGCACGGTTTCAAAACGTGCAAAGGGTGCTTTTCGTTGCAAAATCTGACAAAGAGTGCAGAAATTGCAGAGTGAAAAATCACGTTGCTTTGATTAAAAATGATGATGACTCGAAACTTCCATAAATTGAGACGAACCGGCGGCTTGCTCTCTTAATCAGTGGGCCCAGGGTTCGAGTCCCTGGAGGTGCACCACAACAACAAAATCCGAACTTTTTTCCGATAG
>ENA-ORCP01002327-ORCP01002327.1-human-gut-metagenome-genome-assembly--contig:-NODE-2327-length-15344-cov-6.628480_pt1 | contig 15344 bp, 15 predicted proteins | sample MGYA00242990_ERZ507991 | MGnify/ENA primary metagenome ERZ507991 (study PRJEB26167, sample SAMN06115496) | human gut metagenome | host: Homo sapiens | place: China:Henan | collected 2015-05-07... | reverse complement strand
GAATGATCTGCCGCTGACGCTTGTGCTTTCGTGGTATGAGCAGAAGGCTGTGTGCATATTGCTGACGCTTTTATATCTTGGAATAAAGAATATTTTTCTCGGTCCGACGATACCTGCATTTGTGTCGCCAAACGTACTGAAAACACTTGTGGATAACTATAACCTTACACCTGTTGACACGCCTGAAAATGATCTAAAAAAAATACTCGGATAATATTTGCCGCTGCGTTCCCGCTATATTAAGGACCGCGGCGGCTTGCTTTTTTACAGTACACAGCAAATTTACTGCCGCCGCCCCCCAAAAAAATAAAAAACTATGAAACACCGTTTTCTTGCGGTTTCGGAGCATCTGTGGTATAATTATTCCGATAATTTTGCGAAAAGGTGAGAAAATGGGTTCTTTTAAAAGATCTCTGCCGTATGCATTTTCTTTTGCTGCGGCAGTTTTTATGGTAATGGCAGCTGAGCTCATCGGGGACAACGAAATAATTTTTCCTGAGATAACGGCGGTCGCCATTGGTGCATTGGCTGCGCCGAAACGGGCTTGGAACACTTCTCGGCTGCGGCTTTTTCTGACTATATCTGCGGCGGCGTTTTTGGGTGTGGGGATCGTCAGGTTCGTGCCGCTGACCCTTGTTTTTCAGGTGCCTTTGGGGCTGGTGTGTGTGCTGACGTTGGTAACGCTGTCGGGAACGGAATTTATCCCTGCGGTTTCGGCATGTGTGCTGCCGATATTAATGTGTACGGAGACTGTAGTTTACATAATATCGGTGGCTGTTATGGTCGGAATGATCCTGCTTATGCAGATCATTCTCGAAAAGCTTGGGGTGCGTGAAAAATATGATTTTCACCCTGTTGAGATAAGCCGCAGACTTTTGAAGCTGCGGATAAAACAGGCGGTCATTGCAAGCCTTTTATGTGCGCTGCCTGCAATATTTCACGAGCCGTTTTTTTTCGCTCCTCCGCTTATTGTGGCGTTTATTGAACTCAGCAAGCCAAAGTCAAAGCTTCGGACAAAAAGCAATGCTTTCAAAGCTGTGCTGCTTGTTATTGCTGCGGCTTTTCTCGGTGCGGGAGCAAGGCTGCTGATAGTGGAAACGGCGGGACTTCCCCTCACTCTTGCTGCGGCGGTTTCCTGCGGCGTGATTCTTTTTGCCGTTTATAAAGCAGGGCTGTTTTTTCCGCCCTGCGGCGCTGTTGCGACCCTGCCGCTCATAATCCCGTCAGCGGCTGTTATAAAGTTTCCTTTTGAAGTCACGGCAGGTATTCTTGTTTTTACCGCTGCCGCATTTATTCTTTTCAAGGAAAATTGACCGCAATTTATTGCCGGTTTTTATATATACAGCAAGTAATTTTGTATCATATATACAAATCAGATTAATTCCGGTTGCATTTTTTTGCTTTTTGTGTTAAAATATATAGGATATTTTAATCAGATCATTGTAGAAAGAGGTAATTCAAATGGATAAGGCACAATTCCTTGCCAAAATAAACGATAATCTTCTCACAGACGGAAGAACAGACATTAAACACGCTTCCGTAAAGCAGCTCCATAACGCTGTTTCAAGAGCCGTTATGGGCGATATTATCCCATTCTGGAAAGAAACAGAGCTCCGCCATAATTCAGGCAGACGTGCATACTACCTTTCCGCTGAGTTCCTTATGGGACGTGCTGTTTTCAACAACCTTTACTGCGCAGGTCTTCTTAATGAAGCTAAGGAGATATTCTCCGACAACGGCGTTGATATTGCCTGCCTTGAAGAAGTAGAGGACGCTGCTCTCGGCAACGGCGGTCTCGGCAGACTTGCTGCATGCTTCCTTGATTCGGCTGCTACCTGCGATATTCCGCTCAACGGCTACGGCATTAGATACAGATACGGTCTTTTCAAGCAGTCTATCGGCAACGGCTTCCAGCAGGAAAGCGCAGACGCATGGCTTGATTTCGGCGACGCATGGAGCATCAGATGTGAAGATGAAGCCGTAAGAGTTGACTTCGGCGATCAGTCGGTTCTCGCTGTTCCGTACGATACACCTATCATCGGCTACGGCGGAAAAGCTATCAACACACTCCGCCTCTGGCAGAGCGAACCGTTAAAGGGCTTTGATTTCGGTGCATTTGACAATCAGGACTATATGAAGGCTTCCGAAAGCACTATTCTTGCCGAGGCAGTTTCAGATGTTCTTTATCCTAACGACAACACCGAAAAGGGTCTCCGCCTCAGACTGAAGCAGCAGTATTTCTTTGTTTCAGCGTCCATTCAGGATATTGTACGCCGCTATAAGGCTGCTCACGGTGATGATTTCTCCAAGTTTGCGGAATGCTATGCTATCCAGCTCAACGATACTCACCCGACAGTTGCTATCCCTGAGCTTATCAGAATATTTATGTTCAAGGAAGGTATGTCCTTCAAGGAAGCATTCGACATCGCTCAGAAGACCTGCAACTACACCAACCATACAGTTATGGGTGAAGCACTTGAAAAATGGGGCATCGACCTCTTCAAGAGCGTTCTTCCTACAATCTACGAAATTATCCTTATGATAAATGACTATCTCAAGAAGTATCTTGCCTCGATCGGTCAGACAGAAAATCAGATAAACAGCAAGCTTATCGTTGACGGCGACCGTATCCATATGGCAAGAATGGCTATCTTTGCATCATCACATACAAACGGTGTTGCCGAGCTTCATACAGAGATACTTAAAAATGACGTACTCAAGGACTGGTACGAAATATTCCCTGAACGTTTCCAGAACAAGACCAACGGTATCACCCCACGCCGCTGGCTCGGACTTTGCAATGAGGAGCTTTCCTCACTTATCACAGAAAAGATCGGCGACGGCTGGATAACAGACCTTTCCGAACTGAAGCAGCTTGAAAAATTCGTTGACGACCATAACACTATCCAGTGTTTTATGGACATCAAGCACACAAAGAAGCAGCAGCTCTGCGACTATATTGCAAAGCATGAGGGTATTATCCTCAATCCTGATTTCGTATTTGATATTCAGGTAAAGCGTCTGCATGAATACAAGCGTCAGCTTCTTAATGCATTCTCCATTATGGATCTTTACTTCCGGATAAAAGACGGCAAGCTCCCCGATCTCCAGCCGACAGCATTTATTTTCGGTGCAAAGGCAGCTCCCGCATACAGACGTGCAAAGGGTATCATCAAGTATATCAACGAGGTGGCAAACCTTGTGAACAATGACCCTGCAACAAGAGATAAGCTTGCAGTTATCTTTGTTCAGAACTACAATGTTTCCTATGCCGAAAAGCTTATTCCGGCAGCAGATATTTCCGAGCAGATCTCAACAGCAGGTCTTGAAGCAAGCGGCACAGGCAATATGAAATTTATGCTCAACGGTGCTGTAACACTCGGTACATACGACGGTGCAAACGTTGAAATAGTAGAAGAAGCAGGCTGGGAGAACGAATATATCTTCGGCTGCCGTGTTGAAGAGATAGAAAAGATCAAGCCAACATACCGCCCGAAGGAAAAGATCTACTATACCAACGAACGTGTAAAGAGAGTTGTAAACACACTTGTTGACGGCACATTCAACGACGGTGACACAGGTATGTTCGGCGAGCTTTTCAATGCCCTTATCAACGGCACAAGCTGGCATAAGCCTGACCATTACTTCCTCCTTGCAGACCTTGAAGGCTACGTTGATACAAAGCTCCGTGCTCTTTACGACTACAAAAACAGAGAAGTATTCTCCAAGAAGTGCTGGATGAACATTGCAAACAGCGGCAAGTTCTCATCTGACAGAACAGTTACACAGTACGCTGAAGAGCTTTGGAAGCTTTAATACTAAGAAATAAAAAAATCGGCACAATGCAGTTCTGAATAAAGTTCTGCATTGTGCCTTTTTTGTTTTTATTTTTTGAATATCAGCTTTTGCTTTAAGCTGCCCCATAGCAGTCCAAAGGATAAAAAGTACGGACTGTTACTTTTCATACTAATAACCATTTGTTCTATGGATAAAGACGGTGGATAGAATACGTCCAATCAAAGAAAACGACCGCAGACAGGCTGCCGCCTTTCAAGGGAGTTTGATGCAGAGTGGGCGTATTATAGCCACCGTATTTTATCCATAGGTTAAATGGTTATTAGTATCAGTCAAGCTGCAGCTCTTTGCATTTTTCATTGAAATGCTCTTCAAGCTTTGGATACCATGAGGTGTCCTTTTCATAGAAAACCATAGTTATTTCCATATCGTTGTTTTCAGGGAATGCTTTTATGGCTTCAAGGGCAGTATCAATGGCAGCAAGCTTCGGGTAGCCGTAGATCCCTCCCGAAACAAGCGGAAATGCAATGCTTTTGCAGCCGTTTTCCTTTGCAAGAGCCAGCGCACTTTCATAGCAGGAATAAAGCTTTTCACGCTCGCCCTCATTGCCGCCGTGCCATACGGGACCCACTGTATGGATAATGTATTTGCAGGGCATTTTATAGCCCTTTGTGATCTTTGAGCAGCCTGTTTTGCAGCCGTAAAGCGTCATACATTCCGCAAGAAGCTCTTCCCCTGCCGCCTTATGGATCGCTCCGTCAACTCCGCCGCCGCCGAGAAGTGAAGTGTTCGCTGCATTGACCACCGCATCACATTCAAATTTGGTAATATCACCAATGTACATTTTTACTGACATGAGCTTTGTCCTTTCATACTTGTTTTAAAAAGCATATCTGCCCTTTCGGTTGCAACACCGTATGAGATCATAAATCTTACACCGGTTTCACCGAAACGCCTGTGAAGCTCTTCCTTGCTGTCTTTAAGTATGCCCGATGCAATAAGCATTGCAAGACCGTGAGTATATGTGACCATTGCTGTCATATATTTTTCCGTAAGGGCATAGTCTATCTCCATTGCATCGGACATTCCGGACAGTATCTGTCTGTTGCATTCATGGCTCATAGCATTGATAAGCTGACCGTTGTAAAGGCTTCCTCCCGATTCTGCGAAGATGAACTTTACAAGATTAGGCTCGTCTATTGCCATATCAATATAATTCAATCCGATCTTTTCAAATTCCTCGGGGATATTTTTTTCGACCATATTTGTTTTTTCACTTGCATACTTATAAGCAGCCTCGGCAAGGGCTTTGCGCAGTCCTTCCATACTTCCGAAGTGCCACGAAATAGGCTGAGTTGAGCAGCCCAGCTTATTTGATAAGGTCTTTATTGTTATCGCATTGTAGCCGTCCTCTATAAGCATTTCAAGAGCCGCATTGAGAATATTCTCCTTAGGTATTTTAGGGTAGCTTGGCATAGTATTGGTTCCTCCGTCTGTTCCGTAATGATGCAGCGAAAACGTTTAGATAAGAGCCTGCACCAAGCGTCGGTATACCTTTTATGGCAGACTATATGTAAAAATTTTCAAGAATAATAAAATGGTAAATCGTATTTTTATTATACAGCACAAACGAAACCGATGTCAATAGCCTGAAGCATATAAAAAACAGTCATAATCATATACTGCAGCACATACAATGTGAAAAAGGAGTGCTGTAAATATGAATGAAGTAAATAAAAAAGATACCACAATACATAACCTTATCCTTGAGGGCAGAAAAAGGCTTTCCGTTTCGGGAGTGACAGACGTTGACAGCTTTGATGAAAACACCGTCCTGCTCTATACCAATATGGGAGAGCTTACCGTAAAGGGCAGCGATCTCCACGTCAACGATCTTTCCGTTACAAGCGGAGAGATGAACATTGAGGGCGATATTCAGGCTGTTATTTACGGCGATAAGGAACGTCAGTCACCCCTCGGATTTATAGGAAAGCTATTCAGATGAGGTGAGCGTTTGAGTTTGGAAACTTTTTTCACCGTATCGGAACAGACGATGCAGTTTCTGATGTCCTGCGTGCTTGGGGTGCTGATCGGGATACTTTATGACTGTTTCAGGGTCATAAGAATAATATTTCCCTATGCAAGAAAGACAGGCACTGTATGCGTAAGCGATATAATATTTATGCTTTGCTGGGGAGCGGCACTGTTTCTGTTTTCCGTACAGTTCTGCCGCAGCAGCGTAAGATTTTATTGTGCGGCAGGGTCTTTTCTCGGATTTGTGCTTTATATACTGACGATAGGAAATTTTGTGACGGGGATAATAAGAGCCATAGCCAACGCAGTCTGCAAAGCTTTACAAAAGGTATATTCCGTCATTTTTGCACCCATAGTAAAATTAATTTGTCCAAAAAAACTTAACATATTTGTGCATAGTTATGAAAATAAGGAAAAGGAAAAAAGAAATTTATTTTCCCTCTTGAAAAATAAGCGTAATATGTTGTATAATAATAAAACCAATAATGGTTGATTATACTCTGATATTAATGCCGGGAGGTGAACAATGTGAGCGGAGAATATAAAGCCTATACAAAGCAGCGCCAAAAGGAAATGAATGCACAGCGGCGCAAACGTACGGGCGGACCTTTTATGCACCTGATAGTAACTCTTGCGGGAACTGCATTTGTGGTCTATTGTATCTGTTCCTTTGTTCTGACGCAGGCTGATATTGCAGAGAAAAAACAGGAGCTTGCTGCCCTTAACGAAAAAGCAGCGGAGCTTGAGATCGAGAACGACGAATATTCAAGCATTCTCGCCGAGGACGATGAACGTGCCTATATGGAGAGGATCGCAGTAGATGTGCTTGGCTATGCTTACCCCAATGAGCGTCGTTTTTACGATACCACAAGAAATTAAATCCCTAAAGGGATTTAAGGAAGCACTGATTAAATCTCGTCTAACGACTTGGCACACATCTTGCTTGCAGATTTAATCAGTACTTCCTTAACAATAACAAAATGAGAGGATCAGTAATTTTTTTATGCAGCTGGAAGTAGGAAAAATTTACGAAGGTAAAGTTACAGGAATAACAAAGTTCGGAGCATTTGTAGAGCTCGAACCGGGCACAACGGGTATGGTACATATCAGTGAGGTTGCCAATACGTTTGTAAACGAGATCAAGGATCATCTTACAGAAGGACAGACCGTAAAGGTAAAAGTCCTCGCTGTAAATGACGACGGCAAAATTTCGCTTTCCATAAAAAAAGCAGTTGATAATCCGCCACCGCGCAGAGAATTCAACAATAAAAGACCGTATAACAACAACGGCGGAAACAAGCCGCAGCAGGAAAAAGCTCCTCAGACTCCTGAAGCAGCTTTTGAGGATATGCTCAATAAATTCAAGCAGAATTCCGAAGAGCGTATGTGCGACATTAAGAAAAATGTTGACAACAAGCGCAGAAGCCAGTCCAGAAGAAAATAATTATGCATTTTTATCGGGTATGCCTTATGGTTTGCCCGATTTTTATTTTTTTATTTTGGCGGCGGCATAAGCTTTGCTGCTGTTCGCAGGTCTGCAAGCCGCCGCAGTCGTTACAATGAGCGGACACTCACATTCTTACGGCGCGGCTGCTTTCTTCGGATCTCACGCTGAATTCGGGCGCGTCCCCCAAAAAATAAAAAAATCAGCAGACCACATAATGTGATCTGCTGATAACCAAATTGGTGACCCGTACGGGAATTGAACCCATGATTCCACCGTGAAAGGGTGGCGTCTTAACCCCTTGACCAACGGGCCTTATGTGGTAGCGGCAGTAAGACTTGAACTTACGACCTACCGGGTATGAACCGGTTGCTCTAGCCAACTGAGCTATGCCGCCATATAAAACGCTTGACACTTGACTGTCGTTCGTTTCAGTTTCAAGCGACTATTACATTATACTCTGTTGACCGACTTTTGTCAATACATTTTTATAAAAAAATCTCGTTTTGTAGGATTTTATATATCATAATGTAATTATCCTGCACATATTGTATATTATGCACAACAAATGCAGGATAATTCACTGTTTTAGACAAGAACTATTTCAACAGTTGACAGATCTGTATTTCTGAATGCGGAAAGCGAAAAAACATAACCATCATTCATTTTCTGCTTAACACCTCTTATCGAAAATTCCATATTGTAGATAAAATCCTGATGTGCAGGCACTGTAAGATTCATAAGCTCATCTGTATAATAGTGATTTCTTTTCCCTGCCGCTGTTGTGTTAAGAGAGGAAATAACAAATGTTCTGCCGTCGGGAGCCCATTCTTCATCGGAATTATTTTTCCCGTATATGGTCAGCTTTATTGAATCATCGTTTATTTCACAGTTTTCAATGCCTATCTGAATGTAATTTTCATCTGCAGGTCCATCTGAATCATAGGAAATAATAACAGGAACTGTCCTTGATGAATCAAAAAGCTTCAGATCTGCTCCGAAGATCTCTCTGTATACATTAAAAAACAGATTCACTGCCGCCGCCAGCAGAATTATTCCGCAAATGCACATAACAGAGTATCTGAATGCGTGTTTTTTAAAATATTCGCTGTTTTTTTCAGGTGCATATCCCTGCCAATTGATCTTTTCTTTTTCCACTGTTACCACTCCAAAATGTTAAATTTGATCATAGCCTATTTCCGCAACAAATTTTTCAGCGTCCTGAATATTTATGCCTCTCACACGATGGATCTGAACATTCTCGCCCATTGTATAAATCACAAAATCACAGGACTGATTCATTTTCTGAAAGATCGTCTGTCTTAGCTCAACCGAGGTTATTTTCGACTTCGGCAGAGTAATATAATGAAATTGATAAAACCTGCAGTATCTCATACAGATTATGTCCCCTTCGCTGCCCAAGCCGTTGGTATAGAACGCTGTAAGCTTCACTACAAGCAGATGCACAGCTGAGATCTCTCCCATCACTGCGACGAACAGGATAACGCTGTACCACCCCGGCAGATATATTACTAAGGCAAATGCCGCAAGCATCACTCCGAATATCATGACCGTCGGCGGACCGATAAATCTCATTATATAATTCCACCTCGGATTGACCGAGGTTTCAATAAGCGGAAACTCAGGCATAAGCATTCTCATTACGCCCATAACGCTTTTTTTCGTTGTTATAGGAACAAAAACAGGAATCTCATTCCGTGATTTTCCATACCCCGAACAGCTTACATGGACCGACATTACCTTGCATATTTTCATAAGGAGGTTTTGTCGAATATCAGCATAATTTATACGCTCTGTATTAATGTGATATTTCCATTTTGAGAAGAAGCCATTCCTTATGAGAATACTTTTTCCGCTTCTTTGTATTGTAAAATTTATATGCCGCAGATAATTTGATATAAACGAGTAAAGCCAGCCTGCCGCAACTATTATCATTGATACGACTGTTGCAGGCGTTATACCGTTAATGATCTTTTGTGCTATTTCCGTTACATCATTTACTGCAATTATAAACCTTTCTTCAAGCTCACGGTCAACAAGACGTCCGCCTTGGATAAGTAATGTACCGAAATAGAGTATACCCGATAAGCTGGAAGAAAACACAAATGAGAACAACAATAATATAGTCTTTGGAACTTTATATGTGAGTTTAGCTCCGCTTTCTTTTATTGGTATTTTATTGAATAGTTCTTTGTAATCTTTTAATTTTACTACTATCTTTACGTCCGGGTCGGAGATCTTTCCCACTGCCGAACAGCAGTCGGTTTCTATTGCTATTTTAACTGCCCGTATCGGTCTTAATATCAACGCTCTTTTGCTTGAAACAGCGGACATTGATTTATACGGAATAAAAAAATCCTCTTTTATAAAAAATCCGAAGCTGAACGAAATACCTTTTTCCGTCATCTCGTATCGTATATTCCACCATCTGAAAAATGCTGCACCAAGTATCACAAGAATGACAAGCACATCAAGATATGCCCCGCTGAGCCAGCTGTAAAAGTCAACATCAAGTGAAAACAGACCTCTCAAAAGCGGAATGAGCAGCAGCCAGAAATTCCTGGTCGTATATTGGAGAAGTGCTATCGGGTGTTGTTTTTTCACTCCTGTGATCCTCCTTTCCGTCAGAATATAATGTTTTACTCCTCATCGGCGGCTGCTTTTTCGTTTTCATTTTCGGGATCTTCACTGCGTTTTTTTATGTCCTTAAGTATAAAATCCGATATTTCATTCAAGTCTGATTGTGACAGAAACATGAACATCATTCGTCCGCCGTGAGCACTCATTACTAAAAAGTTAAAGCTTGTATACTTTGAAAGCGGTGCAGAGATCGTTGTTACATATTGTATAGCCGAAAGCTTCATATACTGAGTGTTTTTAAAAAACACTCCCGAAACAGATATAAGATCGGTATCGCTGACATAGTATTTAACAGAATTATACCATAAGGGCAAAAAAATCAAAATAAACAAAACGTATACTGCTATGACCAGTCCAATAAGCACCCATATGATTATTTCAGTAACCGTGTTTTTTTCCACATTGAAATAGTCAGGGTACATCAGCTGTAATCTATACAATAAGTATTTTAAGCCTATTGTTATTACAACAAGCAATAGAAATGTTATTACTCTAAGTATGTTAAGGCTTTTTGTATCCGCATAGTATTTTTTCATACAGTAAATGTCCTCCAAAAATTGCGTCGTACATATAATTATATTATACCATATTTAAATATTTTTTTAAACCTCTATATTTAATTTTCTTTAGCTGTACACATTTTTATTTACTCGGGAGATCATTGTTTTGAGCTTTATTTATAATACTATATGTAATTTTATATCTGATATAAACAATTTGTTGTGGAACACTGTTACTATAATAATTATATTCGCCGCAGGTATATTTCTTACCTTTCGTCTGGGATTTATACAATTCCGTCACCCTTTAAAGGTTCTTAAAAGCACTTTATTTGCTCCGCGCTCTGAGAATAACAGTTCGGAAAAAGGAATTTCAAAGATGCAGGCATTGTCGACTGCTCTTGCCGCTTCTATGGGAACAGGAAATATTATCGGAGTTGCAACAGCAATTTCTGTCGGCGGATGCGGTGCGGTTTTCTGGATGATCCTGTCCGCATTTGTTGTAATGGCTTTTGCCTTTACGGAAAATGTGCTTGGCATAAAATACAAACAGCTTTTCTTCGACAGCTCTTCTGCCACAGGACCTATACTTTATATTGAAAAAGGTCTTAATTCTAAGCCCCTTGCGATCGTATATGCAGCTGCCTGCACTATGGCATCATTTGGTATTGGAAATGCTGCGCAGGCAAATGCTATTTCCGGCTCTCTTGACAACTTCGGTATCTCTGTCAATGTAAGCGGCATTATTTTTTCATTTCTTGTTTTATTTGTAATTTTCATTGGCGGAAGCTTTATTGTAAAATTGACCGAGCGCATCATACCGTTTATTTCTCTTTTTTATATTATCGGTGCTGTTTTTGTTATAGTTTTATATGGCAATAATATTTTAAATATATTACAAGACATTTTTTTATCTGCCTTTGGTTTTAAACAGGTTTTAGGCGGTACTGCGGGTTTAATTATTAAGCAATCATTAACAGTCGGACTTCGCCGTGGTATATTTTCAAACGAAGCCGGTATGGGAAGTTCCGTTTTTGCACATACCGAAACCGACTGCCGCTCCCCTGAAATAATGGGAATGTGGGCAATGGCTGAAGTTTTTATAGATACAATTTTGTGCTGTACTCTGACAGCTTTAGTTATTCTTTGCACAGGTTCCGATGCTGCAGATCTTGATGGTGCGGATATTATAATTTATGCTTTTAAGTGCGGATTTGGAAATTATGCAGGTATATTTGTTGCTGTTTCGAATACTGTTTTTGCATTTGCCTCTATTCTTGGCTGGTATTTCTACGGTGAAAAATGCGTCAATTATCTTTTCCACGGAAATGTAAAAACAATAAATTTATACAAACTGTTATATGCTGTTACAGTATATTTCGGTGCTGTTTCGCAGCTTAATTTAATATGGGATCTCTCCGACATAATGAATGCTTTTATGATGTTTCCCAATCTTGCTGCAATTCTGATACTCAGTAAAGAAGCTAAGCCATATTCAGACAAATTATAGTTTTTCATTGAGCGAGCAATTTGTTATTTTTCATACATAATCAGAAGAGTTCCGTCAGGTCCGCCGCAGGCGGCTAAATAAAAATATAAAAAAGCATCAAATGTTATGTTTATTTTCACCTTTATGTAAAGTGTTATAACTTTACGTCATATTATTTGTTAAATACTTTTCTTTATGTTGCTTTTTAATAGTAATTTGGTCTTTTTGCAGTTCGATATATGTAATTTACTGTTGATTTTTTCACAAAATGTGCTATAATAATAGTGTTGACCGCATTTAGGCGATGATTTTAAAATTTAAGGAGATTTTATCATGCTGGATATTAAATTTGTCCGTGAAAATCCTGACATTGTTAAGGAAAATATTAAAAAGAAATTTCAGGACGCTAAGCTTCCTCTCGTTGATGAAGTAATTTCTATTGATGCTGAGCTTCGTGCTGCCAAAACAGAGGCTGACGAGCTCCGTGCTATACGCAATAAGACTTCCAAGGAGATCGGTGCTCTCATGGGACAGGGCAAAAAGGAAGAGGCTGAGGCTGCTAAGGAAAAAGTAAATGAATTCGGCGACCGTCTTGCTGCTCTTGAAACCAAAGAATCCGAACTCGGTGAACAGCTCACAAAGAAAATGATGGTCATTCCTAACATCATTGACCCAACTGTTCCTATCGGTAAGGACGATTCGGAAAACGTTGAGATAACACGTTACGGCGACCCTGTTGTTCCTGATTTTGAAGTACCATACCACGCTGATATTATGGAAAGCTTCAATGGTATTGACCTTGATGCAGCCAGAAAAGTGGCAGGAAATGGTTTTTATTACCTTATGGGCGATATTGCAAGACTTCATTCCGCAGTTATTTCATATGCCCGTGATTTTATGATAAACCGTGGCTTCACATACTGCGTACCGCCTTTTATGATCCGCAGCAACGTTGTTACAGGCGTTATGAGCTTTGCTGAAATGGACGCTATGATGTATAAGATCGAAGGCGAAGACCTTTACCTTATCGGTACTTCTGAACATTCTATGATCGGTAAGTACATTGACACAATTATCCCTGAAGACACACTTCCACACACTCTTACAAGCTATTCACCTTGTTTCCGTAAGGAAAAGGGTGCTCACGGCATTGAAGAACGTGGCGTATATCGTATCCACCAGTTTGAAAAGCAGGAAATGATCGTTGTCTGCAAGCCTGAGGACAGCAAAATGTGGTTCGATAAACTCTGGCAGAACACTGTTGACCTTTTCCGCTCTATGGATATTCCTGTTCGTACAATTGAATGCTGCTCCGGCGACCTTGCTGACCTTAAAGTAAAATCCTACGATGTTGAAGCATGGTCACCACGTCAGAAGAAGTATTTTGAAGTCGGCAGCTGCTCAAATCTCGGTGATGCACAGGCAAGACGCCTTAAAATACGCATAAACGGCAAGGACGGCAAATATTTTGCTCATACACTTAATAATACTGTTGTTGCTCCTCCTCGTATGCTTATTGCATTCCTTGAAAATAATCTCCGGGCAGACGGTTCTGTTCGTATTCCTGAGGTTCTTCGTCCTTATATGGGCGGCACAGAAGTTCTTATTCCTAAGAAATAATCAAAACTGCATAGAAAAAGCACGGGTAAATTAAATTGCCCGTGCTTTTTGTTTTATGTAGTAAGTTTTGACGCAATATCCGATAGATCGTCAGGGTCAAAGAAATCTATTGTAATGGTACCCTTTTTTCCGTCTTTTGAGTTGATCTTCACCTTACGGCTAAGCGTTTCGTGAAGACTTATTTCCATTTCGGTAAGGTAATTCATCGCCTGTTTTTTTTCTGTATCAGCCTTTTCAGGCTCTTCTTTTTCCTCTCCATCTTTTTGTGCCAGCAGCTTTTCTATTGCACGAACGGTAATTTGTCCGTTTGCTGCACGTTCTGCAAGATCGACCATCTGCTCTTCACTCTCTGCAGCTGCAATTGCTTTGGCTTGACCTGCGGAAAGCTCCCCTTTTCTGAGTAATTCCTGCACTTTTTCAGGCATATTAAGCAGTCTGACAGCATTTGCAATGGCTGAACGTGATTTTCCAACAGCCTTTGAAAGCTCTTCCTGCGTCATATTGTAGTTTTCCATAAGCTCCTTATATGCGGCAGCTTCTTCAATCGGGTTAAGATCCTCACGCTGTATGTTCTCGATAAGTGCTATCTGTGCGGTTTCTGAGTCGCTGAACTCCTTTACAACAGCAGGTATCTCACTCATTCCGAGCATTCTGCAAGCTCTCCAACGTCGTTCGCCTGCAACTATCTGATAGCCTGTACCGGTAGAACGCACCAAAATAGGCTGTATAAGGCCATGCTGACGAATACTGTCTGCAAGAGTTGTAATGGCATTTTCATCAAAATGTCGGCGTGGCTGTGATTTATTTGGCTCTATTTCAGACATTCTTATGGTCTGAGTACCCTGTGATTCATTTATATTGTCCTCAAAAAGAGCATCCAGACCCTTTCCAAGCCCTGATTTCTTTGCCATTTGTTACTCCTTTCCTGCCATAGCAAGCTTTTTTTCCTTTTCAGCAGCTTTGTGACGTGCAAGCATTTCAGCTGCCAATGCTTCGTACGCTTCAGCACCTCTCGATGTTTTATCATAGTATATAACAGGTTTTCCGAAGCTTGGTGCTTCAGAAAGACGTACATTTCGAGGAATTACCGTCTTAAACATCTTTTTAGGGAAATGCTTTTTCACTTCACTTACGACCTGATTTGTAAGGTTAAGTCTGCTGTCATACATAGTGAAAAGTATTCCTTCAATATCAATATTGGGATTATAGCGTTTTTTCACTAAACGAACCGATTCGATAAGCTGTGAAAGTCCCTCAAGCGAGTAAAATTCACACTGAAGCGGTATTAAAACCGTGTCACAGGCACATAACGCATTGATAGTAAGCAAAGAAAGTGACGGTGGACAATCTATAAAGATATAATCATAATCAAGCTTAACGGTCAGTATCTGCATTTTAAGTCTGTTTGAACGATTATCCAAGTCAACAAGCTCAATATCCGCACCGGCAAGTGCAGAAGTTGATGAAACTACCGACACATTTTTAAAATCTGTCTTAATAATAGCGTCCTGAATACGTCTTTGACCCAAAAGTACGTCATAAACCGTTACTTCTGTACCTTTTTTCTTAATTCCAAAGCCGCTTGTGGTATTACCCTGGGCATCTATATCAATGCAAAGCACTTTTTTACCTTTTGCACCAAGGCAGGCAGCCAGATTTACAACAGTTGTTGACTTTCCGACGCCGCCTTTTTGATTGGCAACTGCAATTACGACAGCCATTTTTACCCTCCATAACAACAAAAATTTATCATAATTTAATTATAGCACACTTTTATTGTTATATCAATAGATTTTTGCCT
>ENA-ORCP01002320-ORCP01002320.1-human-gut-metagenome-genome-assembly--contig:-NODE-2320-length-15365-cov-2.811159_pt1 | contig 15365 bp, 12 predicted proteins | sample MGYA00242990_ERZ507991 | MGnify/ENA primary metagenome ERZ507991 (study PRJEB26167, sample SAMN06115496) | human gut metagenome | host: Homo sapiens | place: China:Henan | collected 2015-05-07... | reverse complement strand
AAGCCTGCCGCACACTGCTCGGCTACATGCGCGGGCTGCAAAAACGCGACGTTCCGTTTGAACGCAAGGAACGGCTCACCGCCGACGTGATTGAAAAGATGCGTGCGGCCGGCCTCCCCGACAAGGTGCAGCTGCTGGAAACCACGCACGAACTCTACACCATATTCTATCGCCTCGACGGCGTCATCGACAGCTACTACGGAGCGCTCGCGCCTTCAACCGGTCACCTCGACATCTTCGACCTCGTCCCCTATAAAGAGGGCTTCCTGCTGATGGCGCTCGACCGCAAGAACCCCGATGTGCCCGCACAGCAGATCACACAGGAAAAGATGTACGAAGCCTATGTGGAGTATCTTCATTTCAACCGCGTAATAGGCATATCCAATGTAGGCCAGCTCAACAAAGCGGTGGACGAGAACCTCTCCTCCGATCTCATCAACGTGGCAGAGGCCATGCACGACAAAAAGATTGCCCAGATAGCCGACGAAATAACGCGCCGCTATCACAACGGTGGAGCGCGCATCGTGCTCATCGCGGGTCCCTCGTCGTCAGGCAAGACCACAACCACCAAGCGCCTCGGCATCTACCTGACCACCAACCTGCTCAAGCCGAAAATGATTTCGCTTGACAACTATTTTGTCAACCGCGACAATACACCGCGCGACGAGACGGGTGACTACGATTATGAATCGCTATATGCCCTCGATCTCGACCAGTTCAACGCCGACCTCACCGCCCTGCTTGCCGGAAAAGAGGTGAAGATGCCCACCTATAGTTTTGAACTCGGCAAGCGGATTTATAAAGGGAACACCCTCCGGATCGAGGAGGATTCCATTCTGCTCATCGAAGGGATACACGGACTGAATCCGGAGCTTACGGCAAGCATCCCGGAGGAAATGAAATACCGCGTATATGTATCGGCGCTCACCACCCTCTCGATTGACGACCACAACTGGATTCCCACCACCGACAACCGACTGCTCCGCCGCATAATCCGCGACCACAAGTACCGTGGGGCATCGGCCGTAGAGTCCATCAGGCGGTGGCCAAGCGTCCGCCGCGGAGAAGAAAAATGGATTTTCCCCTACCAGGAAAACGCCGATTCCACATTCAACTCTTCGCTGCTGTTCGAACTTGGAGTGATGAAAGACTACGGTGAAGCCATCCTCAGGGATGTGCCCAACGATGCTCCGGAATATGCCGAAGCCTACCGCCTGCGCCGCTTCCTCTCCTATTTCAAGCAGATACCCGACCGCGACGTACCCCCGACATCACTGTTGCGCGAATTTCTCGGCGGCTCCTCATTCCATTATTGAACCGCAGCCACCGCCGCCACACAATCCCCATTATCCCGGCACTCAAAAGTCAGTCGCATTATATCGGTTCCGGAGCAGTTCATTCGCGCCGGAAAGGTGAATAGTGTGATTATTTTTCTTTATCTTTGCAAAATAAACCTCATTATCTCCCTTCTGCATCATGAAAAAATACAATTTTGACGAAGTGATTGACCGCCACGGCAGCGGATGTATGAAAATCGACGATTTGCGCGAACTTGTCGGTAAATACGACCTCACTCCGCGATGGATTGCCGACATGGACTTCCGTGTATGCCCCGAAATCACACAGGCCCTGATGGCACGTATCTCCCACCCCATCTACGGCTATTCACGGCCCGGCGAGAGCTACTGGACGTCGATTACCGGATGGCTGCGCAAACGCCACGGATTCATCGTGGAGCGTAACGAACTCACTTACGTCCCGGGAGTTGTGAAGGGGATAGCCTTCGCCGTGAACTTCTTCACCCAGCGCGGCGATAAAATCGTGATACAGCCACCTGTGTATCACCCGTTCAGGATGGTCATAGAAGGGAACGGCCGCATCGTTACACCCAACCCGCTGCGCCTCACCGAAAACCGCACTTATGAGATGGATCTCGAAGGCCTCGAAAAGATTTTTGCCGAAGAGCATCCGCGCATGATGATTCTCTGCAACCCTCATAACCCCATAGGGCTGCAGTGGAGCCGCGAGACACTGGCCGAAGTAGGACGTCTGTGCCGCAAATACAATGTGCTCGTTATTTCCGACGAGATTCACGGCGACCTCATGCTCGGCCATCGTGTGCACTTCCCGTTTGCTGCCTGCAGCGACGACTGCGCGAAAGTGTCGGTGACATTCGGCGCCCCGTCAAAGACATTCAACATCCCCGGCCTCGTAAGCTCCTGGTGCGTGGTCAAGAACCCCGAACTGCGTGAGCCGTTCTTCCACTGGCTCGAGGTAAACGAATTCAATGCCACCACCTTCGTATCGACCATCGGCACCGAGGCGGCCTACTGCAACGGCGAGGCATGGCTTGAGGAAGCCCTGCTCTACATCGAGGAGAACATCGACTACGTGGACCAGTATCTGCGCGAGAAGCTGCCGTGCGTGGGGATGATAAAGCCCGAGGCGTCGTTTCTGATATGGATGGACTTCCGCTCGCTCGGTTTGAGCCATGAAGAGCTTGTCGACCTGGTAGTTAACCGTGCCGGGCTGGCCCTCAACGACGGCGAGATGTTCGGCCCGCAGGGACACGGATTCATGCGTGTGAACGTGGCCACACCGCGCTGCGAACTCACCCGCGCGCTCGACAAACTGCGTAACGCCCTTGAGCCACAAGTGGCCCGTGCATGCATGCAGGAAGCATAAACTACCGTTACAATTCATTCCGACCATATTCCCTCCCGAAGAACTTATTGAAGACGCCCGCGTCACACTACCGCTGTCGAAAAGCATGTCGACACGCGCACTCATTTTAGATACACTTGCATCAGGACACTTCAATTCCGAAGCCAACCCTGTGGCATGGTGCGATGACACCCAAGTGATGGCGACAGCCCTGCAGCAATGGGACGAAGCCGCCGAGGGTACCCCCCTGCGGTTCGACCTTCAGGCGTCAGGCGCAGCCATGCGGTTTCTGACAGCTTTCTTTGCCAGCCGCCCCGGTGCCGATGTGACTCTCACCGGCTGCGAACGCCTCTGTCAGCGCCCTATGAAACCGCTTGTCGACGCCCTGCGCCAGTGCGGAGCATCGGTTGAATATCTTGCCGAGGAGGGTTATGCCCCATTGAGAATCAAGGGACAGGAACTCGCCGGAGGCTCTGTCACAATCGACGCCACCGTCTCCTCGCAATTCATTTCGGCTCTCCTTATGATTGCCCCGGCAATGAAATCCGGGCTCGACCTCCATTTCGAGGGAGAGCCGGTGTCGCTCCCCTACATAACCATGACCCTTGGCCTGATGGCCATGCGCGGAGTGGAAGCCGAACGCGAACCCCTCCGTGTGGAAGTAGCCCCCGGCCGGTACACACCTTGCCTCCAGACTCCCGAAGGCGACTGGTCGGCGGCAGCATTCTGGTATGAGGTGTCGGCCCTGTCGGCAGGATGGATAACCATGACCAACCTTAAAGCCGACTCCCTGCAGGGCGACAAAGCCGCTGACCGTTTCTTCTCCTGTCTGGGGGTGGAAACCGTAGAATCGGAGGAGGTGGACGGCGCACTCGACCTCACCGGCATCAAGCATTTCCATTTCAGCGGCGAGACGGAATGGAACAGCATCGGCATCTTGGCAAACGAGGTTGTCCTCACTGCGGACAACAACATTGTCACCATGGGACAGGGGCTGACGGTCTCGTCGCCCGCGTCCGATACCGAATACCGCGGCGGGCATCGTTGCTCTCCTTCGCCGGAATGAAAGAAGGCCACTCTTTGTGCGCCTTCTTTTTTTGCGTCGATGAGGCATCGGAGCATGTGCCCGCCTCTCCGGAAATGGACGCAACAGCGCCGCGCGTTGCTTGCGCGGCTTGGTATCATGTTTATCGTTATCCCCCGCTTCTGCCGCCGCTTGACATTTTCGGGATTCTCTGTTAAACTCTAAAGTAAGAATAAAGTTTTTCGGAGGTAGAAGGATGGAGAACGGGCTGATTTCCATTGGAAAAATGGCAGAAATGAGTCAGCTCAGCGTGGCGGCGCTGCGGCTGTACGACGAGCTTGGACTGCTGAAGCCGAAGTACAAAGACCCACAGACAGGTTACCGCTACTACGACATTGAGCAGAACGCGCGGCTGGATATGATTACATATATGAAGGAGCTCGGCATGAGCCTCGGCGAGATCGGCGACGTGCTGCGCAAGGAGGACATCGTGCTCATCGAGACGATTCTCGCGCAGAAAAACGAGCAGCTGCATCACCAGATGCGCGCGCTGCGCGCCCAGCACGACGCGGTGGAGCGCACGATTGCGTCCATCGAACGCTATCGCAAGGCGCCTGTGCAGGGCACGATTGTGCTGGAATACATCGACTGCCGCTATCTTTGGGGCATTCCCTGCGCAAAAAACTTCTATGAGGACGGCATCCGCGCGTTTGAGCAGGAGCTGGTCACCCTGCGCAAAGCGCTGATGGCGCGCGGCATTTCGCAGGTGTTCTCCTACAGCGTCGGCACATCAATTCAAAAAGAGGATTTTGTCGCCGGGCGCTTTATCCCCAAGGACACCTTCGTCTTTGTCGGCTATCGGGATTTGCAGCGTCTGGTGGACGTGACCGTGGTGGACAGCGGCATGTACGCCTGCGTGTATCTGGACAGCTTTGACGCCGAGCTTGACTATGCAAAGCAGCTGCTTGCGCACTGCAATGCGCAGGGCTGGACGGTCTGCGGTGACTATTTCTGCGAAATCATGACCGAGTTCAATGTCTTTGACGACAGTCGGCGCAGCATGTTTCTGCGCCTGCAGGTGCCGGTGGCGTTCGATAAATAAATTTTTATCAATATTCTCTTGACTCTAAGGTCGGATGAGGGTTTATACTATTTATAGAGACATGCGGGGCGTCCCGCAAACAAAATCATCTTTATGACTTGGGAGGAACTTCTTATGGAAAAGATTAAGGTTGTACAGTATGGCTGCGGCAAAATGAGCAAGTACATTCTTCGCTATCTGCATGAGCACGGCGCGCAGATCGTCGGCGCTATCGATGTCAATCCTGCCGTTGTCGGTCAGGATGTCGGCGACTTTGCAGGTCTCGGCGTGAAAACCGGCGTGCTGATTTCCAACGATGCAGACAAGGTGCTGGACGAATGCGATGCCGATGTGGCGATCGTCACGCTGTTCAGCTTCATCAGCGACATCTATGACCATGTGGAAAAATGCGTTTTGCGCGGCATCAATGTCATCACGACCTGCGAAGAAGCGATCTATCCCTGGACGACCGCAGCTGCACAGATCAATCGCCTGGACGCACTGGCAAAGGAAAACAACTGCACCATCACCGGCAGCGGCATGCAGGACATTTTCTGGATCAACATGGTCGGCCTGGTTGCAGGCGGCTGCCACAAGATCACGAAAATCAAGGGCGCATACAGCTACAATGTAGACGAATACGGCCTGGCACTGGCAGAAGCGCACGGCTGCGACCTGACGCCCGAAGAATTTGAGCAGAAGATTGCGCATCCCACGGAATTTGAGCCGTCCTATGCATGGAACGCAAGCGAAGCGATTTGCAACAAGCTCGGTCTGACAATTAAGTCCATCGACCAGAAGCATGTTCCCTGCATCATCGACCACGACATTTACTCCGAGACGCTCGGCAAGACCATCAAGGCAGGTCATTGCATCGGCATGTCCGCAGTGGTCACCATCGAGACCATGCAGGGCATCACCGTCGAAGAGGAGACCATCGGCAAGGTCTACGGGCCGGATGACGGCGATATGTGTGACTGGCTGATCACCGGCGAGCCGAACACCGAGTTCCATGTGGTCAAGCCCGCAACGGTTGAGCACACCTGCGCAACGGTCGTCAACCGTCTGCCCAGCCTGCTCCGCGCGCCTGCAGGTTATGTCACCGCCGACCAGCTGGAGCCGAACGAATACCTCACCTATCCGATGGAGCTCTATTGCTGAACTGTATTCTGACGAATCTGACGAAATCGACCTAACTCCAACCGAGCAGCATAAATGCTGCTCGGTTGTTTTTTACGCAGATTTTTCGCAGGCGGCATTGCAGCGGCTGCGGCGGCATGTTATAATCAATTTGTAAAAGCAAGCGAGGTGAAAGCCGTGAAAAAATATGCCCTGCCGCTCGCCATGCTGGCGGTATTTGAGGCGATTGCCGTCACGCTATGGCTGACGAAAGACAATATATTCTATCTTTTCAATTTCAGCTACATCGGCATGTCCATTGCGCTCGGACTTTTTCTGCTGCTGCGAAAGCACAAATACGCGCGACGCATTGTGCAGCTGCTCGTCGGCATCTACTTGCTGGTCTACCTCGGTCTCATCTGCGGCGAAAACATGCAGATCGAGGGCTTTTGGTACTACCTGTTCACCGGCGTCTTCGAGGCGGCGACCATCCACTACGCGGTGGCGAAGATCTTCGGTCCGCTGCTGTTCGGCCGCGGCTGGTGCGGCTACGCCTGCTGGACGGCGATGGTGCTGGATTTTCTGCCCTACAAGGTTCCCGCGGCGCCGCGAAAGAAGCTCGGCTGGATTCGCTATGTCACCTTTGCCGCGTCGCTCATTTTTGTGACTTCCCTGTTTCTCGCCCGCGTCGGGCATATTGAGCGCATCATGTTTTGGGCATTCATCGTCGGCAACATTGTGTATTATGCCGCCGGCATTGCGCTGGCATTTGCCTTCAAGGACAACCGCGCCTTCTGCAAATACCTCTGCCCCATCACGGTCTTCTTGAAACCGATGAGCTATTTTTCCCTCGTCCGCATCACCCGCGACAAGGAGAAGTGCACCTCCTGCGGCGCATGCAAGCGCGCCTGCCCGATGGATGTTGATGTCACGGACAATGCAAGAAGTCGGAAGAACGGCACGGAATGCATCCTCTGCCTGGCGTGCGTCAAGCACTGCCCGAAGAACGCGCTGTAAAGAAAAAGCCATGCTTTCGCATGGCTTTTTCTTTGCGGTTTGCCAATCAGGTCTGTGCCGCACCGTCTACCGAGATCACGGCGCCGGTGACGTAGCTTGCAAGATCGCTTGCGAGGAACAGGAACACATTGGCCACTTCCTCCGGCTCGCCGATGCGGCCGAGCGGGATGGGCGCGGAAATGCGCTCGACAATCTCGGGCGGCAGCGCCGCAACCATGTCGGTGCGGGTGACGCCGGGGGCAACGGCATTGACGCGGATGCCGACACGGCCGAGCTCGCGGGCGAGGCTCTTCGTCATGCCGTTGACGGCGAACTTGCTCGTCGGATAGCCGACGCCGCTGGGCTGGCCGTACAGACTGACCATCGAGCTTGTGTTGATGATGCAGCCGCCGCCCTGCTCCTTCATAATGAGTTCAACTGCCTTGCAGCCGTTGAACAGCGCAGTCACGTTCAGATCCATGATGCGCTTGAAGGATTCGGGTTCATACATCTCGAGCGGTTCACGCGCCGAAATGCCTGCGTTGTTCACGAGAATATCCACCTTGCCGAAATGATGCGCGACATCGTCAACCGCCGCCTTCACCGCTGCGTAGTCGGTCAGGTCGGGCGCCATGCCGATGACCTCCCAGTCTGCGTTCTCGGCTTTCAGCTCATCGAGCGCCTTGTTTACCGTCTCCTCCCGACTGCCGAACAGCGCGACCTTTGCGCCGTTTTGCAGATAGGTGCGCACGATCGCGAGGCCGATGCCGCGCGTGCCGCCCGTAACGATTGCAACTTTTCCCTGTAACATCATATGCTTGAACCTCCGTATGATACAATCTGTCAAATACACAAATCAGTATAGCACCGCCGGGTGCAAAAGTCAATGTGCGTTTTCGGTTTGTTTCTCTGCTTGACAGAGCCGACTTTTTCGCATATAATATGGATATTCCTCTATCCGAAAGGCGCATACATGGCATCCATCAGCAAAAAAACGCAAGGCATACTCTATATTCTGACGGCGGCATTCGGCTTCTCGGTGATGACGCTGTTTGTCAAGCTGGCGGGCGATCTGCCCGCGTTCCAGAAGTCGTTTTTCCGCAACTTCGTCGCCCTGCTCTTCATCGCCGCGATGATGGCGCGCGACCGCATCAGCCCGATCCCGGTGAAGAAGAACATCCCCGATCTGCTCGGGCGTTCCTTCTTCGGCTCGGTCGGTCTGCTCTGCAATTTCTACGCCATCGGCAAATTGAATCTCTCGGACGCGAATATGCTCAACAAGCTGTCCCCGTTTTTCGCAATTCTGTTTTCGATTTTTCTGCTCGGCGAGAAGCCGAACTTGGCGCAGATCGGCGGCGTGTGTATCGCCTTCCTCGGCAGCGTGTGCATCATCAAGCCGAGCTTTCAGAACCCGGCGATGCTCCCCGCGCTTGCGGGTATGCTCGGCGGTATGGGCGCGGGCATCGCCTACACCTTTGTCCGCCGCCTCGGCATGAAGGGCGAGAACAGCCGGCGCATCATCTTCTGGTTTTCGGCGTTTTCCTGCCTGCTCTGTCTGCCGTTTCTGCGGTTCACCTATGCGCCGATGCGCGAAAAGCAGCTGCTGTACCTGATGCTGGCGGGCGTTTTTGCCTGCATCGGGCAAATCGGCATCACCAAGGCGTATGTCTGCGCGCCCGCCAAGGAAATCTCGGTCTACGACTACGCGCAGGTACTGTTTGCGGCGATTCTCGGATTTGTCGTCTTCGGCGACAAGCCGGATGCGCTCAGCGTCCTCGGCTATGTGCTCATCTGCGGCGCGGGCGTCGGGATGTATTTTTACAACAATCGAAAGAAAGCATAAAGAATCCCCGCGGATGCAATGCATCCGCGGGGATTTTTCACTTCTGTGCAGCGGCGCGGAGTGCGGCGACCGTTTTACGGACGGCGGCAAGCGCTTCGGTGGGGTCGGTGATGCCGGATGCGGCAATCTCCATCGGGCACAGTCCGTCGCCGCGGCGGTTGACAATGTGCTCTGCAATCGTCCGCGCGGCGGTTTCGATGCCGTGCGCCGCAAGCACCTCGCGCGCGCCGGCGCTCATGACCTCCGCTGTGACCGCAGCAACGCCCAGATACGCATAGAGCAGCGCGGCGGCTCTGCCGACAATGCTGTCCACCGCGATGCAGTCGCGCGCATCCAGCCCTGCGTCTATTACGGCAAGCAGCGGTCGCACGCCGCGCTCGCGGCTCTGATACAGCACGGCGCCGTCCCGCAGCAGTGTGCAGGTATAGCCGTCTGCAAGATAACGATACAAACCTTCCATACACCCTCCGTCAGCCAAAGGCAAAGCCGTATTTTTCTTTCACCCTGTCCAGCCGCGCAAGCATCGGGCGGGCGGCGAAGAACAGGAACACCACCGTGGACAGTGCGTGCACGAGATCCATCGGCAGCCCTGCCGCATAGGCAGCAACAAACATAGGAAGCGTCGGCGCGGACTGCGCCATCAGCACGGCGGCGGGGTTCATGATGCCGCCGTAGACAAGCAGAACGGACAAAAAGCCGTAGAGGCAAAGCAGCGCGCGCGGCGGCTGCTTTCGCCCGCAAAACAGCAGCCCCGCAAAGAAGCCGAGCAGCCCGAGTGCGAACATCTGATAGGGCGTCCACGGCCCCTGTCCGAAATAGAAGTTGGACACGAGCGCCGTCACCGCACCGACGAGAAAGCCCGCTTCCCCGCCGAGGGCGACGCCGCTGAGAATGACGACCGCCGCGATCGGCTTGACCTGCGGCAGCGGCGCAAAAGCGATGCGTCCCGCCACGCCGAGCGCACAGAGTACGCCGAGCGTCACGAGCTCGCGCGCCTGCGGCCGCCGCGCCTCAAGCAGAAGAAAGAAAGGCAGGATGCCCTCAAGCAAGGCAAGCAGGCTGACCGTCATATATTTGCGGTCGCCGAGAACCTGCAGCCCGAAGAACACCGTGAGCGGAATAAGCAGCAGAAAAACCGCGAGTGCGGCAAACATGCGCGCAGATGCGCGGTGCGGCATCTTCACCTGCGGCTTGTCCGTCGATGCAGGCGGAGGAGATTTCGGCGATGGTTTCGCTGTCGGCGGCGGTGACGGTTTTGACAGCGGCGCAGACGGCACGCTGCCGAGCATTGCAAGAATGTCGGCGACCGTGACTGCACCATCGCAGATGCCCCGCGCCATGCGGTTTGCCGCCGTGGTGTAGAACCGCTTGTCCGCGAAGAAGGCGCGCGGCATGCCCTCGCTTGCGACTGCGCCGTCAAAGACCAGCGCACAGCGGTCGGCATGGGCGGCGCAAAAATCCAGGTCGTGTGTGACCATCACGATCGCCACGCCGTCCTGCCGCAGCTTTGCAAGGATGTCCGCAAGCTGTGCCTTGAACGCCGCATCCAGCCCCTTGGTCGGCTCGTCGAGCAGAAGCAGCTGCGGCTCTGCGAGCAGCACCTTGGCAAGCGCGGCGCGCTGCATCTCGCCGCCCGAAAGGTCGTACGGATGGCGCGCGCGCAGCGTTTCCAGCCCGCAGAGCTGAATGACGCGTTCGACGCGTGTGCGTTTTTCCGCATTAGAGATATGCTTTTCGGCAAAAAAGTCGAAGAGGTCGTCCTCCACCGTCTGTTTCATAAACAGCGCGCGAACATCCTGCATAAGCCATGCGCAGCGCGCGTCATAGCCACCTGCGCGCGTGCCGAAACGGAGAATCCTGCCGCTCTGCGGCGCGTTTTCTCCGGCAATCAGCGAGAGCATCGTCGATTTGCCCGCACCGTTGCCGCCGACGAGCGCCAAAAGTTCCCCGGCGTGTGCACAAAGCGACAACCCGCGCAGCACATCGGGCGCGTTCTTGGCATAGCGGAAATACACCTCGTGCATGTCCAGCACGACCGCGCCCGCAGACGGCGTTTTTTCAGGCGGGAGCGGCACCGGCGCGGTTTCCGCCGTGCGGGCGGCAAGGTAATCCCGCCCCTCGCGCACGGTGACCGGGCAGGCGGGGGCACCGCCTGCCGCAGCGTATACCTGCATCGGCGCGGGCATGGCAAGCGCCATCGGGTGCGGGTGTGCGCGCAGGTAATCACCGACCTCGCGCGGCGTTCCGTCTGCAAGCAGGCGCCCGCCGTCCAGCAGAAGCACGCGATCCGACACGGCAAACGCCGCGTCGGTCCGATGCTCGGACAGAATCACGGTGGTGCCGGTCTCACGGTTGATGCGCACGAGCGCGTCAAAAAAGCGCTCGGCGGCAATCGGGTCAAGGCGGGAGGTCGGCTCATCAAGCAGCAGGAGCGAGGGACGCATCGCCATGACGGCGGCAAGGTTCAGAAGCTGCTTTTGCCCGCCGGAGAGCGTGGAGACATCGCGCCAGAACCAGTTTTCAATGCCGAAGAACGCCGCCGTCTCGGCGACGCGGGCACGAATCTCGGCATTCGGCAGCCCGAGGTTTTCAGGCCCGAACGCAAGCTCGTGCCATACCTTGTCGGTGACGATCTGTGCGTCCGGCTCCTGCATGACAAAGCCGATTTCGGTGCAGTCCGCACGCTGCCCGAGCCGCCGAAGCGGCTGCCCGCAATAGCGGATCTCGCCCGCTGCAGTCCCATGCGGCGCAAGCGTCGGCTTGATGCAGCGCAAGAGTGTGGTCTTGCCGCTGCCCGAGCCGCCGCAGAGCGTGACAAACTGCCCTGCCGGAACGGTGAACGTGACATCGGCAAGCGCCGGTTTATCAGTGCCCGGATAAGTGAAGGTGAAATCGGAAAGCGTTAAGATTTCCATTTTCTCACCTCCGAAACTTCCCAAAAGAGCGGCAGCGCGCAGAGCAGCGCAAACGCCGCGTAGGCAGCGGCAGCTGCCGCGCCGTGCGAAACCGTGAACACAGGATAAAACGACGCATGCAGCGCCCCTGTTGCCGAAAAGCCGACAAAGCATGCAAAAAGCGCCGCCGTAAAAACGAGCAACAGCGCATCATCTGCGCGCAGGCGAAAGACCGAGAACGCCGTGCGATGCGGCAGTCCGTAGCCGCGTGCGCGCATAGCGTCCGCCGTATCAATACTGCCCTCCAGCGACCGGGTGGTCATGGCGGCAAGCACTGCCGCGCTGCCGCGCACGCGATGCGCAAAGCCGCCCGCCGCGCGGTCGCGTCCGACGGCGCGCTGCGCCGCCGCCGTCTCGGCATACTGCGTGCGGAAGCGCGGCACAAACCGCAGCGTCATGGAGAGGAGCAGCGCAAGCGACGGCGTCAGCCGCGAAAACAGCCACAGCAGCTTGTCCGCCGTCATCACGGCATGAAACGCCGCAAACCACACAAGCGCCGCCGCAAGCATACCACCCGCGAAAGCGCCGTACACGAGGGATTCACGCGTGAGCGGATTGCCGGAGGGGAGATACAAAAGCACCATGACGCCCGCATGGCTGAACAGCGCATTGAGCGCCGCCGAAAGCGGCGGCAGAAGCAGCGCGGCAATGCCGCACTGCAAAAGCGTGCGCTGCGGGCAAAGCACGGCGACTGTACAGAGCGCAAAAAGCAGCGAAATCGGTGTCACAACCGGGTGCAAGCAGAACATGGTCGTGCCGATGACCGCCGCAAAAAACAAAAATGCCGCCGCGGGGTGGCAGGATGCAAAGCGTTTCATCCGTCACGTCCCTCCCCTGCCGCAAAGCGGCTTGTCGTGTCCCGCCCGAGGTCGCAGGTGTACATCCACTCCACCGTGTCGCCGTCTGCCAGCGTATACGCCGAGGCGGAGACCTCCGGAAAGATGCCGTTCACAGCATAGACCCAGCCGGACAGCTCGCCGCCGTCGAAGGCATAGAGATTGCCGATGCCCTCGACATACACGCCGCCGTAGAGCGGCGTTTTTTCAAATTCCAGGTGCAGTCCTGCCGCGCGCGCCGCGCGCATCAGGACGTCAAACACCGTCTCCCCCTCCGAAAAAGCAACTGCCGTATCGGCAAGCAATACGCCGTCCGCGGGCAGAATCGCCGCCGTCTCCGGCGGGAGCATGTCAGATGTGGCCACCGCGTTGTCGCAGCGCACCGAAAGCGTACAGCTGTACGCGCCCGCCTCCGTCTTGCCGCAGGACAAAAAAGAAAGGCAAAGAATCAGCACGAGCAAAACCGAAATTCCGCGCCGCATGTTCTTCACCTGCCTTTACTTTTCTTCGTTTACGCCGCCGGCGTCAAGCTGCAGATACGGAATGTCCGCGTCTGCCGTCATGGCATAGAGCCCGCTCTCGCCCGCTGCCTGCCGTGTGACAGCAGCAAGTGCGAGCAGCACCTGCTCGGACGCCATTGGATTTGCCTCGGCGTCGCCTGCCGTGTGGCAATAGCCGCCGCCCGGCACGGCATACATGCGCAGCGCATTGAACGCGCTGCTGCCGTTTTTCACAAAACGGGCTTCTGTCGGCGCGATGCCGTAGGCTGCAAGCGCGATAAGCACCTGCGCGTCGCTCTCGGCGCTGCCGTAGTCCTGCCGGATGGTGCGCAGCACAAAGGGCGCAGTCTCCGGGTCTACCCCGGCGGAAGTCTGCCAGCGCAGCTTTTGCGCCGGGTCGGCGGCGATCTCCGCCGCATGGTCAGCCATGGCCTTTTCGATCTCGGCGGCGCAGCAGAGGTTGGTGCGGGCATAATCCGCGCAGATGGTCTCGTCCGAGGCACCCAGCGCCAGCAGGATCAGCATGGCGGCTGCGCCGGTGCGGTCCTTGCCCGCCGTGCAGTGGAACAGGATGGGCGTCTCGCCGGCTTCCAGCGCACGGAACAGCTCCTTGAAGGCCTTGTTGCCGGTGAGCATCTGCCGGTACATCAGCTGGGTGAGGTTCGTCCCGGCAGGGGCGCTCTGCACCAGCCGCTGGATGTCGTTGGGAGAAAAATCGATCTCCTGCCCGGTGGCATCCCGCAGGCCGCAGATCTGCACCAGCCGTGCGCCGTCCGGCACATAGTCCGGCAGCTTGGCGGCTTCTGCGCCGCTGCGCAGGTCAAGGATGAGCCGCAGCCCCAGCCCGTCCAGCCGGGCGCGGTCGGCTTCGGTGGTCAGCCGCCCGGTGGGGAAACCCCGGTAGATCTGCCCCCACTTTACGGTCTTGCCCTCATCGGCGCGGTAACCGCCCAGCTCCCGGAAGTTGTTGCCGCCCGCAAAGGGCAGCTGGGTGCCCGGGGCGGGATGCTCCGGGGCAGTTTTGGCAGCGGCGCTGGAAAGCACCGGTGCGGTATAGAAGGGCTTTGCGGGCCGACCCCGGCGGGGCGGCAGGCTGGCGGTGCTGCCCAGAACTTCTAACAGGTAGCTGCGCAGCAGGTCGATGTAGGCAGAGCTGGTGTCCCGCCGCTGCACCAGTGAGACGCACAGCGGGGGCATATCTTCCAGCAGCACGTCCCGCACCCGGTCCAGCTCCCGGCGGGCGCCCGGCTCGTAGCGGGTCAGGCAGGTGCACAGCTGCTCCTGCACCAGATAGTAGGCCTGATAAAAGCTGGGGCCGATCTCGGCGTTGGGGGCAAAACCTGCCCGGGCACAGGCCGCCCACAGCGGGCTGAACAGATCCTGCCGCAGGCTGGGCAGCAGCACCCGCTGCCCGCGCAGCTCTGCCAGCGGGATGCGCTCCTTTTCCCAGAAGGGGTGTCCCCGGGGCACCAGCAGGCAGGCGGGGTCTGCCCGCAGGGTGGTGCGCGCCAGCACCGGCGCGGCGCAGCCAAGGTCGATGACCAGACCCGCGTCCAGCTCGCCCTGCTCCACCCCATCGGCCACGGCATCGTTATCCAGCAGGCGAAACCGCATCTCCACATGAGGGTACTGCTGGCGGAACTTGTCCAGCTGCGTTTCCAGCCCAGGCAGGTAGTCCGGCACCAGCGCCACGCTGATGCCGATGTGCACCGGCTGGGCCGACTGGATCTCGGCCCGCAGGGCGGCCTGCATCTGCTGGAACTGCTCCACCACCGGGGTGGCATGGCGCTGCAGGCTCATGCCGCGGTCGGTGAGGGTGAGCTTGTGGTGGGCACTGAGGAACAGTGGCCCGCAAAGTTCCGCTTCCAGCGCAGAGATGCTCTGCCGCAGCGCCTGCCGCGACAAAAACAGCCGCTGTGCGGCCCGGGTATAATTCATTTCTTCGCACAATACCAGAAAGTAGTGCAGCTGGCGGATGTCCATGGTTTCCTCCTGCGGATGTTTGTCATAAATAAAGAATACCGCCTTTTCCGGCAATTGTAAAGCCGGTGGATCTTCTTCCCGGTCACATTTTTTGCTGCGCTCTGCATTCCGCCGTATCACGCCGTCACGTGGACCGCATTTTCCCGGACGGCATCAATGGTTTCCATCAGCTCACCGCCCATTTTGCCGTCAAACAGGCGGGTGAACAGAATGGGCTGGTCGAAAGGCGGTTTCATCAGAACGGCTTTGCTCTCCACATAGCCGTTCTGCTCGATGTAATGAATGACCTTCTGCACGAAAGCGATCTGCTTTGCATTCAGCGATTCATCGTTGATGAACTTGGAGAATGCCTGCATCGCGGCCTC
>ENA-ORCP01002308-ORCP01002308.1-human-gut-metagenome-genome-assembly--contig:-NODE-2308-length-15412-cov-3.739746_pt1 | contig 15412 bp, 8 predicted proteins | sample MGYA00242990_ERZ507991 | MGnify/ENA primary metagenome ERZ507991 (study PRJEB26167, sample SAMN06115496) | human gut metagenome | host: Homo sapiens | place: China:Henan | collected 2015-05-07 | study... | reverse complement strand
TCATGGTGGATGCAGCCGCCCTTCATCGTGCGGGGCTGACCGTTCAGCAGCAGACCGGTCTTGCTGCTTACCTGAATTGTGCGGATGCCAATGCGCTGCTCTGCCGTGTCGGCGGTGCCGTTGGCGGTGACGTTCACGCGCAGGGTGTAGAGGGCGGGCGTTTCCGGCGTCCACGGCGTAATGCCGTTGGCGGCAAGCTGCACCGTTCCAAGGCCCTCTGCCGTAGCCAGCACCTGCCCCTCTGCGTCCGCCAGCTCATAGGTTACGCTGTCCGCCGTGCCGGTCAGTGCGGTGCTGACCTCTACCACAGCGCTGCTGCCGTCCAGCGCGGCGGTAACAGCGCGGATACCGTGCGGCGCGGCGCTGACGGCGCTTGCCATGTGCAGCCACACGCTGCGGTAGATGCCGCAGCCCACATACCAGCGGGAGTTGGGCTTGGTGCGGTTGTCGGTGTAGACGGTGATTTCATTATCGCCCGCCTGCAGCAGCTTTGTCACCTCCACCCAGAAGCCGGTATAGGGGTTGTTGTGCTTGGCAATCGGCTTTTTGTTCAGCCAGACCTCGGTAATGCCGGCAATGCCTTCAAATTCCAGCCAGAAGCGCTGGCCGATGATTTCCGGTTCCACGGTAAAGCTCTTGCGGTAGTAAAGACCGGCGCAGGCCATAAAGCCCTCATCCAGCCCGGTCGCTGCCTCGGGTGAGCGTGCTTTTTCCACGGCGTAGTCATGGGGCAGGCTTGTTTTTTTCCAGCCCTGCAGCATACCCACCATCAGGGGGTTCTGCAGGCTGCTTTCAAGATATTCCCAGTTCTGGTTCAGGTCAAATCGTTGCATAATGTTCTCCTTTGCAGTGAGGTTCTTGTGGGTGTGCTATTTGCTTGTCTCTATCATACAGAGCTTTGCCCGGGTAAAACAGTAATAGATTTGCCTTGAAAGTCAAAAATTCGCCTTGTTGGGAAAACAAGACGAATTTTTTACATTTGTGACTATTTTATTGTTGTTCAGGACTGGGCGATGGGCGCTATAATGCAGACAGAAGCTCTTATTGCTTCTGGCGATATTCCAACGGCGAGCAGCCGACCACCTCGTGAAAGATCTTGCCGAAGTAGCTGCGGGAGCAGAAATGCAGTCTGTCGGCAATCTCCTGCAGGGAAAGCCCGGTGGTGGTCAGCAGCAGCTTGGCGCGCTCAATGCGTACATATTTGATATAGTTTGTCAGGCTGGTGTGCATCTCCCGCTTGAATTTCTTTGTCAGGTAGTATTCGGCGTAGCCAAAGCGCTTGGCCAGCTGGTCGATGGGAATTTCCTCCTCGGCGTGCAGCTCAATATACGCGCAGCAGTCCTGTATCTGCTTGGACACCTCCGGGTTGGTGCGGCAGCGGTGTACCCGGTGTACAAAATCCGCGTACATCGTGGTGGAAAGCTCGCCCAGCTCCGTGCTGTCCTTGGCATCGGTGGCGCGCTGAATGTAGGCATCGCCCAGCGTATAGCCTTCCTCAGGGGAAAGGCCGCCTTCAATGGCAGCACGGCAGCACATCGAGATGAATACAATCACCGAGATCCGCGCCTGCCCCAGAATTTCGTTGGTGTCAACCTTGACGCCGTTGCTGACGCTGTTGGCCTGATTGACCACAAGGGCGTAGTTCAGATCGCCCTCGCGCACCATGCGCAGCAGCGCCTGCTCGGTTGTCCAGACCTTATGGCGGTCGCGTGTGGAAAGCTGCTCCTCCACATCAACGGTTCCGTAATCCTCATCTGTAATGTTGTATATGTCAAAGGTGTTTTTCTGCACACCGGTCACGCAGTAATTCAGCGTGATGGCATAGTGGTTCATGATGTTCGTGGCAAGGGTCGGCAATGCTTTCAGAGCCTTTTCAATCTGCATGGTGGTCTCCACACTGAGATTCAGATTCTGCAGCTGCCGCATAGCCAGCTCCATATTGCGCAGAACGGAGTTCTCGGTAAAATAGGGGCCAATCAGGTAGACCATTTTTACCTTGCCGCCGTCCGTTTCTGCCGCAGCACACCACTGCAGGCCAATGGAGGAGGCAATCTGCATGGGCGTATCGGGCAAAAGGTGATCATACAGCCGCTTTTTGCAGCCGAACAGCTCAAATACCTGTGCCAGAACTTCTTCCTCGGGGCAGTTACTGTACACAAGCCGGCCGCAGTCATTGTAGGCCCACAGGTACAGCGGCCCTGCACACTGAATCATATCCTTATAAAGCTGCAGATTCTGCCGGACATCCATTTGCATTGTCCCTCCGTGTTTTACAATTTAAGTGGATTCATTTTAACATATTTTTCCTGTGCCGACAAGAACGTCCGCCAACCCACCGCAGAAAGGAGCGTCCTGTGAAAATGAAAAGAAGCTATTGCAACCCGCTTGACCTTGGCTACCGCTACCAGCATATGATGGAAAACGGAAAGCGGATTGCCTACCGTGAGGCTGCTGACCCGACACTGATTTACTTTAAGGGTGTCTACTATCTGTTCGCGTCGATGTCGGGCGGATTCTGGCACAGCAGCGATTTGACCGACTGGAAATACCACACCAACCGTGATTTGCTGATTTATGATTATGCGCCGGATGTGCGCCAAGTGGGGGAGTACCTGTACTTCTGTGCCTCGCGCCGCGGCGAGAACTGCCCCATCCTGCGCACAAAGGACCCGCTGTCTGATACGTTTGAGCAGGTCAGTGCGCCGTTTGATTTCTGGGACCCCGACCTCTTCTGTGACGATGACGGCCGTGTCTATCTGTACTGGGGCTGCGGCAACACCGACCCCATCTATGGAATCGAGATGGACCCGGACACCATGCTGCCCATCGGGGAGCGCCGCGAGCTGATTTTTGAGCAGGCGGACACGCTGGGCTATGAGCGCTGCGGCGAGAACGGAAATGTCCCGCCCAAGGAGACAAGCCCGGTGTATCAGGCACTGAAGTCCTTTGTCAACCCGGCCACCGGGGAGCTGCAGCTGCCGCAAACACTGCCCGCGGGCGGCGGTTTCAATCGGGAAAAGCTCGTCAAAATGTTTCGTTCGATTGGCAAGCCCTACATCGAGGGCGCCTTTATGACAAAGCATAACGGCAAGTACTATCTGCAATATGCCTCCCCGGCCACCCAGTTCAACACCTACTGCGATGGCGTCTATGTGGCCGATGCGCCGCTCGGGCCGTTCACGCTGCAGCAAAGCAACCCCTTTTCCTCCAAGCCGGGCGGCTTTATGCAGGGCGCGGGGCATGGCAGCACGATACAGGATGCCGATGGGAATTTCTGGCACGCCTCGACCATGCGCGTCAGTGTGAATCACGATATGGAACGCCGCGTCGGGCTCTTTCCGGCAGGCGTGGATGCGGATGGCGTGCTGTTCTGCAACCAGAATTTTGCGGATTACCCGCTGTGCATCCCAGACGGAAAATTTGACCCGTGGAGCGTGCGTCCGGCGTGTATGCTGCTCAGCTATCAGAAGCCGACAGCGGCCTCCTCAACGGCAGAGGGCAGCGCCCCGGCGCTGGCCGCGGACGAAAACTGCCGCACATGGTGGAGCGCAGCAGACGCTCGGCCCGGCCAGTGGCTTTCGGTGGATTTGGAGAAGGTCTGCGACATCCACGCCATACAGGTGAATTTTGCGGATGAAGCATTGTCGGTGGACTACCCGGAGAACCTGTACTGCCATCAGAGCGGCGGCGCGCGGTATATCGAAAAGGAACCGCAAATCAGCCGTTATACGCTGGAAACCAGCACGGACGGCACCACCTGGCAGCTGCTGCAGGAGGTATCCCATGAGGGCAGCAATGCCTATTTCCCGCTCCCGGAGCGTGTCCGGGCGCGTTACATTCGCCTGACCGGCGGGGCACTGCCCTATGGGCAGACGCTGCGCATCAGCGGTCTGCGCATTTTTGGCTTCGGCGGCGGTGCTGCCCCGGCACAGGCACAGGTCACCGTACACCGCACCGACCCCATGAATGCATTGGTGCAGTGGCAGCCGCTTTCTGAGATGAGCGCGCAGGGGTGCAATATCCGCTATGGCATTGCACCCGATAAGCTCTACCAGAGCTGGCTGGTCTACGGCGTGCAGGAGCTGGATTTGTCCACCCTGATGGCGGGGCAGGACTACTATCTGCGGGTAGACAGCTTTAATGAAAACGGAATTACCGAGGGCAGCCTGCTGTATTGCCCGGCGGAGAATCATAAATAATTGCAAGGAGTTTGGGATGATGAGAAAACAAATTCTGTGGAACAGTGACTGGCTGTTTGCACGCGGGGACACCCCCGAGAAAGCAACCCCGGTCACACTGCCCCACACCTGGAACGCCAAGGACGGACAGGACGGCGGCAATGACTACTACCGCGGCACCTGCCTTTACACAAAGGCGTTTGCCGCCCCCGCCCACAGTGACAGCGAGGAGGTCTGGCTGGAATTTGAGGGCGTTGCCATGACCGCCGTGGTCACGCTGAACGGTCATGAGTTGACCCGGCATGAGGGCGGCTACGCCACCTTCCGTGTCAATCTGACGCCCGCGCTGGCCGCGCAGAACACCCTGACCGTCGCCGTGGACAACGGCAAAAACCGCACGGTCTACCCGCAGAAGGCCGACTTCACCTTCTACGGCGGCATCTACCGCCCGGTGCATCTGCTGGTTGTGCCCAAGGCACACTTTGCGCTGGACTACCACGGCGCGCCCGGCCTGCGCGTTACCCCTGTGCTGAGCGCCGATTTAAAAACCGCTGAAATTCACGCTGAGGCGTGGGTTACCGGCACCGCGCAGAGCGTGCAGTTCACGCTGGGCGAAGAGACGCTTTCCGCGCCTGTCACGGACAGCAAGGCCGAGGGTACGTTCAAGCTCGAAAACGTCCACCTGTGGGATGGCGTCAATGACCCGTATCTGTACAAAATGCAGGCCACGCTCGATAGCGGCGATGCCGTGGAAGCCAATTTCGGCTGCCGCACGATTGCCTTTGACGCGGAGAAGGGCTTTATCCTGAACGGCCGCCCCTACCGCCTGTGCGGCGCGGCATCAGGACCGCCAGGGCCTTGGCAACGCACTGACCGAAAAAGAGCACGACGAGGATATGGCCCTGCTGCGCGAGATGGGCGCGAACACCGTGCGCCTAGCCCACTACCAGCACGCGCAGTATTTCTACGACCTGTGCGATAAATACGGCCTTGTGGCGTGGGCAGAAATCCCCTACATCACCGAGCATATGCCCGAGGGCCGCGCCAACACCCTCTCCCAGATGACTGAACTGGTTGTGCAGAACTACAACCATCCGTCCATCGTCTGCTGGGGGCTTTCCAATGAGATTACCGGCAGCGGCAAGACGGAGGATCTGGTCGAAAACCACAAGCTGCTCAACGACCTCTGCCACAAGCTGGACGCCACCCGCCCCACCACCATGGCGCACATCTTTATGCTGGATGCCAATGACCCGCTGGTATTCCTGCCCGACATCCGCAGCTACAACCTCTATTATGGCTGGTATGTAGGGGAGTGGGACCAGAACGATGCGTGGTTTGATGAGTTCCACAAGAACCACCCCGATGCCGTGATTGGCCTGTCCGAGTACGGCGCGGATGCAAACCCCGCCTACCAGAGCGCCAAGCCCGCCAAGGGCGATTGGAGCGAGGGCTATCAGGCCGTCTACCACGAGCACATGCTCAAAATGTGGGCAGATCGGCCCTATATCTGGGCGATGCACTGCTGGAATATGTTCGACTTCGGCGCGGATGGCCGCAATGAGGGCGGCAAGCCCGGCCAGAACCAGAAGGGCCTTGTCACCTTTGACCGCAAGACGAAAAAGGATGCATTCTACATTTATAAGGCCTACCTGAGCAAGGAGCCGTTTGTGCATATCTGTGGCCGCCGCTATGCCGACCGCACCGAGAGCGAAACCGAAATCAAGGTCTATTCCAACCAGCCGCGTGTGACGCTGTTTGTGGACGGCAAGGAGTTTGCCGCGCAGGACGGCGACAAGATTTTCAAATTCACGGTGCCGATTTCCGGCGAGCATACAATCGAAGCCCACAGCGGTGCCTGCAGCGATACCATTGCCATCCGCAAGGTCGATAAGCCCAACCCCGCCTACGTGAAAGCGGGCGGCGAGGTTGTGAACTGGTTTGACCGCGAGGACGAGATTGTCAAGGAGGGGTATTTCTCCATCAAGGATTCTATGGGAGATGTCAAGGCCCATCCGCAAGCCTCTGCTGTGCTGAATGAGCTTATTGCCCCGCTGCAGGCCAAGGCTGCAGCCGCCTACGGTGATGTTGCTAAAAATATTCAGATTCCCGAATCCATGCAGCGCATGATGGACAAGATGAGCGTGGAGGCCACCCTGAAGCAGATGGGTAAGCTGGTCACACCCGCCTTTGTACATGAGCTGAACGCCGCATTGAATCAGGTAAAAAAGGAGGGGTGAGCGCAGGACCTGTAAGGCAGTGCCACAACTGCATTGAAAATTTTGTAAAAAGAAAGAGAGAAACAATACTATGGCTAACAAGAAAAACGACCCCAACCATCTCGGTTTCGGCCGCCTGATGGCGTGGAAAAGTTCGGACATTGCTATGGCCGGTCTGAACGTAATCGTTCTGGGCTATCTGAGCATTTATTGCAGCGACACCCTTGGCATTGCACCCGCAGTTGTGGGCACTGTGCTGATGGTAAGTAAAATCATCGACGCTTTTACGGATATTTTTGCGGGCTGGCTGGTCGATAACACCCATACCAAGCTGGGCAAGGGCCGCCCCTATGAGCTTGCCATTGTCGGCGTTATGCTCTGCTCTCTGGGCCTGTTCTCCGGCAGCCCTGCATGGAGCAACACGCTGAAAGTTGTGTGGATTTTCTGTATGTACACGCTGGTGTTCTCCATCTTCACCACCCTGCGCGGTGCGGCCAACACACCGTACACCATCCGCCACTTCAGCAACAACCCCATCCTGATTCGCAAGGTTGCCTCCTACGGCGGCATTATCACGATGGCCGGTTCGATGATCGTCAGCATCCTGTTCCCCATCGTAATGAGCAAGCTGGCCACCAGCGCCGGCGGCTGGCGTACCACTGTGGCAATCTTTGTCCTTCCCCTGCTGCTGATTTCTCTGCTGCGTTTCTTCTTCTGCAAGGAGGATTCCAGCGTGGACGGTGGTGACGAGCAGTTCCAGCCGGTCCGTCTGAATGAGATTTTCTCGATGTTCCGCCGCAACAAATATGTCTGGCTGTATGCCATTATTATGCTGTGCTATAACATCAGCACCTCTCTGGCCGTTACGACCTACTACTTCAAGTACATCATCGGCAACACCGCTATGATGAGCGTTACCTCCATTTTCAGCATTGTGCTGCTGCCGCTGATGCTGGTATTCCCGTGGATTATGAAGAAAATCGGCGGTATGAGCAAGATGGTCGGTGCTTTTGCCGGCAGGATTTTCTGCTTCTACGCTGGGCTGGGGCTACTACGAATTCAAGGATGCTTACGATGCGCTGGGACAGACTGCACACCTGAAAAAAATCACCGATTATTTTGCGGATTTCTTTAAGAAGTCTACCGTTTTAAGCGGCGATACCGTATCCAAGTTCTGCTATCAGGTTGGAGATGGTACAGCTGACCATAACTATTGGGGTCCTCCGGAAACACAGGAAGCCATTAAGGGCAGCCGGGAATCTCTGTGGACAACCAATGGTGCAAGTGATATTGCCGCAGAATATGCAGCAGCACTGGCAGTGAACTACCTGAACTTTGGAAATGAAGAAGACTTGACATATGCAAAGGCTTTGTACAAGTTCTCCAAGCAGTATAATCAGAAGTCCAATGTCAATGAATATGGCTCAGAAGATTATGAAGACGATCAGGCATGGGCAGCAGGATTCTTGTATCTGGCAACCAATGATGCAAGCTACAAGAGCGATATGGACAGCTATTTTTCAAGCGGTAACAGAGTATGGGGCGAAGTATACTATTCTCACTGCTGGAACAATGTAAGCTTGGGCGCTGCTGTTCTGTATGGCGAAATTGGCGGTGGCTGGAAATGGGCAGAGTCTTATTTAAATAAGAATTGCTCCGATACTAGCAACTTCTTAGCAATAAATTCCTGGGGCAGCGCAAGACTGAATACCGGCGTACAGCTGCCGGCATTGGTTGCTTCCAAGCGTACCAGCAATGATTATACTGCTTGGTGTAAAGCACAGATGGGTATGATCTTGGGCAACAATTCCGCTAGCAAGAACCTGGTTGTTGGATTCAATGAAAATTCTCCGAAGTATCCGCACCACAGAGCCGCTTCCGGTCATGCATTTACTACAAAAGATGAGGCAACACCGACATGGGATGCAACAAATTCTCATGTATTGGTTGGCGCACTGGTTGGCGGACCGTCCAGCTCAGATTTCTCTACTTACAATGACAGCGTTTCCGATTACAACTCTAACGAAGTTGCAATTGACTACAATGCAGCACTGGTTGGCGCAGCAGCAGCACTGTATGATGTATACGGAACAGGAAGCTTGGATAGCAGCATTCCGGGCGTAGGAAGTACAGATCCGATTGTTACCACTACAACTACAGTTGCTACCACAACCACAACAGAAGGAACAACCCTTACCACAAAAGCAACAACAACAGCTCCGGCTACAACTGCTGCTTCGACTATAACAGCAAACGGCGGCAATGCTACCGCTGGTTATACCACCAATCTGAACCAGAAGGTTACTTACAGCGAATTGCCGGCAGACGATAAGATGATCGGCTGGAACTGGTCCGACCTGGGCGTTAGCGCAGGCGAGACTGTACAGAAAGTTTTGATCAATGTTTCTACTGACAATGATAAGGTTGGCAAGTGGCAGGGCGCATTTGGTTCCTCCACAACAGTAGAACCAGATTACTGGACCCAGACCAAGGATATGTCTCAGACCATTGATGGTACAAGCGGTACCATTACCTGGGAAGTAGATTCTGCAACTGCATCCATCATTCAGCCGTCCTACGGCGGTCAGCTGAAGTTTGGTATTTGGTGGATCGATTGTGATGAATTCACCATTGATTCCATTACCGTTGTAACGGATAAGAGCGGAAGCAGCACCGTTACCACCGCTGCACCGGCTACCACTGTAACAACAAAGACTACAACAGTTTCTACCAACAACGGCGGATCTACTTCTAGCGGCGCACACGAAAAGAAACTGAACCAGAAGGTTACTTACAGCGAATTGCCGGCAGACGACAAGATGATCGGCTGGAACTGGGCTGATCTGGGTGTTAGCGCAGGCGAAACCGTACAAAAGGTTGAAATCAACGTTTCTACCGATAATGATAAGATTGGTAAGTGGCAGGGCGCATTCGGTTCCTCCACAACTGTAGAACCGGATTACTGGACACAGACCAAGGATATGTCTCAGACCATCGACGGCAAGAGCGGTACCATTACTTGGAATGTTGATTCCGCAACTGCATCTATCATTCAGCCGTCTTACGGCGGTCAGCTGAAGTTCGGCATTTGGTGGATTGACTGCGATGACTTTACCATTGATTCTGTTGTAGTATATACCGATAAGACTGGTACTGGCGAAGTAACTACTACTACCACCACAACAACTACTACCACAAAGGCAACTACTACCACAACAACTACAAAGGCAACGACTACTACAAAGGCTACAACTACAGCTAACAGTGGTACCACTGCCACAAAGGCAACCACCACTACAAAGGCAACTACTACCACAAAGGCAACTACCACCCAGACACCGGGTCAGTTCCTCCGTGGCGACGTTAATGAAGATGGAAGAATCAGCCTGGCTGACTTGGTAAGACTGAGCAAGGCATATGCAGGTACTGTTGAACTGAGCGATATGGCACAGAAGAATGCAGACTGCAATGCAGATGGTTCCATCAATGACCAGGATATTACCACACTGGCACAGTACCTGGTACGTGCAATCTCAAAATTGCCGGATTAATGCAAAGCTTTAACGGCATTGCATCAAAATCGTGAATGAATATGGGAGACTGCTACAGTCTCCCATATTTTTTATGGAATCCATGCAAAGTTTTGTACAAGTTGCAAGAAGAAAAAGGTAGCAAATTGCACAAGAAATTGATCAATTGTTTAGCAGGTTTTACCGAATTTCTTGAATAAGCTTTACAAAATTGGTGAAGTTGTGCTATAATGTAGACAACGAGAGGCTCCGATTGGGTGCACTTTTTTCAGGTTTTCTGAAGATTGCATCAAAGTCCCTGCTTCTAAGTCTCCCAGAGGGGATTGAGTCGTTACCATGTGCCTGTTTATCCGCAGACACGAACAAATTTTATATTTATTTTAAGGAGGATATCTATGCTAAAAAACAAATTTAGCAAGAGAGTCCTGGCTGGTATCATGGCTGGCGTTATGACCGCAACAGCTTCTGTTACAAGCCTGGCTACTCTGACTGCATCCGCTGGCGAAGAGCTGGGTTCAGTCGATTTCAACAACGGCGCTGGTCTGCCGTGGCATATTTGCGAATCTGCTACCGGTACCATGAGCTTTGAAATCAAAAACAACGTGTACAACATCAAGATTACAAATCCTGGTGGTGTGGGCAACTCTGGTGAAGGCCGTTGGGACTGTCAGTTCCGTCACAGAGGTCTGAGCCTGGAAAATGGTCATACTTATCGTATTACGTATAGTATGTGGACCAGCCAGAGAGGTCGGTTCTACACCAAGTTGGGTAACATCACCAATGATGATGCAGAATACTGGCACATGAATGGTACTCCGCTGAATGTAACTGGTTTGACAGAAACTTCTACACAGGCAGAAGTAGAAAGCGCACTGAAGAGTGCTTCTACCACTGGTTCTGAAATCCAGTACTATCAGGGATGGAACGACTGGATGAATCAGTACTTGGAAGCAAATAAGTGGACAACTTACGCTTATGAATTCAAGGTTGATTTCTCCAAGATGGAAAACGTTTCCGGCGTAATCAATTCCATGAATCATGAGGGCGTTTGCGAATGGACCTTCCACCTCGGTGGTACCACTCCGCAGTTTAATCAGAGCTTTGAGTGCTTCCCAGAAGGCACAATCCTGAAGTTCGACAACATGGCCTTGATCGATATGACCGATGACAAATCTGACTATGTTGCAACAAAGGATTATACACCGTCTGGTATCGAACTGAACCAGGTTGGTTATTACCCGAACCTGACCAAGAAAGCTACCTTGGTTTGCGCAGATGGTGACAACAGCGCACATGAATTCACGGTAAAGGATTCTTCCGGCGCTACTGTTTACACTGGCACTTCTTCCGGTAAGGCTGTTTACGATGAAGGCGCTTGGGATTATTCTCAGATCCTGGACTTCTCTGATTTCACTACACCGGGCAAGGGCTATTACATCGAATGCGATGGCAAGAAGTCCTTGGCATTCGACATTGGCGATGACATCTATGATGGCTTGCTGACCAATGCAATGAGCTATTTCTATCAGAACCGTGCAGGCGTTGCCATTGACGAAGATCTGATGGTAAAGGCAAACGAATATCAGGATGCAGCTCCGGCTGACTCCACCAGACTGGGTCATACCGAATATGGTCACAACCCGGATAAGGCACATGTTGCTGACGAATGGGTTTACATCTATGCAGAAGACCCGGCTAGCAAGTACCCGAACACCATTGATGTAACAGGTGGTTGGTACGATGCTGGTGACCACGGTAAATACGTTGTTAACGGCGGTGTTTCCCTGTGGACTCTGATGAACATTTATGAGCGTTCTGTAGCAAACGGCGACGCTTCTAAGTGGGATGACAACTCTGGCACTGTTATTATTCCGGAAACTGGAAACAGCACACCGGATATCCTGGACGAAGTAAAGGTTGAAACTGACTTCTTCTTGAAGATGCAGAGAGCAGACGGCATGGTTTACCACAAGATTCACGACTACAAGTGGACTGCACTGGCAGTTGCACCGTGGAGTGAAGCAGCTGATCTGACTCGTATTGTAAAGCCGGTAACATTTGCAGCTTCTCTGAACTTTGCAGCTGCTCTGGCACAGGCTTCTCGTCTGTTTGAAAAATATGATGCTCCTTATGCATCTAAACTGTTGACTGCAGCTGAAAAGGCTTATGCAGCAGCAAAGACCAACTATTATCCGTATGCTAATGAAACAGATCCGGATCACAGCATGTATGCTCCTCTGGATCAGAACAAGGGTGGTGGCCCTTACGGCGACACCGAAGTATCCGACGAATTCTACTGGGCAGCTTGCGAACTGTACATCACAACTGGTAAGGCTGATTATAAGACCGATCTGGATTCTTATAAGGATGCTTACGTTGTACAGACCAACCTGGTCGGCGGTGAAAACAACGGTACTTGCAGTGCCTTCACATGGGGAACCATGTCTTCTCTGGGTACCATGTCCCTGTACCTGAATGCAGATACCATGCTGAAGGATGGTAAGCTGTCTCAGGCAGAAGTGAACAAGATCTCTGACAGCATCGTAAATGCAGCAGACTTCTTCATCGAAAAGGAAAACAATTCTCAGTATGGCATTCCGTACGTAGGTCATACCTATTCCGCAACTTTGTGGGATTCTGAAACAGATACCATGAAGGACGTTGAACTGACCAACGGTTACGAATGGGGTTCCAACTCCATGGTTATCAACAATGCAATGGTAATGGCATTGGCTTATGATGTTACAAGCGATGTAAACTATCTGAACGGCGTATCTACTGCATTTGACTACCTGCTGGGTAGAAACCCGCTGGAACAGTCCTATGTAACTGGTTACGGTGAACATGCAACTACTTACCCGCACCACAGATGGTGGTCTTATCAGCTGGATAAGAGCTTCCCGATGGCACCGAAGGGCGTTCTGTCTGGCGGTCCGAACTCCAACATGGAAGACCCGATGATCTTGGGCGCTGGTTATAAGAGAGGCGAAATCGCCCCGATGAAGTGCTACCTGGATAACTTGGAAGCATGGTCTGTAAACGAGTGTACCATTAACTGGAACTCTCCGCTGGTATGGGTTGTTTCCTTCCTGGAAGACGAAGCTCCGAAGGCTGGCAGTCAGTCTCAGACTACAACAAAGGTAACAACTACAACTGCTAGTGGCGAAACTACTACTACAACCGCTAAGACAACAACAACCGCTTCCGGTTCCACAACAACTGGTAAGGTTGGCGATGCTCTGATCGGTGATACCAACCTGGATGGCGCTGTATCTCTGGCTGACCTGATTACTTTCCAGAAGCAGCAGCGTGGTGCAATCGACTTCAATGATCAGCAGATGATTAACGCAGACTGCGATCAGACTGATGCCGAAGGCATTACTTCTAGCGACGTATCTGTTCTGTTGCAGTTCTTGATCGGTAAGATCAATGCACTGCCGCTGCAGTAAGCGTATTTGAATCACACCAGTGATTTTTGAAATAGCGCAGTCTTTTGACTGCGCTATTTTTTGCCAAAAAAGCTTGACAAAGCGTTTGGAATGCAGTATAATGAGTAATAGTATAAAGTTTATATACAACCTTATCAAGAGTGGCGGAGGAACAGGTCCTATGAAGCCCGGCAACCTAATTGCAGCAATATTGCCGCAAAGAAGGTGCTAATTCCTGCGGGTAATCCGAGAGATGAGGCGTTTTGCACGAAATGAAAAACAAGGCACTCGGTACCATCGAGTGCCTTTTTGTGTTGACGCAAAATAGGAAAGGAATGATTGTGATATGGCAAGAACATTATTTACGTCAGAATCCGTAACAGAAGGACATCCGGATAAGATCTGCGATCAGATTTCCGATGCGGTTTTGGATGCGATTCTGGAACAGGATCCAATGGCACGTGTTGCCTGCGAAACGGTGACAACAACTGGTATGGTACTTTGCATGGGTGAAATTTCCACCAAGGCATATGTTGATATTCCCGGAATCGCAAGAAGCGTGATTCAGGAAATTGGTTACGATCGTGCAAAGTATGGATTTGATGCATCAACTTGCTCCGTTCTGACTGCAATTGATGAACAGTCTCCGGACATTGCAATGGGTGTTAACGATGCACTGGAGAGCCGTGCAACAGACGAACATGAAACCGGTGCCGGCGACCAGGGCATGATGTTTGGATTTGCTTGCGATGAAACCAGCGAACTGATGCCGCTGCCGATTTCTTTGGCACATAAATTGACGATGAAGCTGGCTGCTGTGCGAAAGGAAAAGAAATTGCGTTACCTGCGTCCGGATGGAAAAGCACAGGTTACCGTAGAATATGATGGCTACCGTCCGATTCGTGTGGATACAGTTGTAGTTTCCACCCAGCATGCCCCGGAAATTCCATCCGAACAGATTGCGGCAGATATTATGACATATGTCATTCGCCCAGTCATCCCGGCAGAACTGCTGGATGAAAACACCAAGTATCTGATTAACCCAACTGGACGTTTTGTAGTAGGCGGCCCGCAGGGTGACAGCGGCTTGACCGGACGGAAGATCATCGTAGATACCTACGGTGGCTATGCACGGCATGGCGGCGGTGCATTCAGCGGAAAGGATCCGACGAAGGTAGACCGTTCCGGCGCTTATGCAGCACGGTATATTGCAAAGAATATTGTTGCTGCCGGATTGGCTAGCCGCTGCGAAGTGCAGCTGGCATATGCAATTGGTGTTGCAAAGCCGGTTTCCGTTCTGGTGGATACTTTTGGAACTGGAACCGTTGCAGATGACAAGCTGGCAGAAGCCGTACAAAAGGTATTTGCACTGACTCCGAACGGCATTATCAAGATGCTGGATCTGAGAAAGCCGCAGTACCGGAAGTTGGCTGCATATGGACATATGGGCAGAACCGATTTGGCAGTTGCTTGGGAAAAGTGCGACCGAGTAGATGCGCTGAAGGCTGCTCTTGCAGAATAAGTACAATTGCATGCAAGCATCAGGAAGGAGTCCTCAAATGGGAGGACTCCTTTTCTTGCTGTAAAACGTCTGTAATGGATTGGACTTGGGTTGCCATGGCGGCAGCCACTTCCGGTTCCGGGCGGAAGGTAGAGGGGTAATCATAAATAGCAAGCCCACCCAATTCCGGATCTGAACAGGTCAGATTGATTTGCCGGGCAGGAATGGTCAAGTCTTGTTGCCATTCTGTGGAGCCGCTGCCTGCCCAAGTATCTTCTTTTCCCATTTTATAAGTGCAAATGCCAATGACAAGGGAAACATCCGGGCAGGTAACCAGCTGCTTCCATTCCGTCACCATTTCTGAAAAGGGAGCGGATTCATTTTGGAAGCCATAGTAAAGCTGGGGTACGATATAGTCGCAGAAGCCTGGTTCCTGGCTCCAGCGGCGAACATCTGCAAATTGATGCTGTAGATTGCCTTCGATGGTTCCCTGCGGACTGATTCCGAAAAGCAAATCTGGATGAACATTTTTGACAGCATCATGAAGTGTTTGCAC
>ENA-ORCP01002307-ORCP01002307.1-human-gut-metagenome-genome-assembly--contig:-NODE-2307-length-15417-cov-22.126858_pt1 | contig 15417 bp, 7 predicted proteins | sample MGYA00242990_ERZ507991 | MGnify/ENA primary metagenome ERZ507991 (study PRJEB26167, sample SAMN06115496) | human gut metagenome | host: Homo sapiens | place: China:Henan | collected 2015-05-07... | reverse complement strand
TTGATGTCGTGGTCGGCGAGGTATACCGAATAATAGTAGGGGCGTGCCTCCTCCGACTGGTGCGAAAACCAGCTCTGGCGGCTCTCCTCATCGACCTTGTCGCGTCCGCGTATGGGCATGATGGAGAACTGCCCGTAGTCGTTGATCCACGGCGAGGGCTGGTGGGTCTGCTTCAGGCCCCGGATGGTGTGGGCGCCGTAGGTATAGGCCCATCCGCTGCCCATTTCGCCCGTCTGGGGCGTCCAGAAGTTCATGCCCCACGGCAGGGCGACGGCCGGGTAGGTGTTGCCCGTCGAGAGCGTGAAGTCGGAGTGCGTGCCTACGAGCGTCGAGACGTATTCCGAAGGCCGCGCCGAAGGTTCGTCGCAGGAGGTTGCCGCGGTGCGCCCCGTGCGGCTTCCGCAGCTGCCGCACAGAACGGCGGCAAGTAACAGCAAAGAAACAGGTTTTATCATTGTTATTTGGTTTTTTCCGGTCAGTCAATGGAATTAAGTAAGTCGACCTTGTTTTCGTTTACGAGTTTTAATATGAGTTCCCCGAAGAGCGTGTTCTGCCAGGCGAACCACGGGCGGGTGAAATTCGCAGCATCGTGGCGCGAGAAGGATTCATGCATGAAGCCCGTCCCGGCATCGGTGGTCATCAGGGCGACGATGCAATCGCGGATCTCGGCGTCGTCCTCCGACGTGAAGGCCCGCATCATGATGCTCATGGGCCAGATCATCTCCACCCCGATATGGGGGCCGCCGATGCCCTCGCCGGCGGAGCCTCTCCAAAAGTAGGGGTTCTCTTCGCTCCAGACGAACCGCCGGGTGTTCTCATAGATGGGATCCGTGCGCTCCACGTCGCCCAGGTAGGGCATTGCCAGCAGCGACGGCACATTGGCGTCGTCCATCAGAAAGCAGCCTCCGAATCCGTCCACCTCGAAGGCGTAGATCTTCCCGAACTCCGGATGCTCCACGACAGCGTATTGCTGCAATGCCCCGGCCACCTCGTCGGCCAGCGCCGTGCACTCGGCGGCAAGCTCCCGCTCGCCGTTCACCGCCGTCAGGATCTCGGCGGCCTTGCGCAGCGACGTGACGGCCATGAAGTTCGACGGCACGAGGAATCCGAAGGTCGTGGCGTCGTCCGAAGGACGGAACGCCGAGACGATCAGCCCCACGGGTTTCACGGGGTTGCCGCGCCCCACATGGCAGCGGGTGTCCAGCTGACGGTCCGTCGTGCGCAGGAAGATGTAATCGCCCGGCCCCTCCTTCATCTGCTGTTCTTTCAAAGTCTTTACAATATTGCGCATCGCAGAGATCCACTCCCCGTCGAAGACCGACGTGTCGCCCGTGGTTTTCCAGTAATGGTGCGCAAGGCGCAGAGGATAGCAATGGGAATCGATCTCCCATTTGCGCTCGAAAACCCAGGGACTTTGATCGTTGCCCGGATAGCCGACATCCTCGCCGTCACCCGTAGGGCCGACGTTGAAGGCATTAGCGTAAGGATCGATATTGATGAGTTTGAATTGCCGCCGGATCACCCCCGCGATCATCTTCTGCAACGCCGGGTCCTCCTTACACAACTGCACGTAGGGCCACACCTGCGCCCCCGAGTCGCGGAGCCACATGGCCGGAATGTCGCCCGTGTAGACGTAGGTATCGGGATTGCCCGCCTCGTCCTCGCCGTAGTGCACCGTGGTGTCGAGCGTGTTGGGGAAGCAGTTGGCGAACATCCACCGCAGGCGTTCGTTGGTCAGAAGACCGCACACGCGGGCGATCTCCCCCTCTACCGCTTCCGACTTAAAAAGCCGCTGCTCCTCCGCGGGCCGCTGGTCGGCGTACGCCTCCGGCTCGTCCGGACAGTACCACACCTTCTCTTCGGCCCCCATCTCGAAGCGCAGTTCCCCGCCCTTCATCACGTCGGCATGACCGATCCAAGGCTTTGTGTAGGGTTGGCCATTGAGCCACACCCGCTGGATATATTTGTTCGCAGCGGAGTTGTTCTCGGCGACAATCGTGAAGGTCCCGCCCGGGACGGTGATTTCGACCCTGTCGAACAGGGGCGATCCGAACCAGTATCTTCCGCCCGCAGGCTCGGCCTCGTACATGCCCAGCGACGAGAGGACGTACCAGGCCGACATCTGACCCACGTCCTCGTTGCCCGAAAGGCCGTCCGGAGCGGCGTGGTAGAGCGTCGTGAGCACCTCGCGAACCTTGTCGGCCGTTTCCCACGGCTGACCCAGCATCGTATAAAGGTACAAAATATGGTGGCTCGGTTCGTTGCCGTGGGCGTACTGGCCAATCAGGCCCGAAATGTCGGGCGATGTCTCGCCGCCCTCGACCACGGAGCTTACCGTGAACAGCGAGTCCAGTTTTTCGAGCATCCGCGCCCGGCTGCCGAAGCATCCGACAAGACCTGCGACATCATGCGGAGCCAGCCACGTATACTGCCAGGCGTTGCCCTCGCAGTAATCGTCGGCGCGGTGCGTCGAGGCGAACGCATTGAAGGGCGTCCTCCAGCCTTTTTTCGAATCCCGGCCCCGCATAAATCCCGTCTGCGGGTCGAAATAGTTGCGGTAGCTATGGCTGCGTTCCTCGAAATACTTCGCATCCTCCGCCTTGCCCAGCGCTTCGGCGGCACGCGCCGCCGCGCCGTCAGCCAAAGCGTACTCCATGTCATAGGCTACGGCCTCGTTGAACATCTCGCACGGGATGTAGCCGTACTCCATGCGCAGGCCGTTGCCCCGGTCGGGGTTCATGGCCGTCTTACGGATCGTCTCGAAGGCCTTTTCGCGGTCGAAGCCCCCGATGCCCTTCACGATGGCGTCCGCCACCGCTACGATGCCCGGGTTGCCCACCATGCAGTCCGTCTCGTTGCCCCACAGGTGCCATACCGGGAGCCGTCCCTGCTCGTCGGCGATGTGCAGCATCGTCTGGATGATGTCGGGCATCCGCTCCGGGTGCAGGACGGTCATCAGCGGCATCGCGGCCCGGTAAGTGTCCCACAGCGAAAAGGTCGTATAGGTATCGCGCCCCGGATTCTCATGCACCTTGCCGTCGGCTCCGCGGTAATCGCCGTTCACATCGCAGAAGAGCGACGGAGCCACCATCGTATGATACAGCGCCGTATAGAAGATGCGCTTCGACGTTTCATCCTCCGTCTCGATCTTCACCTTCGACAGTTCATCGTTCCACGCCTTGTCGGCAGCGGCCGCCGTAGCGTCGAAATCCCATCCGGGGAGTTCCGCCGCAAGGTTTGCCTTCGCGCCTTCGATACTTACGGGCGAAAGGGCCACTTTCACGAGCACCTGTTCGCCCTCCGCCGTGTCGAAGTCCACACGTGCATAACGGGCCGCGATCCGGGGCATTTTGGAATCGTCTATCTCGCCCGGCTGCAGGTAGGAAATCCCCTTCGCGGGTTTTGAAAACTCGGCCACGAAGTAGACCTCCTGATTTTTGGCCCACCCCGTCGAGCAGCGCCATCCGGCGATGCGCGTGCTGTCGTCCGAGAAGCGGAAGCCCGTATCGGTGGCCTTGTCCCAGCAGCCGCCGTTCTCCAGATCGAAGACCACGGCTGCGGCGTCCGACGCCGGGAACGTGTAGCGGTGCAGACCCACGCGCTCCGTGGCCGTCAGCTCGGCCGTAATGCCGTAGCGCACAAGCGGAACCGAGTAATAACCGGGTTTCGTGATCTCCCGCGTACGGTCGGCGTAAGACCACAGGCCCGAGGCCGGGTCATTCTCCTCGCCGCGGGCATAGGTCACTTCACCCACGACGGGCATGACGGTAATGTCGAACAGGTCGCCGATGCCCGTGCCCGAAAGGTGCGTGTGCGAAAAGCCGATAACGGTCGAATCGCTCGCGTGGTAGCCCGAGCACCAGTCCCACGTCTGCGGAATGCTCGTCGGACCCACCTGCACCAGGCCGAAGGGGACGTTGGCTCCCACGAAGACGTGCCCGTGGCCGCCTGTGCCGATCTTCGGATCGACATGGCGCGTGTAATTCTCCTCCGCGGCAGGCTGCGTGCAGCTGCCCAGCAGGGCCGCAGCGAATAATAATCCGGAAAGTTTCATCTATTTTGCAGTTTTAAGTTCGAAAGTAAGTTTGCCGCCCTTGAGCAAGTCATCGTGCAAGATACGATAATTTTTCAGCGGTTTATCGCCCAGCGTCATCCGGTCGATATAGCCCTCGCCGTGTTTTTCGATCACCAGCGTTCCCCGCTCCGTGTCGATTTCGGCCCGGTCGAATGTCGGGGACGTCAGTGTATAGTATGGTTCGCCCGGGCAGTCGGGATAGAGTCCCAGCATCGTGAAGACAGCCCACGCAGACATCGTCCCCGTGTCGTCGTTGCCCGGGATGCCGTCGGGGGCGGTGGTAAAGTATCGCTCCAACAGCCGCCGGGTTTCCCGCTGCGTGCGCCACTCCTCGCCCCGGAAACGGCTGAACAGGTAGGCATAGGCGATGTCGGGTTCGTTCGCAGGGTCGTACAACCCCTCGTCGAAGACCATTTGCAGTTTGTCGATGAATTTGCGTCGTCCGCCCATCAGCTTCGCAAGCCCCTCCACGTCGTGCGGAACATAGAACGTATAGTTCCACGCACTTCCCTCGTGGAAGCCCGGAGCCGCCGTGAAGTTCTCGCCCGCCTTCGGGTCAAAGGGGCTTAAAAAAGTTCCGTCGGGATGGAGCGGACGCAAAGTCCCGCTTTCCGGGCTGTAATAACGCTTATAGCCCAACGAGCGGGCGCGGAACAGACGCGCGTCGTCCCCGTGTCCGAGCGAGTCGGCCAGCAGCGACAGCGCAGCGTCGGCCATGTAGTACTCCAGCGCGTGCGAGACGGAGGTGTCGCCCGCAAGGTCCTTGGCGTAGAACCCCAGCGGGATATAGCCTTTCTCGATATAGGGGTCGATGTCGGGCCGCATGCGGTTCTGCGCACCGGGCGTCGTGGCCGACTTGCGCATCGCCTCGTAGGCCTTGGCGACATCGAAATCCCGAAGGCCCTTCATCCAGCTGTCGACGATCACCGGGATCGCAGGGTCCCCCTCCATCGTGAAGGTCTCGCGGCCGTAAAGCTCCCATTTCGGAAGCCAACCCCACTCCTCGTACATCCCCGTCATCGAGCGCAGCATCTCCCGCTGACGATCCGGGTAGACAAGCGTCAGCAGCTGGTGCAGGTTGCGGCAGGTGTCCCACAGCGAGAAGACCGTATAACGTTCGCCATCCGTCACGCCCGTCTCGCCCGAACGCTCCATCAGCGGGTATTCGCCGTTCACGTCGCTCACGAGGTTCGGGTGCAGCAGCGCATGGTACAACGCCGTGTAGAACACCCTCTGCTGCTGCTCGGCGCCGCCCTCGACCCGGATTCTGCCCAGAGCCTCGTTCCAGCCCTTGCGGGCCTGTTCCCGGATGGCGTCGAACGGCGCGTCCGCGGCCTGCTCGGCATCGAGGTTTTTGCGCGCGTTCTCCGTAGAGACATACGAGATGCCCATGCGCACCTCCACCTGCTCGCCCGCCGCAAGGCCGTCGAAGGAGAACCAGTAGCCCACGTCGTCGCCCGAAAGCTCGCGCCCGTACTCCGTATAGAGTTTATACCTCCCGTTGTCCGGCGTCCACTCGGCCTCCACGCCCGTCATCTTCCGCTGCTTCTTCCAATAGCCGCCGGCACTCGGCGTCTTCGAAACGCGCAGCACGAAGTACACCGGGAATACCTTCTGCGCATTGTAGCAGAACGTCCCCAGCAACTTCGTACCCTCGATCTCCGTGGCGCTCACCCGGCGAACCATCGCGCCGCTCTCGTTCGTAAGCCCCTCGCCCAGATTCAACAGGATATGCCCTGTGCCTTCCGGAAAGGTGTACCTCTCGGCCGAGCTACGCGCCGTGGCCGTGGCTTCGGCAAGGACGCCGTACTTGTCCAGAAAGACCGAGTAATAGCCCGGGGAGGCCTTTTCGTCCCTATACGACGTGCCGTACTCCCGGTAATCCACCGTCAGAGGGCCCGTCGTGGCCATCGTCAGCAGCGCGCCCAGCTCGGGGCACCCCACGCCGCTCAAGGCGCCGTGCGCAAAGCCCGTGAAGAATTTGTTGTGGTATTCGTAGGGCGTGGACCACCAGCGGGCGTCCTTGTCGTAGACGTTCTCCTCCGACCCCATGACGTTGAACGGAACCACCGACATCATCCCGTGCGGCGTGACAGCCCCCGGGTTCGTCGTCCCGAAGTTCGTAGTCCCGATGAACGGATCCACACACTCCGCAGGCTCTTGTGCCCGTGCTCCCAGACACAGCGTCAGAACCGCAAGCAGCGCAAGGCTTCTCATAGGATGTTGTTTTTCTTCGTGAAGTCGATAATTTCAGGGATATAGCCGAACGCAAGGCCCGTGACGGTGTCGGCGCATCCGTAATAGACGGCGATCCGGCCCGTTTCGGGGTCATGGAGCGACGCGCAGGGGAATGTGACGTTCGGAACGTCGCCCATGCATTCGTACGTTTCGCGCGGCGAAATCAGATAGGGACCGCTGCGGGCCGTGACCTTCCACGGCTCCTCCAAATCCAGCAATGCCGAGCCGAAGGCGTAGACATAGCCGTTGCACGAGCGAAGCACCCCGTGGTAGAACAGCAGCCAGCCCTCCGAGGTCTCGATGGGAACGGGGCCCGCGCCGATCTTCATGCACTGCCATGCCGACACCTCGAAAGCCGCCGGAGACATCACATGCCGGTGGCGGCCCCAGAACTCCATGTCCGGAGACTCCGAATAGAAGATGTCCCCGAAGGGCGTGTGACCCGTGTCGCTCGGACGCGACAGCATCGCGAACCGGCCCCCGATCTTGCGCGGGAACAGAACCCCGTTGCGGTTATAGGGAAGAAATGCGTTTTCAAACTGGTGGAACGTCTCGAAATCATCCGTCCACGCAATGCCGATCGTCGGCCCGTGGTAGCCGTTGCACCACGTAACGTAGTATTTGTCGCCGATCTTCGCAACGCGAGGATCGTAGCCGTAGACCCACTGCCCGATCTCCGAGTCCGCACCCTCCAGCCGGAAGTCGGACTCCTCGATCTCCCACCGAAGGCCGTCGACCGAGAAGCCCACGTGGATGCGCATCCGGCGGTTCGTGTCGTCGCACCGGAAAACGCCCGCATAGTTATACTTGCCTTTCTTGAAGGGAATGACCGCCGAGTTGAAAATGCTGTTCGACGTCGAAAGCGCGTCGCGCGGGATGATCGGATTGGCCGAATAGCGCCACATCACTTCTTTGGAGCCTGCGGGACGATCCTCCCACGGCATATCGGGCTGATTCGAGCCCGCAATTCTCAGTGTATCCATATAAATTATTTGTCGTTTGGTTTGTCGTCATAGGTAAAGGGTACGAACCACGTCACCAGAAATGCCGGAACCGTGGCCAACATAACTGCGAGGAAGAACATGCCGTAACCCAAGGCATCGCTCAGGTAACCCGAAACGGCGCCCGTGAGCATCACCGAAAGGTTCATGATACCCGAAGCGAAGGCGTAGTGCGCCATCTGGTGACGCCCCGGGGCAACCTGCTGCATCATAAACAGCGTAAGGCCCACGAATCCGAACCCGTAGCCGAAGTATTCCAGCACGATGCCCCCGCCCACGATCCACATCGACTGAGGCTGCAGCCATGCCAGCAGCGCATAGACCGCGAACGGGATATTAAAGATACAGCATAATATGAAAAGAGTGCGTCGCAGGCCCCGGTGTGCGATATAGTAGCCCGCCAGCAGCGAACCCAAAAGAAAAGCCCCGGCACCGAATGTCCCGTAGTAAAGGCCGATCTGCTGGTTCGTGAGGCCCAGACCGCCCGAAGCCGTATCGGCTTTGAGGAACAACGGCACGATCTTCATCACGAAGCCCTCGCCCAGACGATAGAGGATGATGAATCCGAGGTAGTACCAGATATGCTTTTTCTGGAAGAAGGCCCCGACGACCTCTTTCAGGCCCGAAAGGCCATCCCGCAGCGAATGCCGTTCGGCAGCGCCGCCCCCGGCGGGAAGCGCCCGGACATGGTAGACGCCCAGCAGGACGAGCAGGCCGCAAAAAATGGCAAGCACCACCGTCCACGAACGTACGTAGGCGTCGAATGTTGCTGCACCCACGGCGCTGAAGCCTTCGTAGAGAAAACCTGCGAACCACACCAGACCGCCCGTGGCGACCAGTTTCGCAAGGTTGTAGAACGCACCCTGCCAGCCGATATACTTCGCCTGATCCTGCGTCGTGAGTTCCGACATGTAGACGCCGTCGGCCGCGATGTCGTGCGTGGCGCCGCTGAACGCAACGACGGCAAAGACGGCGATCGTAACGGCGAAGAACGACGGTAGGTGAAGCGACAGAGCAGCAAGGCCGAACAATATGCCGCTTAGGAGCTGCGTCGTGACGACGAAGAATTTTTTGGTACGGAAAATTTCCAAGAAGGGGCTCCACAGGAATTTGATCGTCCACGGCCACATGATAAGCGATGTCCAGAACGCGATTTGTGCGTCCGAGATCCCCAGATCCTTGAACAGAACCGCAGAGACCATGTTCAGAACCACAAACGGAAGGCCCATCGCAAAGTACAAACTCGGAACCCAACGGAGAGGAGAAAGCGATTGTCGGGAGTTTTGAGTAAGTTGATTCATTTTGTATACTATATATTAGATCCGACAAAACAATGCCATCTAATATATAGTTCCACAACTCAATAAGATTCCCTCTCCTAAAGCTCTTTTTTTGATTTTTTCTTAAAATTAGAAACGAGAAAAATTTGACCCAAGAACAGATCAGCCGATTATATTTCAGAATATACTATCAATAGCAATAAGAGCAAATAATCCTTCAAAGACAAGCGTAATTTCATTGCCGCCTGTTGTAATTCCCTATCTACTTTTTTGAGGTTGATGCATAGCATGTCAGCAATCTCTTTGTAACTTTTTCCCTCCAGTTTATGAGCTATGAATACCTGTTTGGTCAATTCCGGCATTTGTTCCAGTTGTTTGCGGCATATCTCGATGATTTCCCGCTGGAATAATTCGTTCGGATTGCAACTTTCGATCGTGCGGGTATAAAAATCCATCACTCCGCGCTCCTTCATCAGGATTTTCTCATACACGGCTTTCCCCGTATATCTATCCCGACGATATTTCAGACAGCGTTTTTTTACGACACCGAAAAGATAGGCCTCTATGCTCGTAAACTGTACAGTTTCCCGGTTCTCCCAAATTGTCATGAAACTGTCATGGACAATATCTTCTGCCGTATTTGCATCATGTACAAGGCTATATGCCACAGCATATAGTTTTCGCTGGTATAGGCGAAATAACTTGTCGAACGACTGCTGGGTCAGTATGATAGTATCCGGTTTCATTACAAGAACAAAGATAAGAAAAAATTAAAAAGATTATAATGCAAAAAAATATTTACCCATATAATTGACCTGCAACAGGTTAATTTAATAAAAAAAATTATTTGCAAAAAAACGCATTTTAGAGGAGGGAATCTTATTGAGTTGTGGAACTATATAAATAGATGCGATATTATGACAGAATGGAAAAAAAGGTTACAGATGCAATGTTATTCCGTTTCTTCGCAGAGCAAACGACTTTGGAAGAAACCGATATGATTTCGGCTTGGCTGAACGAAGATCCGGAAAAGAATCAGAAAGTTCTCGATAAAGCATATAATTTGTATGTATTGGGCATAATGTGTGCACCTAATCCGGAGGCGGGTATAAATAATTCACGCTCTTTCCTACGTTTCGGATGGCCGAAAGTGCTGCGTTATGCCGGAGTTGCTGCCGCCATTTTACTGCTCGGAATTGCTGTCGACCATGTGCTTTTGAGTCAACGCATGAACCGGTGGTTACAACAGCAAACGACTGTCGAGGTTCCGGCAGGGCAGCATATTCGCCTAACGTTGGGGGATGGCTCCATCGTGGAACTTAATGCGCAGAGCCGCATCGTTTATCCTGCGATTTTCCCAAAAGGGGAGCGGCGTGTCCAGTTGAGTGGAGAGGCCATATTCAATGTCGCCCATAACTCTGAATGCCCGTTCATTGTGGAAACTTTTGCCTGTGATGTAGAAGTATTGGGTACGCATTTCGATGTAATCGCCAACCAAGCGGAGAATCGTTTTTCAACAGCTCTGTTTAGCGGCCGGGTTGCCGTGACGAATAAAAAAAACGGAGAATCCGTCATTCTGCAGCCCAACGATATCGTCAATCTTCGAGATGGAGGGTTTCAAATCCAAGAACTTGAAGATAAAGACGATTATCTGTGGATGGATGGTATTATTTCAGTGTACGGAATGCCGTTTGAGCAGCTGATGAGCAAGTTGGAGCGTAGTTATAACGTGAAGATAGAGATTCGGCGCGAAACCATGCCCGTCGTAAAATACAAAAGTTTGAAAATCCGTGTTTCGGACGGTATAGACCACGCTTTGCATATGCTACAACTCGCCTCGGATTTCACCTTTGAACACGATGCTGTTACCGATGTAATCATCATTAAATAGTCCATCCAATTATTAACTTATCTCAAATTCTTTAGATGCCTATGATGTAAACCACGAACTATCAACTCTGAACATTTGCTTCCTGATATGAAAAACCGATGAGTGGGCGAACACTCACCGGCGTATAGTTCAATCAGGAATATTAACCAATTCCCAACCATTGAACCAAACTTGACAAATGTATGAATAAAAAGATTATTCAGCAAATCTGCCTGTCTTTTCTTTTAGTTCTTACGCTCGTCTGTATCCCTGTTACTGGGGTGCAGGCACAGACGCAGAAGGTTTCCATCAAGATGGAAAACGTGCGTATGAAGCAGGTAATGAATGAGATTGAAAGACAGACAAAATTTCTTTTCGGAATCAATGATGATGTAGATGTTAACAGGCTCGTTACGGTAAATGTGACGAACCAATCCTTGCAAGCAGCCCTCGACCAAATGGTCAAAGGGACGGACATCACCTATCAGATCAGTAGTTCCAACATCATTCTCTCAAAAAAACAGGCAAAGCTCCCTGTTGACATTTCCGGAACTATCCGCGATATCAATGGCTCCCCGATCGTCGGAGCGACCATTGTTATCCGGGGCACCTCAATCGGCATCAGCAGCGGTTCCGATGGCTCTTTCTCGCTTCAGATACCCCCCCCCGCTGCCTCCCGGCAATTGGAAGTCAGCTATTTGGGCTATGAGACTCTGGTGGTCGATGTGGGTAACCGTACTGCTTTCGACCTTACGCTTCAGGAGTCGTCCGCCGAGATCGAACAAGTCGTGGTCACTGCTCTTGGTATTAAACGTTCGGAAAAAGCCGTAGCCTACAACGTACAACAGGTCAAGGCCGAAGACCTCACGACCGTCAAGGACGCCAACTTCATCAACTCGCTGACGGGTAAGGTTGCAGGTGTCACGATCAACACCTCGTCGTCGGGAGTCGGCGGTGCATCGAAGGTGATTCTGCGCGGTAACAAATCCATTTCGCAGTCGTCGAACGCGCTTTACGTTATCGACGGTATCCCGATGTATAATTTCGGCGGTGGCGGCGGAACGGAGTTCGATTCGCGCGGTGCGACGGAGTCCATCGCCGACATCAACCCCGAGGATATCGAGTCGATGTCGGTGCTGACGGGCGCCGCAGCTGCGGCTCTCTACGGTTCGGAAGCCGCGAACGGAGCCGTGATGATTACGACGAAGAAGGGACAGGCTGGAGCGCTGAAGGTTACGCTTTCGAGCAATACGGAATTCCTGAATCCTTTCGTGCTGCCCGAGTTCCAGAATCGCTACGGCACGGGCCTGAACGGCACCCGCAGCGGCTCGGGGATTTACAGCTGGGGCGAGAAGCTGCTCCCGGCGGCCCGCTACGGTTATACGCCGAACGACTATTTCGAAACGGGACACGTGTACACCAACGCCGTGACCGTTTCCGGCGGTACGGACAAGAACCAGACCTATTTTTCCGCCGCATCGGTCAATTCCGACGGCATCATCCCCAACAACGAATACGATCGCTACAACTTTACTTTCCGCAACACCTCTTACTTTCTGAAAGATAAACTGCGGCTCGACGCCAGCGCCAGCTATATCTATCAGAAAGACCAGAACATGACCAACCAGGGCGTTTATTCGAACCCGCTGGTTCCGGCCTACCTGTTTCCGCGGGGCGAGAATTTTGACCTTTACCGTCGCTTCGAGCGTTACAACGAAGGGACGAAACTCATGGAGCAGTTCTGGAGTACGGACATGGAAGGCGGTGACTTGCGCATGCAGAATCCCTACTGGATCAACTACCGCAACCTGCGCAACACGGACAAGAAGCGTTATATGCTGTCGTTTTCGGCCAGCTACGACATCCTCCCGTGGCTGAATGTCGCCGGGCGCGTGCGCCTCGACAATTCGAATTCGCTCTACACGCAGAAACTCTATGCCTCGTCGAATACGACCATCACCGACGGCGGCAAGAACGGCCATTATACCGAGGCCCGCGCTTACGACACGCAGACCTACGCCGACCTGATGGTGAACATCAACAAGACTTTCGGCGAGGATTGGTCTCTGAACGCGAATATCGGCGCCTCGATCAACAATATCAAGACCGACGAACTGTCGTACCGCGGCCCGATCCAGGAAAACGGCCTTCCGAACGTATTTAACGTCTTCGACCTCGATGACACGAAAAAACGTGCGGAAAAAACCGGCTGGCACGACCAGACCCAATCCATCTTCGCCTCGGTCGAAGTAGGTTGGAAACAGATGCTTTACCTCACGGTGACGGGGCGTAACGACTGGGCTTCGCAACTGGCCAATTCGCCCGAGTCGTCGTTCTTCTACCCGTCGGTGGGCCTTTCGTGGGTTCCGACGGCGACATTCAACATGCCGGATGCGATCAGCTATCTGAAGATCCGCGGTTCGATCGCCTCGGTAGGTATGCCGTTCCCGCGTCACCTGACGGTTCCGACCTACGAATACGACGCCACGAACAAGGTGTGGAAAGACAAGACGCACTATCCCATCGGCGACCTGAAACCCGAGCGCACCATCACCTACGAGGTGGGTCTGGATGCCCGTCTGTGGCAACACATCAATCTTTCGGCTTCGTGGTACCGGGCCGATACGAAAAATCAGACCTTCGACCCGTCGCTGCCGCCCTCGTCGTCCTATACGACCATCTACCTGCAAACCGGCCATGTCCGCAATACGGGTGTCGAACTCTCGCTCGGGTACGATAACCAATGGCGTGACTTTCGCTGGACGACGAACTTCACTTATTCGTGGAACAAGAACGAAATCCGCGAACTTGCGGCTAATGCCGTAAACCCCGTGACGGGCGAATCTCTGAATCTCACCAAGCTCGACATCAAGGGATTAGGCAAGGCGAAATATATTCTTAAAGAAGGCGGTACGTTGGGAGACCTTTATACGACGTCCAATCTGCGGTATAATGAAAACGGCTATGTCGAAGTGGACAATGCCGGTAACTTACAGGTTACCGATGAGGGTGAGGATATCTATTTAGGTTCGGTGTTCCCGGATGCCAATCTCGCATGGCGTAACGATTTCAGTTGGAAGGGCATCAATCTCGGCGTGCTGTTCACAGCCCGTCTGGGCGGTGTCTGCTACTCCGCGACGCAGGCCAATTTGGATCTGTACGGCGTTTCGGAGGCTTCGGCCGCTGCACGTGATGCCGGCGGCGTGCTGATTAACGGCCGTGAGATGGTTGATGCGCAGAAGTGGTACCAAGCCATCGGCTCGCAGTCCGGTCTGCCGCAATATTATCTCTATTCGGCGACGAACGTCCGTTTGCAAGAGCTTTCGCTGGGTTACACCCTGCCGACAAAATGGTTCCGCGACAAGATGCGCATGACCGTCTCGTTCGTAGGGCGTAACCTGTGGATGATCTACTGCAAGGCGCCGTTCGACCCCGAAGCCGTCGCCTCGACGGGACTGAACTATCAGGGCATCGACTATTTCATGATGCCTTCGTTGCGCAGCATCGGCTTCAACGTGCGTGTCAAATTCTAATCAAGCTAAAACGCCATGAAATTCAATATATCGAATATGACGGTGGCCCTTGCGGCGGCAGCGCTCGGCGCGGCATCCTGCACGGCCAACTACGAAGATATCAACCGGAATCCCTATGAGGTTACCGCAGAGGATATGGAGCGGGACGGTTACGCCATGCGGTCGTTCATGACCACCATGCAGAGCTGGGTCATTCCGGCCGACGTCAATCAGTGCCAGTTCACCGATCTGCTGCTGGGCGGGCCTTACGGCGGTTATATCGCCGATGCGAACAGCGGATTCAACACCGGAAAATTCTCGACCTACGACCCGCAGTCGAACTGGTCGCCGGTATTTTACCGGGTTATCTACACCAATGAAATGTCGAACTTCACGGAGTTGTGCAAGGTGACCGAAGACGAGAATGCCATCGCCGTGGCGAAGGTGGTGAAGGTCGCCGGCGTACACCGCGTCGCAGACACCTACGGACCGATTCCCTATACGCAGGTGGGTACGGGCGCCGATCCGGTGCCGCTGGACTCGGAGAAAGAGGTCTTCAAGGCCATGTTCGCTGATCTGGATGCTGCCGTCGAGGTGCTTACGCGCAACCGTGCAGGCATGATCACCACCGATGCCGACCGGCTTTACGGCGGCAGTCTGGAGCGCTGGGGCCGTCTGGCCAACTCGCTCAAGTTGCGTCTTGCGATGCGTATCGTCTATACGGATTTCACCACCGATGACGGTCGTACTCCGCAGCAGCTGGCCGAGGAGGCCGTCAGCTCGGAGCTGGGCGTGATCGAGGACAACTCCGGCAATGCCATGTATACGGGCTTCGGCAAGGACGGCAATCCTTTCTACGTCTGCTTCTTCAGCTATAAGTCGGGTGCGGGCGACCACCGCGTCGCCGCCGATATCGCGTCGTTCATGAACGGTTACGACGATCCCCGTCGTGCGAGCTATTTCAACGAGTCGGCTTTCAGCGGAGGCGGCTATGACGGTCTTCGCAACGGCATCCAGATTCCCGACGATGATCGTATCAACAACTTCTCGCGGTATAACGTGACGGCATCGACGTCGCTGATGTGGATGAACGCTTCGGAGGTGGCCTTCCTGCGCGCCGAGGGCGCTTTGCGCGGCTGGGCGATGGGCGGCAACGCCCGGACCTTCTACGAGGAGGGTATCCGGCTCTCGTTCGAGCGTTGTGGCGTCGCGGATCAGTTGACTGCCTATATGGCTTCGACGGCGCTTCCCGGCGGCTATGACGACCCGGCATTCGGTTACAGCTGTTCGAACCAGTCGACGGTCACGATCCCTTGGAACGACGGGGCGGCTTTCGAAGAGAACCTCGAACGCATCATCACCCAGAAGTGGATCGCCAATTTCCCGCTGGGTACCGAAGCGTGGGCCGATTACCGCCGTACAGGCTATCCGCGTCTGTTCC
>ENA-ORCP01002305-ORCP01002305.1-human-gut-metagenome-genome-assembly--contig:-NODE-2305-length-15429-cov-3.011725_pt1 | contig 15429 bp, 16 predicted proteins | sample MGYA00242990_ERZ507991 | MGnify/ENA primary metagenome ERZ507991 (study PRJEB26167, sample SAMN06115496) | human gut metagenome | host: Homo sapiens | place: China:Henan | collected 2015-05-07... | reverse complement strand
TCAGGATGAAGCGCGGCAAAGGATGTTTTTCCAGGAAGTGCTTTACGACCGGAACAATAAGGGCAATCTGTAACTCCATTTATAACTTCGATGATTCGAGCAGGATAATTACCGTGACAAGTAGGACAACAATTTATTGGCATCACTAGAGCTGAAAGATAAGGTGAATTGGGACTATTTTATTTTGTTGGTTGCAAAAACAGGAATGAGATTTTCTGAACTAATTAAGCAATTGCCAGAGGATAAGCCAATTTTTGTTGATGGGGCAGTATACAATTCAACAGTAAACAATATACTTGCAAGACACTGTAAAGAATGCAATATACCAGTAATATCAATTCATGGATTGCGGCATACGCATGCGTCTTTGCTGCTGTTTACAGGCGTATCTATTGCTAGTGTCGCAAGAAGATTGGGACATTCGAGTATGACAACAACACAGAAAACATATTTACATATTATTCAGGAATTGGAAAATAAAGATATTGATTTAGTTATGCGTTCATTATCAAGTTTAAGTTAACGAATTACACGGCTTGCGTTGATTAAGAGTGATAAGAAAATGACCTGATTTATTTATACAAAAATCGGTATAAATAAGTTGGGTCATTTATTGTGCAGTATATTTGATTATGGTAATATAAAGATATGAATTTTCCAAAAGAAAAGAGAATGAAAATGAATTTAACAGAGAAATACTGGAAGAAATTGTTCGGACAGATAACAAGCAAAGGTTTAATTTTAATGAAGATAAAACAAAGATCCGGGCAAATCAGGGACATTCGATTCCTGCTGATGTAGAATTACCAGCAGCGATACCGCCTGAAACGCTCTGGCATGGAACTGGAGAAAAATATGTTGCATCCATTGATCAACAAGGATTGATTCCAAAGGGTAGGTTATATGTGCATTTATCATCAGACGCAACTACAGCTACGAAAGTCGGCTCACGTCACGGAAAACCAGTGCTTTATATCGTAAAAACAAAAGAAATGTATGACGATGGATATTCATTTTTCTTATCAAAAAATGGAGTATGGTTAACAAAAGAAGTTCCCGTAAAATATTTAATCAAAGAGGAGCAGTAAGGATGATTTATATAACCGGTGACTGTCACGCTGATTTTACCAGGTTCAATACTAAAATTTTCCCGGAACAATATGAAATGACAAAAGATGATTATGTCATTATCTGCGGTGATTTTGGCGGAGTATGGAATCGCTTTGAAGAAAATAAACATGAGAAGCATTGGATGGACTGGCTGGAAGATCGTCCTTTTACAACTCTTTTTTGTGAGGGGAACCATGAGAATTTTGACAGGCTTTACAGCTATCCTATAGAAAAATGGAATGGTGGAAATGTACATAAGATTAGACCTTCGGTGATCCATCTTATGCGAGGACAGGTTTTTCAACTTTGCGGAAAGAAATTCTTTGTATTTGGCGGAGCAAAAAGTCATGATATAGAAGGTGGAATACTTGATCCAGAAGCACCGGATTTCAAGAAGAAAAAGAAAGAACTGGATAAGGAATGGCTGCCGTATCGTGTGAATCACATTTCCTGGTGGAAAGAAGAAATGGCTTCAAATGAGGAAATGGAAGAAGGATTAAGAAATTTATCTCAGTATAACAATGAGGTAGATTTTATTATCAGTCATTGTTGTGCTACAAGTACCCAGAAACAATTTGTAGATAAGACTTTTTCAGCAGATTCCATGACGGATTATCTGGAGTTAGTGAAGCAGCGGGTAAATTTTAAGAAGTGGTTCTTTGGTCATTATCATGATAATAAGAATATTGGACCGAAAGAAATACTGATATATGAGCAGATTATTCGGATACTGTGAGAAATTATAATTTGTGTATGACGAAGGGAGATTTTCGACATATGTGTAAATTGATGGAAGAATATAAGAAACGTACACTGAACCGGTTCATGAAAAAACTTACTGTTCCGGGCGAAAAATGTAATCTGAAGATGCGGATGAATCTGCGCTATGCATGTTTCAAATTTCTAAGTATGTAAAAAGAATCACTTATCAGAAAAATAAAAACAACAGGAGGAACCTAAAAATGGAAGTAATACGCGCAAAAAGTGCCGGATTCTGCTTTGGTGTAAAACGCGCTGTCGATACAGTATATGAGCAGGTTGAAAAACAGATGGGAAAACAGATCTATACTTATGGTCCGATCATCCATAATGAAGAGGTTGTAAAGGACATGGAAGCACATGGCGTAAAAGTCCTGCGCGGTGAGGAAGAACTGAAAGGTCTGGAAGAAGGACTGGTGATTATCCGCTCTCATGGTGTTCCAAAGAGAATCTGTGATCTAATGGATGAAAAAGGTATCGAATATGTAGATGCAACCTGTCCGTTTGTGAAAAGAATCCATAAAATTGTTGCCGAAGAAAGTAAAAAAGGCAGCCGGATCATTATCATTGGTAATCCGGATCACCCTGAGGTTGAAGGAATCCGGGGCTGGGCAGGAGAAAATGTAACCGTTATAAAAAATGCAGAAGAAGCAGAAAAATTTGAAAATAATACATCCGAAAGAATTTGTATTGTGTCGCAGACGACATTTAATTACAATAAATTCAAAGATTTAGTTGAAATTATTTCAGAAAAGGGTTATGATATAAGTGTTTTAAATACGATTTGTAATGCAACCAGAGAGCGTCAGACAGAAGCAAGGAGCATTGCAAAAGAGGTGGATGCTATGATTGTAATCGGAGACAAACATAGTTCCAATACCCAGAAACTGTATGAAATATGCAGCAGGGAATGTCACAATACGTACTATATACAGACACTTGACGATTTTGATATGAATCAATTAAGGTCCGTGGAAACAGTAGGTATTACAGCAGGGGCATCCACGCCCAACAATATAATTGAGGAGGTTCAAAATTATGTCAGAATTAACTTTTGAACAAATGTTAGACGAGTCATTTAAAACAATTCATAATGGAGAGGTCGTAGATGGTACTGTAATTGATGTTAAGCCAGATGAAATCATCTTAAATATAGGATACAAAGCAGACGGTATCATCACCAGAAGTGAATATACCAATGATAACAGTGTAGATCTTACAACTGTTGTTTCTGTTGGTGATCCGATGACTGTTAAAGTACTGAAAGTCAATGATGGAGAAGGACAGGTTCTTCTTACATACAAGAGACTTGTTGCAGAAAAAGGTAACGAAAGATTAAAAGAAGCATTCGAGAACAAAGAAGTCCTGAAAGCACCGGTTACTCAGATTCTTGGCGGTGGATTAAGTGTTGTTGTAGATGAAGCAAGAGTATTCATCCCGGCAAGTCTTGTATCAGATACTTACGAAAAAGACCTTTCTAAGTACAAAGATCAGGAAATCGAATTTGTTATCAGCGAATTCAATCCAAGAAGAAACCGTATCATCGGTGACAGAAGACAGCTTCTTGTTGCTGAAAGAGCAGAAAAGCAGAAAGAACTCTTCGCTAAACTTAAAGTCGGTGATGTGATCGAAGGAACAGTTAAGAACGTAACAGATTTCGGTGCATTTATCGATCTCGGCGGAGTAGACGGACTTCTTCATATCTCTGAGATGTCATGGGGAAGAGTTGACAATCCGAAGAAAGTATTCACAGTTGGTGAAACTCTTAAAGTTCTTGTTAAAGATATCCATGATACAAAAGTTGCACTCAGCTTAAAATTCCCGGAGACAAATCCATGGGCTAACGCAGCTGAGAAGTACGCTGTAGGTACAGTTGTAACAGGAAAAGTTGCAAGAATGACAGACTTTGGTGCATTCGTAGAACTTGCTCCTGGAGTAGATGCACTCCTTCATGTATCACAGATCTCAAGAGCACATGTTGAGAAACCTTCAGACGTACTTTCTGTAGGTCAGGAGATTACAGCTAAGATCGTAGATCTTAACGAAGCTGACAAGAAGATCAGCCTTAGCATGAAAGCACTTGAAAATGCAGAAGCTCAGGAAGAAACTGAAGAATAATTAAATAAGATATACAAGGATAGAGACTGATTGAAGTCTCTATCTTTTGTTTGAAAAAACTGGTAGACATAACTAACTACAGCTGAAAAAAGTTTTCGGATCCATAAGTGATCTCGATGAGTAAGATGAAAAATTTTACCGAATAGTCAGAAAATTCACAAAGAGAGGTCGTAGCAGCCTCTCTTTTTTGTGTGAGGAGACTATTGTGTTAAAAAAACGACAAGATGTACTGGAAAATATACAATAAAATGACGAAAGTTACTGGAATTGTAGGATTTATTTTAGTATATTTATAAGAGAGAAAACAGGAAGGAAGGATATCAAAATGGGACTTTTGACATTTAAAGGCGGAGTTCATCCGAACGACGGAAAAAGTCTTGCGAAAGACAAGGCAATCGTAGAACTTCTGCCACAGGGTGATCTTGTATACCCGTTATCCCAGCATATCGGAGCACCGGCTAAGCCAGTAGTAGCAAAAGGTGACCATGTGCTTAAAGGGCAGAAAATTGCCGAAGCGGGGGGCTTCGTGTCTGCACCGATCTATGCATCCGTATCAGGTACTGTAAAAGCGATTGAACCACGTGTGAATCCGACAGGTTCTAAAGTGAACAGTATCATCATTGCAAATGACGGTCAGTACGAAGAAGTAGAATATCCACAGCCAAAACCTCTTTCTGAACTGACAAAAGAAGAGATTCTGAATATCATTGGAGAGGCTGGCGTAGTAGGTATGGGTGGAGCAGGTTTCCCTACCAGAGTGAAGCTTTCACCAAAAGAGCCAGACAAGATTGATTATATCATTGCAAACTGTGCGGAATGTGAGCCGTATATTACTGCCGATTACAGAAGAATGCTGGAGAATCCGGAACTTCTGGTAGAAGGTATGCGTGTGATCCTGAAGCTTTTTGACAATGCGAAAGGTTTATTTGCAATCGAAGATAACAAACCGGACTGTATCGCAAAATTAAAAGAGCTGACCAAGGACGAGCCTCGTATGGAAGTCAGAGAGATGATGACCAAGTACCCACAGGGCGCAGAACGTCAGCTGATTTTTGCAAATACAGGACGTGCGATCAATTCTACCATGCTTCCGGCAGATGCTGGATGTGTAGTAGACAACGTAGAGACCATCATCAGCATTTACAATGCAGTAGTAAAAGGCATTCCTTCTATGGAACGTGTCGTTACTGTAACAGGGGATGGAGTTGTAAATCCTGGTAACTACAAAGTACTCTTCGGAACCAACCAGAACGAACTGATCGAAGCCGCCGGCGGACTCAAAGAAGGCTGTGAAAAAGTTATTTCAGGTGGACCGATGATGGGATTTGCGATGTATACGACAGATACACCGATCACCAAGACATCTTCATCTATTCTTTGCATGTCAAAAGATGAAGTATCAGCCTGTGAACCGACAGCATGTATCAACTGCGGACGGTGCGTTGACGCCTGTCCAAGCCGCATTATTCCGTCAAGACTGGCTGATTTTGCAGAACGCCATGACGAAGAAGCGTTCCTCAAATTCAATGGCCTTGAATGTGTAGAATGTGGATCCTGCAGTTATGTATGTCCGGCTAAGAGACAACTGAAGCAGGCAATCGGATCGATGAGAAAAACCGCACTTGCCAACAAAAAGAAAAAATAGAATAGAGAGGAAGAGGTGAACAAAAGTGAGTGAACAGTTAAAAGTATCATCTTCACCACATATCCGTTCTAAAGAGACAACCGGCAATATCATGCTGTGGGTTATCATCGCTCTGTTACCGGCAACTTTCTTTGGAATTTACAACTTCCGTGACACACATGCATGGCTGCTTGTTATTGTGACAACAGCAGCAGCAGTTCTTACGGAGTACATTTACGAAAAACTGATGCATAAAAAGATTACGATCAAGGATTTCAGTGCCGCAGTTACAGGACTTCTGCTTGCACTCAACCTTCCGCCGACAGCCCCGATCTGGATGGGAATCATCGGAAGTGTATTCGCAATCCTGGTTGTAAAGCAGCTCTTTGGTGGATTGGGACAGAACTTCATGAACCCTGCACTTGGAGCAAGATGTTTCCTTCTTATTTCCTTCACAGGAAGAATGACAAGCTTCGTATATGACGGCGTATCCGGTGCAACACCACTGGCAACGATCCGTGCTAATATCGAAGCAGGAAATGCAGCACTTGACGGTGTGAACAGCATGGACATGCTGATCGGAAATATTGCCGGAACCATCGGTGAGACATCCGTTATCGCAATCGTGATCGGAGCGATCATCCTGATCCTCAAAGGAATCATTGATCTTCGTATCCCGGGTACATATATTGTGACATTTGCACTTTTCATCGGAATCTTCGGTGGATTTGTAGATGGAATTGGATTCTTCAACGTTCAGTACATGACAGCAGAACTCTGCGGTGGTGGTCTGATGCTTGGAGCATGGTTTATGGCAACCGATTATGTAACTTCCCCGATCACCAAAAAAGGGCAGATCGTATATGGTATCCTTCTTGGATGTCTGACTGGTCTGTTCCGTTTGTTCGGTGGTTCAGCAGAAGGTGTATCTTATGCGATCATCTTCAGTAACCTTCTTGTACCGCTGATCGAGAGAGTTACTCTTCCAAAGCCTTTCGGTAAAGGAGGAGAAAAATAATGAATAAGATTATCAAAAATACACTGATCCTTGCAGCAATCACCGTTGTATCCGGTCTGGTACTTGGAGCTGCTTACGAAGTGACAAAAGGTCCAATCGCACAGACACAGGCAAAGCAGAAACAGGAAGCCTGTCAGGCCGTTTATCCGGAAGCAGATTCCTTTGAGGCAATGGACGTAGATCAGAAAGCTGCCAAAGAAGCAATCAAAAAGATGGGAACGAATGCAACAGTAGATGAAGTCTATTCTGCTGTTATGGATGGGAGCGAAGCTGGTTATGTTATAACAGTAACCGACAAAGATGGTTACGGCGGAGATATCCAGATCACAGTCGGTATCATGAGTGACGGTACGGTAAATGGCATTTCTTTCCTTTCCATCAGCGAGACAGCAGGTCTTGGTATGCGTGCGAAAGAACCAAGCTTTTACAACCAGTTTGCAGGACAGCAGGCTGAAAAATTCTATGTATCCAAAGATGGCGGAGACGGACAGCCGATCGATGCTTTGAGTGGTGCAACCATCACTTCCCGTGCAGTCACAGGAGCTGTCAACACAGCACTTGGATATTACCAGACAGCGTTAGGAGGTAGTGGAAATGAATAAATGTACAGAAAGACTTTATAACGGTCTTGTAAAAGAAAACCCGACCTTTGTTATGATGCTTGGTATGTGTCCGACACTGGCGGTTACAACATCCGCAATCAACGGTATTGGTATGGGACTTTCTACCACAGTGGTATTGATTTTCTCAAACCTTTTGATTTCCATGCTGCGTAAGATCATTCCGGATTCGGTTCGTATGCCGGCATTTATCGTAGTCGTAGCAACACTTGTTACTGTGGTACAGTTCCTTCTGGAAGGTTTTGTACCTAGTCTTTATGCATCACTTGGTGTATATATTCCTCTGATCGTAGTTAACTGTATCATCCTTGGACGTGCAGAAGCATATGCATCAAAGAACCCGGTCCTTCCATCTGTATTTGATGGTATTGGTATGGGACTTGGATTCACACTTGGTCTTACCTGCATCGGTATCGTCAGAGAGCTGATTGGTTCTGGAAAATTATTCGGATTTCAGGTTATGCCTGATATCTACGAACCTGTTACTATTTTCATCCTTGCTCCTGGTGCATTCCTTGTTCTTGCATTCCTTGTTGCGGCACGTAACAAGATCATGAAGAAACTGGAAGCAAAAGGAAAGAAAGTTGTCAAAGCGCAGGGATGCTGTGAAGGCGGATGCGCTTCATGCGGCGGATGCGACGGACACGTGTTCCCGACAGGTCAGGAAAAGGAATAGGAGGGAGATAAGAGATGAAAGAATTACTTATTATAGCAGTTGGTTCGGCGCTTGTTAACAACGTCGTACTCAGCCAGTTCCTCGGTATCTGTCCTTTCCTTGGTGTTTCTAAGAAAATTGAGACAGCAGCCGGTATGGGCGGCGCAGTTGTTTTCGTTATTACAATCGCATCTTTCATTACCGGTGCGATCTACCAGTTCATCTTACATCCGACAGGATTTGAGTATCTGCAGACCATCGTATTTATCCTGGTTATCGCAGCACTCGTTCAGTTTGTAGAAATGTTCCTCAAGAAGGTTATGCCTCCGCTTTATAATGCACTTGGTGTATATCTCCCGTTGATCACAACAAACTGTGCAGTACTTGGTGTATCACTGAACTGTGTAACAAAAGGATATAACATTCTTGAAGGTGTTGTATACGGATTCTCCACAGCAGTCGGATTCACGATCGCGATCGTGATCATGGCTGGTATCCGTGAGAAGATCGAATACAACGATATCAGTGAGTCTTTCCAGGGAACTCCGATCGTACTGCTTACAGCAGCACTGATGTCCATCGCGTTCTTTGGATTCTCAGGAATCATTTAACAGAAGGAGGACCGTGTTATGAGTATAACAGGAGTATTGATTGCTGCACTTATCGTAGGCGGTACCGGCGTATTCATCGGTGTCTTCCTTGGAATTGCAGGCAAGAAATTTGCAGTTGAAGTAGATGAAAAAGAAGAAGCGATTCTCGCAGAACTTCCGGGTAACAACTGTGGTGGATGTGGATATGCCGGATGTTCCGGTCTTGCAGCAGCTATCGCAAAAGGAGAAGCTCCGGTAGGACAGTGCCCGGTCGGCGGTGCTCCGGTAGCAGCAAAGATCGCAGCAATCATGGGCGAAGAAGCCGGTGAAAGCGTACACGAAGTTGCATTTGTAAAATGTGCAGGAACCTGCGAAAAAGCAAAACAGGCATATGATTATACAGGAATTACAGACTGCCAGATGGCAGCCATGATGCAGAATGGCGGACCAAAAGGATGTTCTTTCGGATGTCTTGGTTTCGGAAGCTGCGTAAAGGCATGTCCGTTCGATGCGATCCATATCGTAGACGGAATTGCAGTAGTTGACAAAGAAGCATGTAAAGCCTGTGGTAAATGTATCGCCACCTGTCCAAAACATCTGATCGAGCTTGTACCTTATGAACAGAAACATCTCGTACAGTGCAGCTCAAAAGATAAAGGAAAAGACGTTATGAGCGTATGTTCCGTAGGATGTATCGGATGTAAGATGTGTGAAAAAGTATGTGAATCTGATGCAGTACATGTAGTAGATAACATCGCACACATTGATCCGGAAAAATGTACAAACTGTGGAAAATGTGCGGAGAAATGTCCGAAGAAGATCATTAAGTAAATAAATAATGAAAAAAAGGATCCGGATGCTGTTTCGGAGGCTAAGAACAAGTTTTTCTTAGGCTTCTGCAAATGCATCCGGATCCTTTTTTTATTGAGTTCATTTGACTGCGGAAGGATGAAAGGATGGAAAGAGAAAGTTAGGAAAATTTAATTTTTAGAATATCGTGGGGTATGTTATAATATAAAAAATGGAGAAGGAAAAGCAAATTTATTGGCTGACGGTTAGATGGAAAATCATCCAAAATAGAAATGAAAATAGAGACAAAATACGACATTGCATCATCTGTAAATATTGGCGCAGAGTATGACAAGGGCGTGAAGAAACTCTTTAAGAGCAAAGAGATCATTGTGCCGATTATGGAGATGGTGATCCCGGAATTTGAAGGGTGTTCGCAGGAAGAGATCCTGAATTGTCTGGACCTTGCATCGATTACATCGGATGAGGTTGTCAGTGACGCACCGGTTTCGGAGACGGATGAATATCGGATACGGGGCGAAGATGCAGGGATATTTGATTATCTTAATCAGATATTTGCGGGAAATATAGAAGAAATAGAGACATATTCGCATATTGAATGGGAAGAGGAATTTAAGGAGGATGTGGCTATGACGATGACGGGATTTAGTGATATATTAGTTAGAAGAAGTAGAGAAGAAGGTAGAGAAGAAGGTAGAGAAGAAGGGCGAGAGGAGACAACTGTTAAATTTATCTGGAGTTTACATGAAATGGATTTTACAGATGATATGATTTCGGAAGCAGTAAAAAGACCGGTTGATTATGTGCAGGATATTTTGAAAAAAGATGCACCTCAATAAGAAAGTTGGGAACACTTTTGTGAAAAATAGATTAATAGCAGGAATAAAGATGCTTTTACAGGACTTATGGAATATCCGCATTGCGATTCTTGTATTTGCAATTTATTTTGTTATAGGAAGAAAGTTTTTATACAGTCTGTGTCCAATGGTGATCATGACGGGATTTCCTTGTCCGGGATGCGGGCTTACAAGAGCGATGTTTATGGTGCTGCGAGGGGACTTTGCCGGGGCATGGAAAATGCATCCGTTTATTTATGGTGTGATCATTCTGGTGGGATGGTTTGGCGTGCGGAGATACATACAGAGAAAAGAAACGAAGAGTCTTGGGAAATGGGTGATTCTTCTGTGCGTAGGACTGATTCTATATTATGTGTACCGAATGGTAAGGCATTTTCCGGGAGATGCTCCGATGAGTTATTACTATGGAAGCGTGGGATACCGGGTGTGGGAGATAATTAGAAGTGGAAAAAATTATTTATAGTAGAGTATATAAAAGTGCCGCGAAGTCATCAAAACGATGATGGAGCGGCACTTTTTTGGATTAATCATAAAAACAAATGTCGCTTATCTTCCACTTAAGCGACATCTTTTTTACCCAGTATTTATCTATAACATATGTAATGTTATCATTTTTAACATATTTCGTCAAGTTAGGCATAACGGATTTAGGTGCTTTAACTGTAAAACTTTATCAAAATATTGCAACTTATTTTACTATTTTGCATAATATTTCTTTTTAAAGAGTCAAAACAGGAGTAAACTGTTAATGTTTTTTATCAATCATTCCTTTTTTCTATTTATAATGATGGAAAAAGGAGTCTATTTATCATGTCAAGACGAGGAGAAAATATCCACAAAAGAAAAGACGGACGCTGGGAAGCACGTTACGAAAAAGGTCGAACCGAAAATGGGACAATTATCTATGGATTTTTGTACGGAAAGAGTTATCGGGAGGCAAAGGCAAAAAAGCTTCAGGCATTACAGAAGCAGATGCCAATGCAAAGAAGCAAGAATTATTCTGCATTTCAGATACAGGAGTTAAGCAGTCTGTGGTTGGAGTATGTGCACTTTAACCTGAAAGAAAGCACCTATATGTGTTATGCGGCATTGATGCAAAAGCATATCGTTCCATATTTTAAGAAAAGTCCACAACAATTACTTAGCAAAAATGGTTTACAAATTTTCTATAATGACAAAATCGCATCCGGTCTGTCGACGCAGAGTGTAAAAATGATCCTTATGCTGTTGGAACGGATTTTGGCATTTTCAGAAGAGCAAGAATTTTTGCCAACGGTCAAACGGACGAAAGTTCATCCCAAAACCATTCCATTTGAAAAAGATCTGTTAAGACCGGAAGAGCTTTCCCTGCTGAGCAGACATTTGGCGGAGGCAGATACCGCTTTTGCGGCGGGCGTTTTGTTATGCATGTACACAGGGATCCGGATCGGAGAGTTATGTGGGATTAAAGGGGCGGATATTGATCTGAAAAGAGGAATCCTGACCATCCGGCGCACGGTATCGCGAATCACAAATCCCGATATTTCCTCTGGCGGTTCGCAAACTATCATATTTATCAGCACACCGAAATCACTTTCTTCTATCCGAACGATACCGCTTCCGGATCAGATCATTCCTTTTTTACGAAAATGGTCCGTTTCAGACCAGCTTTATTTTCTGACAGGCAATACGAAACCGACTGAGCCACGGAATGTACAGCGGCAATTCAAAAATATTTTAAAAGGATGTAATCTTCCGCAGGTGACTTTTCATTCTCTGCGGCATAGCTTTGCAACGCTCTGCATCGAAAATGGAATTGACAGCAAAGCACTTTCTGAAATTCTTGGACATTCGTCCGTAAAAATTACTTTAGACATCTATGTACACAGCAACATGGCACAGAAAAAAGAATATCTGAACCGACTTTCTATTTGAAAATAAGCAGTCAGATGCGAAGTCAAAAGCAGATTTTGCCGAAGAAGGTGCGTTTCAGATGACTTGCAAAAATCAGGCGTTCCTGCAAATTGTGGGAGCGCTTTTTTCGCGTGTTTTCGAGAAAGTCGCTTAAGTGGAAGATAAGCGACATTTGCAAAATCAGGTTCAGCGGAAAGGATACGGATATTCTATGGGGAAGAAGCAGGGATATATTATCACAACCAAATGCCTGCGACTGAGATGTAGACATCCGGAATGGCTGAGCGAGACGCAGGATTTCTATAACCAGATACAAAAATTTTATTATGACTTATTTCTGGAGCATTCGGAACTAAGAGAGGAAAATTCACAGGCTTGTCTGCGGGAAATGGAGCGTCTTAGTATCAGGGGACGGGATGGAAAAGAAGTGCCAAGTCCGCTTCCGTGGGAAAAGGTGCCGCTTTATTTTCGGAGGGCAGCAGCCAATGCAGGGATTGCGGCGGCGAAAAGCCATTTGTCGAGACTGGAAAATGGTTATGCCGGTAAAGCAGAGAGTTTTCACTCGGCGGTCACGTACTACAAAGGAATGTACCGGGATTTTGAATCCGGTGAAATTACGCTTCGGATCTGGAATGGGAGCGAATGGAGATGGATGCGGTGCAGATTTTACGGAAAAGCATTTCCGGAGGGGGCGCAGCTGATGTCGCCTTCGGTTGTCCTGGATCAGAAGTATGAGATGCTGCATGTTCCGGTGAAAGAAATTGTCCAGGATGCATCGATTGCGAAAGAAAGAATCGTAGAAGGCAGAAATGTGTGTGGGATTCATTTTACAAATGGAGATGCATTTGCGGTGGCGAGTGTGATGAACTGCGGAGGAAAAGAGCTGGCAGTCCACTATTTTAAAGGCGGAAAAGAATACACGCACCGATGCAGTAAGGTATTGGAGAAGATTGAGAAATCCCGAAAGTCGCGGGGCGAAAATGCCGGTGGACGGGTGAATCAGAAATATTGGATGCATTTGAAGCATCTGGGCGAGCAGTATGCACACCAGGTCAGTCTGAATATTGTGACATTTTGTAAAGAGCAGGATGTCTCGATAATCGCATTTCCAAAGTATGACGAAGAGTACTGGAGGCATGTGCTGAAGGGCGCAGGAAATTTCGGGACGCTGCATCTGAGTACAAGGATCCGGGAGTATCTCACCTATAAGGCGTGGAAAGAAGGAATTCTGGTGCTGGATGTAAATGCAAAAGAAATGCACCGGATTTGTGCGGTTTGTGGAAGTGAGATCGTGCAGCAGGATAAGCAGTCAAAAAGATTTGTCTGTGAGAAAGGACATCAGGGCGATGCGTATCTGAATGTTGCGAGAAATGCGGCGAAACGGTGTTTGGAGCAGTTTCAGAAGAAGGCCGGAAAAGAGAAAAATGTGTCTGCGAAGAAAAGTTAAAAGAGGAAACAGATGGCATTTTGCCATTGTTTTATAAAAGGCGAGAGCTGAAGAAGGGTTCGGGTGTATGTGCCGGGACTTTTGGGTTGAACACCGCCTGTCACGTCTGATCTGCCGGATGGTGAAGTCCGGGAGGGGAGAAGTGGCGAAGACGTTCTGCCTGGCGCATGAGAATGCGGTGGGGAGGAGAGGGTGTTTGAAGTTATGAAATAAAAACTGGAGTAAAAACTACAGTGAAGGAATGAGGGGAAATGAAGAAACAATTGCGAATTGCAATGTTTGGACACAAGAGAATACCGAGCCGGGAAGGCGGTATTGAGATTGTTGTGGAAGAACTTTGTATCAGAATGGTGCGAGATAGCAATCAAGTTACTTGTTATAACAGAGCGGGTCATCATGTAAGTGGTTCAGAATATGATACAGGCAAGAGAAGTGTCTATAAAGGAATTCGATTGAAGTCGGTGCCGACTATTGAGAAAAAAGGTCTGGCAGCAGTAAGTGCTTCTTTCTTTGCTTCTTTATGCTGTGCATTTGGAAAGTATGATGTTGTACATATTCACGCAGAAGGACCGGCTTTTTTTACGTGGTTGCCGAAAATGTTTAGAAAAAGGGTGATCGTTACCGTTCATGGAATTGACTGGCAGCGTGCAAAGTGGAAATCAGGATTTGGCTCAAAGTTCATTCATCAGGGCGAAAAAAACGCTGTGAAATACGCAGATGAAATCATCGTTCTGAGTAAAAGCGTACAGGATTATTTCCAAAAGACATATGGGCGTCAGACCAGATTTATTCCAAATGGAGTCAATCGACCGGATAAAAAGGATGCAAGACTTATAGTGGAAAAATTTGGATTGAAAAAAGATTCTTATATTTTATTCCTTGGAAGGCTTGTTCCGGAAAAAGGAATTCAATATCTGATTGAGGCATTTAAAGAAATAAAAACAGATAAAAAGTTAGTAATTGCAGGCGGTTCCAGTGATACAGATGATTTTGCAAAAGAGCTAAAAGAGATAGCGAAAGATGACAAGCGTATCATATTTACAGGTTTTGTACAAGGTCAGATGTTGGAAGAACTGTATAGCAATGCATATATTTATACATTACCTTCCGATTTGGAAGGAATGCCACTCAGCTTATTAGAGGCAATGAGTTATGGGAATTGTTGCCTGGTTTCGGATATTCCGGAATGTACAGAAGTGGTAAATGATAAGGCTTTGATTTTTAAGAAGTCAAATGTAGAAGATTTGAAAGAAAAATTGCAGGATGCCTGCGATGAGTATGAAAAAGTACAGTGGTTGAAGGATGAAGCTGCGGATTATATTTGCGGAAAATATAGTTGGGACAGAGTTGTTGGAGAGACAGAAGAGCTGTATGGGAGTAAGAGATAGATGAAAGTTTTGATGATTAATAATCTCCTCTAACCGAACGCAGGTAGTGAGATGTACATAGTGAAAATGCCTGAAAAATAGCGTATTTACGGCACTTTTTGAGAGATGGGTAGAGCTGCGAGAGCAGTTTTTATCTCGCTACCTAGGTTCAGTAACAGCAGATGATTTTATCATAAGAACTTTCAGTATCACTACCTGCGTTTGTATGGAGCACTCTGGTTTATGAACAACACATTGGAAGAGCTGCATCTGAACAGAGGTAGTGAAATAAAACATAGAATAAGGAGAAATACAACGTGAGGACGCTGATTTTGAATAAATTTCTGCACCGAAACGGCGGAAGTGAGACGTATATATTCAAATTGGGTGAGGCACTGGAGCAGCACGGACACGAAGTTCAGTACTTCGGTATGGAGCATGAAGGCCGCTGCGTGGGCAACCGTGTCAATGCTTATACATCTGATATGGACTTCCACGGCGGCAGCAAACTGAGCAAGCTGACCTACCCGATCAAGACCATCTACAGCAAGGAAGCAAGAG
>ENA-ORCP01002297-ORCP01002297.1-human-gut-metagenome-genome-assembly--contig:-NODE-2297-length-15448-cov-4.023226_pt1 | contig 15448 bp, 12 predicted proteins | sample MGYA00242990_ERZ507991 | MGnify/ENA primary metagenome ERZ507991 (study PRJEB26167, sample SAMN06115496) | human gut metagenome | host: Homo sapiens | place: China:Henan | collected 2015-05-07... | reverse complement strand
ATGCAGTAATGCCATTAACCAAAGCACTTAAAATTTTAGGAGAAGTATGCAGCCGGAAGCATCACGAAGGAGGCGTACATTCAGCAGAAGGCGGCAGCGGATGTGAAGATTGCTGAAAACGATGGAGTAATCCAGCGCAGTTACGAGCGGATGAAGGAGCTTGACTCCGAGACCGCCTGTTCAGATGAAAAGCTGGATGCGGTCTGCGAAAAGTACGCCGACTGCAAAGCTCTGACCTATGAGCTGACCCACGCATTCATTTCTGCGGTCTACATTTACGATCTTGACAACATAGAAATCGTCTGGAAGTTCAAGGACTTCCTCACTACATCAGAAGGAGAAGCCAAATGAAAGTATTTCTTTATATCCGCGTTGCCTGTGCGGATCAGCTTGCGGCAGCAGACCAGCGGGAAGAGCTGGAACGCTATGCGAAGGACAAAGGCTATGAGGTGGCTGCTGCTGTGGCGGCAGACGGCATCTCCGGCGTCCATACGGAAGGTATCATGAACTTCCTGCTGAACGAAGCAAAGCGTCAGGACATCGGTACGATCCTCACCCGCGACACCTCGCGAATCAGCCGGGACACTTCCTCTTTCATGAGGTTTGAGCGAAAGTTCCGGGAGAACGGCATCCGGTTCGAGTATCTGTCCAAGCCTGACAACGAGCTTCCGGTCACTCCGATGATGGAGGCGTTTGAAGCGGCGTATAAGAAACGTCGCACAAAGAACGGCAAAAGAGCATAGAGAAAACTCAAGCCGTTCACGGGTGGTTGTCCACCTATGAACGGCTTGTAAATTCTCAAAATTTTTTTAGTCCCTACTTGACCGCTTTTTCTTTCACCCACAGGAGAACTGTCCGGTGGGTGATTTTTAATTGCTCTGCGGCCTGTCTTGCGAAAATTCCGCTCCAGCCGCCGGCAGCGCTCCCGTGTCGAAACACGTGCATCGCCATAGTTTGACCTTCAATCAATCGGATGGATCAGTTGCAAACAAATATGCAGCAGCCCAGACCGCTTTCAACGGCAGTCTGGGCTGTTGTATATGGAATCGGTTATTCCGGCTCAGTGTGCGGCCAGCTCGCAGGTGCGTTCGTAGGCGGCGATCACTGCGTCCATGGCAGCGGCGCGGGCGCCGCGCTGTTCCAGCGCGCGGACGCCTGCGATCGTCGTTCCGCCGGGGCTGCAAACCTCGGATTGGAGCTTTCCGGGGTGCTTGCCGGAGGCAAGCGCCATTTCTGCCGCGCCGATCATGGTCTGTGCGGCAAGTGCCAGCGCCTGCGGATATGGCAGGCCGCAGCTTACGCCGCCGTTTGCCAGCGCGTCCAGAAACAGATAGACGAACGCCGGGCCGCAGCCGGAAACTGCGCTGCCCGCGTCAAGCTTGTTCTCCGGCATCCGCATCAGAAGCCCGGCCGGTTTCAGTGCTTCTTCCAGTGCGGTCAGCTCATCCTCCGTAACAGTATCGTCCGGGGAGATCAGAACCACGCCCTTCCCAAGCGCGACCGGCAGATTCGGCATGATCCGCACGACCGGGCAGGGGAGGCCCAGCGTTTCTCTGATCGTCCTGATCGTAACGCCTGCCGCCATGGAGACGAGCACGGGCCGGTCCGCCCGCGCCGAAAGCGGCGCTTTCAGCTCTGCCAGCAGCGCCTGGAGCATCTGCGGCTTGACGCCGAGAAAGATGTATTTGCAGCCTTCTGCGACCTCCAGATTCGTCCCGGCTGCGCAGCCGAGCTCTGCGGCCAGACGCACCGCCTTGTCCGCTGTGCGGTTGGACAGGAGCATATCCGCGCCGCTTTTTGCCGCAGCCTGCGCCAGCGCGCCGCCCATATTCCCGGTTCCGATAAATCCAAGCTGATAGGTTGACATAAGTTCCTCCTTACCGGGTCTGCCCGTCGCCCGTTATAATATATTTATAAGTCGTCAGCTCCCGCAGACCCATAGGGCCTCTGGCGTGGAGCTTCTGCGTGGAAATGCCCATTTCGCAGCCGAGGCCGAATTCGCCGCCGTCTGTAAACCGCGTGGATGCATTTACATAAACTGCAGCACTGTCAACCAGCTGCGTAAAGCGCTGCGCGGTCTGCGCGTTTTCGGTGATGATCGCGTCGGAATGGTGCGTGGAGTGCGCGGCGATATGGGAAATCGCCTCGTCCGCGCTGGAAATGGTCTTGACGGCAAGAATATAATCCAGAAATTCCGTGTCGAAATCCTGTTTCCCCGCAGGTGTGCCGGAAATGATCTGCTGCGCAGTCTCGTCCAGACGAAGCTCGACGGGCGGCAGACCGGCTGCAGCGCGGTTGTCGACAAGGCGCTTTTTGAGCATGGGCAGGAACTGCCCGGCGATATCCGCATGGACGATTGCGACTTCTTCCGCGTTGCAGACGGACGGGCGGCTGGTTTTGGCGTTTTCGATGATATTCAGCGCCTTGTCCAAATCTGCGTCCTTGTCCACGTACACATGGCAGATGCCGGTGCCCGTCTCGATGCACGGGACGGTCGCCGATTCGACGCAGGCGCGGATGAGTCCCGCGCCGCCGCGCGGGATGAGCAGGTCAACCAGGCCGTTTGCCGTCATAAGCTCGTGCGCGCTCTGCCGCGTGGTGTCCGACACCAGATTCACAAGGGCTTCCGGCAGGCCGACGGCGCGCAGGCCCTCGTGCATAGCCGCAACAATGGCTGCGGCAGAACAGTATGCCTCTTTCCCGCCGCGCAGGACGCAGACATTGCCGCTTTTGAGGGCGAGCACCGCCGCGTCAGAGGTAACGTTCGGGCGGCTTTCGTAGATAATGGCCACGACACCCATCGGAACGGCTGTTTTGCGGATCACAAGTCCATTGGGCCGCTTCACCTCAGCCAGAATTTCCCCAATCGGGTCAGGGAGCTTTGCGACCTGCCGCATGCCGTCCGCCATGGCGGCGATCCGGTCCTTTGTCAGGCGCAGGCGGTCGAGCATGACGCTTGAAATGACGTCCTGCGCCGCGTGCAGATCTTCAGCGTTTGCGGCGAGAATGACATCTGCATTTGCCTCAATTGCATCTGCCATTTGCAGGATGGTCCGGTTCTTTTCTTCACTCCCCAGCCACGCAAGCTGCGGGCAGGCGGCCTTGGCCTGCTGTAAAAGCGCCTGTGTCGTCATATGTCTGCCTTCTTTCCTAAAAATCTTGTGCCGATGGATTTCCCGTCGAGCAGCGCATAGAGCCTCTCGACCTCTGCTCCGTTGGCAATGATCATATCTGTTCCGGCTTTTGTGACGATCTGCGCAGCGGTAAGCTTGGTTTTCATGCCGCCGGTTCCAAGCTCGGAACCCTTGCCGTCGGCAAGGCGCAGAATTTCTTCTGTGATTTCGGGAACCAATTCGATGCGCGCAGCGTCTGGATTTTTATGCGGGTCGGCAGTGTACAGACCGTCAATATCCGACAGGAGGATCAGCAGCTCCGCTCTCGTTGTGGCGGCCACCACAGCGGAAAGGGTATCATTATCGCCCACGGCGATCTCCTCCGTGGAAATCGTGTCATTCTCGTTGATGATGGGCAAGGCCCCCAGCTCCAACAGGCGGTCCAGGGTGTTGTGGAAGTTCTCCTTCCGGCTGCCGCCGTCGGCGATGTCCGGCGCGGTGATGAGCAACTGGGCCACCGTATGATTGTATTCGGTGAACAGCTTGTCATACACATACATCAGCTCGCACTGTCCCACTGCCGCCGACGCCTGCTTGGTTGGCATATCGTGGGGCCGCTCCCGGAGGTTCAGCTTGCCGAAGCCCATGGCGATAGCGCCGGAGGACACCAGAATGATCTCGTGGCCCGCGTTTTTCAGGTCACTGAGCACTCTGCACATCCGCTCCACCCGCTGAATATTCAGCCGCCCGGTGGCATAGGCCAGTGTGGAAGTCCCCACCTTGACTACGATTCTCATAGATCGTTCCCCTTTCCATCCGCCGCACTCGGTTTCTTCAGGATTCAGCGCCGCTGTCAAGAGGCTTCGGCGCCGCCCTCTTTTTTGCCGATTTTATACCAGAATGCCGTATCCGTCAAGGCGTCCGGTCCTCCCTTTGACAATTTTTACAAAAAGCTTTACAATAAGGGAAAATTTGTGTATACAGGCGTCTCCGACGCCGGGAAAGGCTGATCCTATGGAACGTTCCTCCGGTATTCTGCTGCCCCTGTTTTCTCTGCCCTCCCCCTACGGTATCGGCACTATGGGCCTCGCGGCTTATGACTTTGCCGATCTGCTCCACGCCGCCGGTCAGCGGTACTGGCAGATGCTCCCCCTCGGTCCCACCAGCTACGGCGATTCCCCCTACCAGAGTTTTTCCTCCTATGCGGGCAATCCCTATCTCATTGATTTGGATCTGTTGATCGAGGATGGGCTTCTGACGGAGCAGGAGGTCTGTGACCGGGACTGGGGAGAAGATCCCCGTCATGTGGACTACGGCAAGCTCTATGAAAATCGTCTGGACCTGCTGAAAAAGGCGGCGGAACGAGGCTGGATGCGGGATAGCGGCGCAGTGGCGGCCTTTACGGAGAAAAACGCCTCCTGGCTGCCGGACTACGCCCTGTTCATGGCCCTCAAGCGGCATTTCGGCATGAAGTCCTGGCAGGAATGGCCCGATGAGGCTGTCCGGCTCCACGATCCTGCGGCTCTGGCCCGGTACCGGGAGCTGCTGCGGGAGGATGTGGAGCTGTTCACCTATATCCAATTTCTGTTCTTCCGCCAGTGGACCGCCTTGAAGTCCTATATCAACAGCCTTGGCATCGGTATCATCGGCGACCTGCCTATTTATGTGGCCATGGACTCCGCTGACGTCTGGGCGGAACGATCCATGTTCCGTCTGGACAGCCGGGGCGTTCCCACAGAGGTGGCCGGTGTTCCGCCGGACTACTTCTCCAAGGACGGCCAGCTTTGGGGCAATCCGCTCTACGATTATGACGCCATGAAGCGGGACGGCTTCGGCTGGTGGATCCGCCGGGTGGACGGCGCCTCCAGACTGTATGACGTGATCCGCATTGACCATTTCCGGGGCTTCGCCAGCTATTGGGCGGTGCCCTACGGTTCTCCGACCGCCAAAACCGGCCGCTGGGTCAAGGGGCCGGGGCTGGATCTGCTGAACGTCCTCACCGGCTGGTTCCACGGCATCCGCTTCATCGCAGAAGATCTGGGTGAGCCTTCTCCCGACGTGACGAAGCTGCTGGCGGATTCCGGTCTGCCGGGGATGCGGGTTCTGGAATTTGCCTTTTCCCCCACAGCGGACAGCGCCTATCTCCCCCATAACTGCGTAGAGAACTGCGTGTGCTATGCCGGGACTCATGACAACGCCCCGCTGGCCCTGTGGCGTCAAGAGGCAGAGCCGGAGGAGATCGATTTTGCCGTGCAGTATCTGGGGCTCAATGAGCGGGAGGGCTTCAACCGGGGCGTGCTCCGGGGCGGCATGACCTCCCCCGCGTCCCTGTTCGTGGCCCAGATGCAGGACTGGCTGGAGCTTGGCGAAGGCAGCCGGATCAACACCCCCGGCACAGGCCGGGACAACTGGCAGTGGCGGCTCCTTCCCGGTGAACTGACGGTAAAGCTGATCGGCGACATCCGTGAGATGACCCGGATCTATGGCCGTCTCCCCGCCAAGCAGTCCAAAACTTAAGCGATATACGAACCGTCCCCGGAGGCTTGAAAGCCTCCGGGGACGGTTTTTGAACTATTTGGCAGAAAAATCTGCTTTACAGACGGTTTTACAGTTTTTTCAGATGCTTTCCGGCAGCCTTCAGCATCAGCTTCTTCATACCGCCCTCGAAGGCTACCTCCGCCAGGGCGTCGCCGCCCATAGGCTTTACCGACACCACAGTGCCCTTGCCGAAAGCGGTGTGCTCCACCTGGTCTCCCTGACTGAGCTGGATCAGTCCCACCGACGGTGCGGCAGGGGTACTGCCCCGGCTGCTGGTGCGGAGGGTCTGGGCCGCGGGTTTGGTGCTCTTGTAGGTATGGACGCCGCCGCTGACATAACCGCCGGAACGGCCCGAGCTTCCGTTGTAAGAACTGCCGCCAAAAGAACCTCCGCCGAAATCATCGCCCCAGCGGCTTCCGCCGAAGCTGTCCTCGTCATAGGTGCCGAATTTCGGCTCCGGCTTGCTCTCCCAGCGCATATCCTCCGCCGGGATCTCGTCTAAAAAGCGGCTGGACTTGTTGGCGCTGGTGCGGCCGTAGAGCATCCGCTGGCGGGCGTTGGTCATCACCAGTTTTTCCCGCGCGCGGGTCATGGCCACATAGCACAGCCGCCGTTCTTCTTCCAGCTCTTCCTCGTCATACATGGAAGCCGTGCCGGGGAAGATCCCCTCCTCCATGCCCACCACATACACCACCGGGAATTCCAAGCCCTTGGCAGAGTGAATGGTCATCATGGTCACACAGTTGTCATCCGCCTCCACACTGTCCAGATCCGTGTACAGGGCGATCTCGTTCAGGAACCCGGACAGGGTGGCGTCCTCCGGGTCCTGCTCCAAAAAGCCCAGAATGTTGGACTTCAATTCCTGCACGTTTTCGATGCGGCCCCGGCTCTCCATGTCCTTTTTCTCCTCCAGCGCCCGGACGTAGCCGGTCTGGTTCAGGACTTCATCGTAAAATTCCGGCAGGGCCAGCGTCCCTCCGGCCCGGCGCAGGCCGTCGATCGAATCGGCGAACTTTGTCAGCTTGCCTGCGGCGGTTTTCAGGGTGGGGAACAGATCCGCGTTGCGGATGATCTCGTAGAGAGACGCCCCCTGCTCCGCTGCCAGCTCCGCCACCTTGTCCATAGTGGTCGCGCCGATGCCCCTTGCGGGCGTATTGATGATGCGGCGCAGCCGCAGATCGTCCATAGGGTTATTCAGTACGCACAAATACGCCAGCATATCCTTGACCTCGGCGCGGTCAAAGAACTTCATGCCGCCCACAACTTTATAGGGGATGGCGTTGCGCTTCAGGGCGTATTCCAGTGCGTTGGATTGGGCGTTCATCCGGTAGAGAATGGCGGTATCCCGGAAGTTCCGTCCCCGGTTGACCCCCATGAGGATGTCCCCGGCCACAAAGTTTGCCTCGTCCCCCTCGTTAAAATTGGTCTTTACTGTCACCATGTCGCCGCTGCCGTTGTCCGTCCAGAGGGTCTTGCCCTTGCGGCCCTCATTGTTCTTGATGACGGCGTTGGCGGCATCCAGAATGTGCTGGGTGGAGCGGTAGTTCTGCTCCAGGCGGATGACCCGGGCGTCCTTGTACTGCTTTTCAAAGTTCAGGATGTTTTCGATGTTGGCGCCCCGGAAACGGTAGATAGACTGGTCATCGTCGCCCACCACGCAGAGGTTTCGGTGTCCCCCGGCCAGCAGGCCGGTGAGAAGATATTGCAGGTGGTTGGTGTCCTGATACTCGTCCACCAGCACATACCGGAACTTTTTCTGGTAGTAGTCCAGCACCTCCGGTTCCTTTTGCAGCAGCGTGACGGTGTGGTAAATGATGTCGTCAAAGTCCAGGGCGTTGGCGGTGCTGAGCTTTTGCTGATAGGCGGCGTAGATCTTGGCGATCCGGGTATTTTTCCAATCGTTTGCAGCTTCCGCCTTCTTGCGGAATACCTCCGGCCCCTCGTAGCGGTCCTTGGAGGCGCTGATGGCGGAGAGGACGCTGCGGATGGGGAAGGCCTTCTCGTCCAGGTTCTGCTCTTTCAGAATGTCCTTGATGACCCGCTTGGCGTCGTCGGTATCGTAAATGGTGAAGTCCTTTTCAAAGCCGATGCGGTCAATGTCCCGCCGCAGGATGCGGACGCAGGCGGAGTGGAACGTGGAGGCCCACACATCGTTGGCGGCGGGGCCAAGACGGGCCGCCAGCCGCTCCTTCAATTCTCCCGCCGCTTTATTGGTGAAGGTGATGGCGATGATCTCCCATGGCCGGGGGGCATCCACGGCGCAGAGCCGGTGGACCCGGCGAACCTCCTCACCGTCTGGCCGATCCGGGAAGTGCTCCAAAAAGTCCAGATCCTCCTCCGTGGCCCAGTCGGGGACCTCGTCGCTGTCGCTGCCCCGGCCATAGGTCAGCAGGTTGTAGACCCGCTGGATCAGCACCGTGGTCTTGCCGCTGCCCGCCCCCGCCAGCAGCAGGAGGGGTCCCTCGGTGGTCATGGCCCCTTGACGCTGCATGGGGTTCAGCCGGGCCAGATCCCGGGCGATCACCGCTTTCCGGGCGGTCACATACCGTTGTTCAAAGTCAGTCATACTGTTCTCCGTTCTCTCTGTTTTCTCAAACTGACCTCTATTTTACGGCAAAAAGCGGCCGCGGTCAACGGCGGAACCGCCGATTTTTCCGTATCCGTTTTGTAATCAAATTGAGGTTGACATTTGTCTACCTTTTTGCTACGCTGATGGTGTAAGAGGTAGACAACTGTATACCAAGCGAGGTGCACCATGAAAATTGATCTCTCCAACAGCGAATGGAAGCTGATGAACCGCCTGTGGCAGACCGCTCCCATGACCATCACGGAACTGACCGCCGCCTTGCGGGAGGACACCGGCTGGTCGAAAAACACGGTCATCACCATGCTCTCCCGTCTGGAGGGCAAGGAGGCCGTCCGCCACGAGGAAGGCCGCCGGGCCAAGCTGTATTTCCCCGCCGTGGGCCGGGAGGACGCCATCGAGGCGGAAACCGAGACCTTTTTGGACAAAATCGGCGGGCTGGGCCTGCTGATGAGCGCCATGGTGGAAAAAAACGCCCTGACAGAGAACGACATTGCGGAGCTGTCCGCCATTTTGGAGAAAGCGGGTGGAAAACTATGAAAGAGATCCTGTTAACTTCTTCCGTTCTGATCCTTGCCCTGCTGCTTTTGCGGCTGCTGTTCCGAAAAACCATCTCCCGCCGGGTGCAGTACGCCCTGTGGGGGCTGGTGGCGCTGCGGCTGCTGGCGCCGGTCAGCCTGCCCGCCATGGAGCACAACGTCCTGACGGCGGCGGAGCCGGTGACGGCCCGGATCACCGCCCCGGCCCTGTATGTGACCCCCTACCGGGAAACCATTGTCTCCGCCCCGCCGGGCGTCTTCCAGACCCCCGCCCCCTATCAGGCCTTCCGGGTGGACACCGCCACAGAGGACAGCACCGTGACGTTTACCGACGGGAAAAATGTCACCCATTCCATCGAGTATAAAAGTCAGATCCCTCTGACCCCCGTTCTGAAAGCCGTCTGGCACACCGGGATGTATGTCATGGCGGCGTGGTTCCTGCTTGCGAACCTCCGCTTCATGCTTCGTCTCCGCCGGAGCCGGAAACCTTACCCGGTGGAAAACTGCCCCTATCCGGTGTATCTGACGGCGGATCTGCCCTCCCCCTGTCTGTTCGGCCTGTTTCACCCCGCCGTCTACCTGACCCCCGCCGCCGTGGAATCCCCGGAGACCCTGCGGCATGTTCTGATCCACGAGACCACCCACGCCCGCCATCTGGACCCCCTGTGGAGCCTGCTGCGGTGCGTGTGTCTAGTGGTGTACTGGTTCGACCCGCTGGTGTGGATCGCCGCCATCGTCTCCCGCCGGGACTGCGAGCTGGCTTGTGACGAGGGCGCGCTGCAGCAGCTGGGAGAATCGGAGCGCATCCCTTACGGTCAAACGCTGCTGCGGCTGATCCCCGTGGCCGGACGGCCGGAAAGCCCCATGCTCTCCGCCACCACCATGACGGCGGGAAAGCGGGAATTGAAGGATCGCGTCACCCGCATCGCGGAGAACCGCCGCACCGTGGGCGTCGCTCTGCTGGCGGTGGTGGCCGCCGCCGCGCTGGTATGCGCCCTCACCTTCACCGGGGCGAAGCCCTCCGTGCGGCCTCTGACCGGCGAGGAGCTGTCCGAGTATGCGCTGGCGTTCAACACCGCTGACCGCTGGCAGGACTCTGCCGGGAACGACTGCACCCTCCGTCCCGTCCAGTTTTTGACCTCCGTCTATGACGATCCCATGAAGATCGATATGTATCACCTGTTTTACAACGGCGTTTCACCGGAACAGCCAATTTCCGCCGCAGAACGGCAAGAGCTGGTGGATACCTGCTATGACGGCTATGACCCGGAGGTGGATCTCATCAAAATCACCGCGGAGCAGGCGGATCACGTTCTGGTGCACTGGGTCGATCTGCCCCTGGCAGAAACCGACGCGCTGAGTATGGGCAGCTTTGCCTATCTTGCAAATTATGACGCCTATTACCACTTCCACGGAGACACCAACGCCCCCGGCTCCGTCTGCTTCTATGCCGGAGAGTGCAGCGGCAATACCGTGACCCTTTACTACCAGCCGGAGCAATGCGGCGTGCATCTGGTGGACACCGCCGGATCCGGGGAGGAGGTCTGGGCAAAGGTTACGGCGGAACCGCAGTCCGGCGGCGGGCTCCGCATCCTCTCCAACCAGATCTGCGGCAGGCCGGATGACCTGCTGGGGGTGACCCGTCCCCTCACCGGGGAGGAGCTGGCCTTCTTCAACACGGAATTTTTCAATCACGACACGGATGCTGACGGCGTGGTGCGGGCCAATCCCCACAACCAGTTCCTCACCTGCCTGTACAACGTGCCCCAGGAGATCAACCTGTACGACCTGTTCTATGACGGCGGCGGAGTCAGGGAGGCGCCCAGTCAGGAGGAGCTGGAACAGCTGGGGGTGCTGGCGGAGGACGGCAGCCAGATCTGCCCCACCGACAAGTTCACCCGGGCGGATATGGACGCTTTCCTGCTGGAGAACACCGGTTTGACGCTGGCCCAGACCAATCAGGTGGATCTGGACGCCTTTGACTACCTGCCGGAGTATGACGCCTACTACCACACCCACGGGGACACCAATTACCGCTCCGTCACCTTCACCAGCGGCCAGCGGCGGGGCGATTATATCCAGCTCTACTGGAAGGATTTCTATTACGGCGGCGAGACCAACGAGTGCGTCACCCTGCTGGATCGGGGGGACGGGCAGTACTGGTTCGTGTCCCACCTGCTGCTGGACGGCGACGTGCCCTCCGCCTTTGCCTATCCGGATGAGGAGCCCTGGATGACCCTTCCCCTCAGCGGCCTGACGCCCTATCAGCCGCAGAAAACGACCCTGACCCGCCACTCCATGGACTGTGACCAGCGGGGGGCCGGATTCATCATTGACGGCACCGATGGCGGGGAATACTCCATCCGGATTTACCGCTCCACCGACGGCAATGTCTACGCGGCGGTGATGCAGTCGGAAGCCGCCGGACGGGACGGCATGTCGGAATGGGAAGCGGATGTGTTCTTCACCTTCCCCAACAACGTGGACGTCAGCAACGACGCGGAGAGAACCGATCTGTTCTTCTTTGAAGACCTGATGGGGTACAGCGGCTTCACAGTCACCTACAGGGACTACCTCTCCGGCGGGCCGGGGCAGGGTGGCCAGATCGGCGAAGTGACGGATTACTACTATCTGGACGGAGACGGCGTCCCCTGTCTGCTGGCCCATGCCAAGGGGGACGCCCAGCTCATCGACCTGGACGGGGACGGGGAAAATGAGCTGTGCGCCGCCTCCGGCGTTTCCGGGCAGTTCTTCTTCCTGCGGGACGGCCGGTATTACGAAGCCGACGTCAAGGCTCTTTTGCAGGACATCTGGCCGGAAATGAACTACTGGGATCACGCCAGCTGGGATCTCAACTACCGCCGCCTGGCAGTTTCCGGCTTTGTAACCATGCCGGAGTGGGCCACGGCGGAGCATCCCCAGCCCAACGCCGATTTCACCCGCTATCTCTACTACCGGGATGGGGCGCTGCTGGTCTACAAGCCCGATAAGGACAGCCAGACAGCGGATCATGTAGTCGGAACGCCCGATGTGCCGGAGCCGGTGCTGGCCGCCGCCAAGGCCGCCGTGCAGAAAGCCTATCAGGACTACAAAAACGGCGGATACGATTCCGGCGCCGACCTTGATGACTGGCGGGTGGAATATGTGGCGGAGGACTGGTACAGGGCTTATCCCAATGGAATGCTTATCGCCTATAACCTGAATTATGAGTATCATGCCCAAAAGCCCGCCAACGTCACGCTGGCCGGCGGGGCCTATGTGGACGAGGACGGCTGGCTCATGCCGGATTACCCCTACTGCCATTATCTTTTCTTCACAGAAACGGATGGACAGTACACCTTCCTGGAGGAATGGATGCTCAATGACGGCGGTCCCGGCTCGAAGGTATTTGACGCGGAGATGCAGCGCTGGGCGGTGGAACTGGGGTTGTCCTCCGTGGCGGATACCACGCCGGAGGAATTGCTGCACCAGCTTTATGACGGCATGGGCGGCCAATTCCTGACCCAGCTCAGCACCATGAGCGAAACGGACCGGCAAACCGTATGCCAGAAGCTGGATGTCATTTTGCAGGAGGGCACAGCGGAGCAGCAGAGCCTTTATTTGGATGCGGTGCAGACCATGGCGTGGTGTTCTCACTCCTTTGACGGCGCTCAGCGGGAGGCCTACGACTACTTTCTGGAGCATTCCGCCCGCTCGTCTCAGGCGGCTCAGCAGGCCCAGCAGATCATGGACGCGCTGGTGTCGGAGGGGACGATCACGCTGGAATACTGGGAAAACGGCTCTGTGAACACCCGCGCGCTGGACCCGACCCAAGGTGTGACGCCCCTGCGGGCCGCCGCCTTTTCCGACAGCTTTTTCTGGGCGGAGGCCGCCCCCATCGAGGACGGTGCTCTGCCGGAGCCGAAGCTGACCCTGTCCTCCCGGAACGGCGACATCACCGTTACCGTCTGGGGGCCTTGCCCGCAGGTATACTGCGTATATCAGGACCGAACCTACGCCTTTCTGGCAGCAGGCACCGCCACCGGCTTTGACGGCGATCGCCCCTTCACCTACCTGCGGAAATGGTATGATGACGCCAAAGCACAGTAATTGCCTTACATCTGCGGGCCCGAAATTTTTCTCCCGGAAAATTTAAGAAATACGCAACATTTCCGTTGGTCAAACCGTCTATAATGGTGAAGTGATATTCCGCGGTGAAAGGCCCTGTGCGCCGCCTTTCAAAAATACGCTCCCGCCGCCGCGGGAGAAAAGGAAGTATCTTATGAAACGTCTGTGTTCCCGCGCCGTCGTTCCCTTGGCGATGCTGCTTCTGTCCGCCGTCCTCTGCGTGTACGTCTACCGGATGCCGGAATCTGTGGCGGACCCGCTGCCGGTCCTCATGTATCACCACATGGTCCCGGACGGGCAGGACTGCAATGACATGACCGTGACCCCCAGCAAGTTCCGCGCCGACTTGGAGACCGTTCTGGCGATGGGCTATACGCCGGTGCTGCCCCGGGAATTGGCCGCCGGGGACGCCCTGCCGGAAAAGCCCATCCTCATCACCTTTGATGACGGCTACCGCAGCAACTACGATCTGGTGTACCCCATTTTGCAGGAATACGGCGTGAAGGCCTGCATTTCCATCATCGTCCTCATGCCGGATCTGCCTACGGACAACTTCTGCACCTGGAACCAGCTGCGGGAAATGACGGCCTCCGGTCTGGTGGAGATCGGCTCCCACAGCTACCGCCTCCACAATTTAGGCGGCGACGGCGGCAATTTTGAGTCCGGCGGGGCCAACGGCGTGGAGCGCCGCCCCAATGAGTCCGACGCGGGTTTCCAGACCCGCGTGCTGGATGACATCCAACTGAGCCATGACCGGATCGCCGGGGAGCTGGGCGGCGTCACCTGCTTCGCCTATCCCTTCGGCTGCTCCGACCCGGATGCCAAAGCCCTTGTGGACGAATTATTTCCTGTGACCCTGGTGACCACGCCCAAGTGTGCCGATCTGGCCAAGGGACTCCACGATCTGCCCCGGTTCACTGTTACCATGAAGACCGATCTGGGAAAGCTTCTGCGCTGACCATACATTGACTCCCGCCTGCGCTTCTACGCAGGCGGGGGCCTTTGTTTTCAGTAGGAGCGGTTCTCTCGCGGTGCATTTTTTACTGCGGGCAACTGTCATTCTTTCCCTTGACTTTTTGTCAGCAAAGCTTTAAAATAGTAAAGTAGCCTCCCTGTGAGGGGTTTGTTTCCCCCGGAAGTCCGGGATCAGATAGAAGCCGATAGCACGGGCCCCGATCCCGTGCGGTTTTTTTACGGCTGGATGGGAGAAAAACATGGAACACAAGAAAAACACCAAGAGCTTTGCGAGCCGCTGGGGCTTTATCCTTGCGTCCGTCGGTTCGGCGGTGGGCATGGCCAACGTCTGGGGCTTTCCCAATAAAATGGGCAGCAACGGCGGCGGCGCATTTTTACTGATTTATCTGCTGTTTGTTTTTATTTTCAGTTATGTGGGCCTTCCGGCGGAGTTTGCCATGGGCCGCCGTGCCGCCACCGGTACGCTGGGCGCTTACGAAAACGCTTGGGACACCCGCAGCAAGTCTGCCGGCAAAGTCGGCGGTCTGCTGGGCTGGCTGCCTCTGGCTGGCTCCCTGTGCATCGCCATCGGCTATGCCGTCATCGTCACCTATGTGCTCAAGGCTCTGGTGGATTCCCTGCTGGGCACACTGCTGACCACGGACACCGCCGCCTGGTTCGGTGCCTTCTCCTCCACCCCCTACTCCGTGATCCCCTATCACATCGTTGTGGTGGTGGGCACGCTGCTGACGCTGTTTCTGGGCGCCCGCAGCATTGAAAAGACCAACAAGGTCATGATGCCTGTCTTCTTTGTGATCTTCCTGATCCTGGCCGTGCGGGTGGCCCTTCTGCCCGGCGCTGCAGAGGGATATGTCTTTATGTTCACCCCCCGCTGGGAGGCCCTGACGAATCCCATGATCTGGATCTGGGCTATGGGTCAGGCATTCTTCTCCCTGTCCGTCACCGGCAGCGGCATGATCGTTTACGGTGCGTACCTCTCCAAGGACGAGGACGTGGTGGGCGTGGCCCAGCACACGGCCCTCTTTGACACCATTGCCGCCGTGGTAGCCGCCCTGGTTATTATCCCCGCCTGCTTCTCCTACGGTCTGGACGTGGGCGCCGGTCCCAGCCTGCTGTTCGTGACCCTGCCCACCATCTTGCAGGACATCCCCATGGGTCAGCTCTTCGCCATCATCCTGTATATGGCCATGATTTTCGCCGGCGTCAGCTCTTTGCAGAATATGTTTGAGGTGGTGGCGGAGTCCCTGATGCACAAGTTCCCGAAGCTCAACCGCGTTACCGTCCTGGTACTGCTGGGCGCGCTGTGCCTGGGCTTCGGCATCGGCATGGAGACCATCAGCAAGTGGGGTCCCTGGATGGATCTGGTGTCCATTTATATCATCCCCATCGGCGCTACACTGGGCGCGGTCTCCTGGTTCTACGTGATGAAGAAGGACGCCCTGCTGGACGCCATCAACACCGGCAGTACGAAAAAACGCGGCGATCTCTGGTACAATGCGGGCCGGTATGTGTACGTCCCTCTGGCGATCATTCTCTGCTGCGTGGCCCTGTTCATGCACGTTGCTTTCTGATACTCACAGACAATTTCCACG
>ENA-ORCP01002293-ORCP01002293.1-human-gut-metagenome-genome-assembly--contig:-NODE-2293-length-15465-cov-19.355342_pt1 | contig 15465 bp, 17 predicted proteins | sample MGYA00242990_ERZ507991 | MGnify/ENA primary metagenome ERZ507991 (study PRJEB26167, sample SAMN06115496) | human gut metagenome | host: Homo sapiens | place: China:Henan | collected 2015-05-07... | reverse complement strand
TATGGCGAGCCACGTGAAGTTTTTACACATAAAGATGTAATTGAACAAGCAGGTTTATTAGAGCCAGAAGTGATGCAATTATTGCGAAAAATAAAAGAATATGGTTTAGATGTGGATATAAATGCTTTAAATAAACAAGAAGCTTTAAATAATATTTTAGTAGCTTTGAGAAAGAGAGGGATAAAATGCTAACTGATATAAAAATTGGTCAATTTTTCCCAGCAAATTCTTTATTGCATAAATTAGATGCTAGATTGAAAATCGTAAGTTTATTTATTTTAATCGTGGGGATTTTTATTTTTGATAGCCAATTAGACTATATTATATGGTGCGTGTTAATTGGCTCTTTGATGTATATGTCAAAAATTCCTTTAAAGATGTTTTTTATATCCATAAAGCCAATTATTTGGATTATTTTATTTACTTTTATTTTGCATTTATTTACGACACAAGGAAAAGTTATTTTTGAAATTTGGAAGCTTAGCATTACATGGGAAGGTTTGGCAAATGGTGGTTTTGTCTGCCTTAGGTTGTTATTATTGATGTTTGGAGCATCTTTATTGACATTTACAACGCCACCACTTGTATTATCTGATGCTTTGGAAGATTTGATGAAGCCATTAAAAAGATTTGGCGTGCCAGCTCATGAATTAGCTATGATGATGACGATAGCACTTCGTTTTATTCCTACTTTATTGGAAGAAACTGATAAAATTATAAAAGCTCAAAAATCTCGTGGTGCTGATTTTATGACAGGAAATATCTTAAAAAGAGTCAAAGCTTTTATGCCAATATTGATACCGTTATTTATCAGTGCTTTTCGCAGAGCAGATGATTTGGCTATGGCTATGGAAGCAAGATGTTATCATGGCGGAGTGGGTAGAACACGCTTGAAACAATTGAGTTTTGCCTCTAGAGATTATATAGCAATGACTGCTTTTATAGGGATTTTGTTAATTTTGACAGTTATAAAAATAGTTTTTCCTCATATGGTATTATTTACTTTATAAAATTAAATATGTATAATCTAAAAGAACTAGTTTATTTTAAATGTATATAATAGACTAGTTCTTTTTTGAAGCGATAAAATAAAAAATTAAACGAGGATAGAAAATGAAATCTGAACATAAGGAAATGATGAAAGCTAGAAGACGTAATATAAAACTTACGCTTAGTTATGATGGGACAAATTATCATGGTTTTCAAAGACAGACTAAAGTTATAGCTGTGCAAAATGTATTAGAGGGTGCATTATTTAAATTATTTGGCGATAGTATTGAGTTAGCGGCAGCAGGTAGAACTGATGCTGGTGTTCATGCTATAGGTCAAGTGGTGAATTTTTTTACTGATGGAACTATTCCTATTCAAAATGTAGTGCGAGCAGGAAATCGCTTGTTGCCAGATGATATAGTTTTATTAAAAGCAGAAGAAGCTGACCGTGATTTTAGTGCACTACATAGTGTAAAATCTAAGATTTATATTTATAAGGTTTTTGAAAATGAATTAGCAGACCCGTTTATGAGTAGATTTTATTGGCATGTAAATAAAAAATTAAATTTAGAAGATATGCAAGAGGCTTTAAAATATATTGAAGGAGAGCATGATTTTTCCTCATTTCGTTCTGCTGGCGGAAATGATACAAGCCCTATTCGTGAAATCTATGAAGCTAGTTGTACAAAAGAAAATAATGTATATACTTTTAAATTTTGGGGTAGTGGATTTTTATATCATATGGTTAGAAATATCATGGGTCTGATGATAAATATTGGGCTTGGTAGAGTAGATAAACATGAAGTGCCCAAAATAATAGAGGCTAGAAATAGAGCTTTAGCAGGGAAGATGGCGCCAGCAAATGGATTGTATTTGCAAAAGGTATATTATTGATAATATTTTGTTTAAGCTACGAATAATAAAAATGTAGAGGTATAAATGGTCATTTTAATTGCAGGTGCTAGTCATACAGGAAAGACTTTGTTTGCACAAAAACTATTAGAAAAATATAAATATCCTTATTTAAGTATAGATCATTTAAAAATGGGTTTAATTAGAAGTGGGCAAACTAATTTAACAGTGGAAGATGATGAGCAACTGACTAAATATTTATGGTCAATTGTCGTGGAAATGATAAAAACTGCTATTGAAAATAAACAAAATTTAATTGTTGAAGGCTGTTATATTCCAGCAGATTGGATTGAGTATTTTAAACAAAGATATTTAGAAGAAATAAAATATTGTTGTTTAATTATGAGTGAAGAATATATAAAAAATAATTTTAGTATGATAAAACAAAAAGCGAGTATCATTGAAAAGCGTTTAGATGATAGTTATTGTACAAAAGAATTGTTGATAGAGGAAAATAAACGTAATTTAGAGATATGTAAGCAATATAATTATAAATATATATTAATTGATGAAAAATATAATATAAGTGATATATAAAAAAAGCAGTAGATTTATATCTACTGCTTTTTTGTTAGCGAATAATTTGATTAGTTACCAGAACAACCATGTTTATCTTCATGGCAAGCATGTCCATGACCACCGCAAGAATGACCGTGACCATGATGATTGCATTGTACATTAGCATTATAGTTTAATGTGCCATTAAGATATGCTTTTACAGCTTCATCAGCATTTCCCATAACGCCACCGAATAATTTAATACCAGCTTGAGCTAAAGCATTTTGAGCTCCACCGCCGATACCACCACAGATTAAGATATCTGCTTGAGCATTATTTAAAAATGTAGCTAAAGCACCATGTCCTTGACCTTGTGTATCAATGATTTGTTCGTTTACGATTTGATTATTTTCAATATCATAAACTTTAAATTGTGATGTATGACCAAAATGTTGGAAGATATTTCCATTATCGTATGTAACAGCTATTCTCATTGTATTTACTCCTTTTTTAGTTATAATTTGTTGTTTGTGAATTTTTCGTTTAGGGCAATTTTGTAAACAGTTTTGTTCTCCTTGGCAAAGTTGATAATTGCCACCAGAAATCAATAGTGGACGACCATGTACAAGGCTGTTGGCTATTTTATAGCGAGCCATTTCATATATTTCACTGACTGTAGTGCGAGAAATATTCATTTGTTTAGAAGCTTGTTCATGGGTGAGTTTATTTAAATCTATTAGGCGAATTACTTCATATTCATCTAAGGTCAAAATAATTTTTTCACCATTAGAGATGCCTTCAGGAATAAAACTATCATAAGTGGGTTCAAAACAAATTTTGCGACAGCGACTAGGTCTTGCCATAAAATCATCTCACTAAAAATTATTTCCGACATATGTCGATTATTATTATAAGATATTAATCAAGAAAAAACAAGTTTAATTAGAAAATTTTTCAGATAATCATTTGACTTGGAGTTTACTTAAAGTTCTATAATAATAAAAAAATACATAAGAAAAGAGTGATTTTTATGGATAACGGAGAAAAATATCAGGATAAATTATTAAATGATAAAGCTATATTATTTGGCGAAACAGACCCAGATTTTGCAAAGTTTTTTGCTGATTTTGCTTTTGATGATGTCGTTAATCAAAATGATTTAGATGATAAAACTCGCATGATGGTTATACTTGCTACATTGATTGGTTGTCAGGGCAGAAAAGCTTTTGAAAGTATATTGCCAGATAGTTTGAAGATGAATGTTACACCTGTAGAAATAAAAGAAATAATTTATCAAGCTGTAGCTTATCTAGGAATAGGCAGAGTAGCTGATTTTTTAGAGATTGCAAATGATTGTTTTAAATCTTTAAATATCAATTTACCACTTGAAGCGCAATCAACAACTACAAGACAGACTAGATTAGAAAAAGGTATACAAGCTCAAGTTGATATCTTTGGCGAAAATATGAAAGATTTTTGGAAATCTGGAGATAGTGAAACTAGACATATAAATCGCTGGCTTGCAGAAAATTGTTTCGGTGATTATTACACTCGTAAAGGTTTAGATTTAAAACAAAGAGAGATGATAACTTTTTGTTTTATCTTGGCACAAGGCGGTTGTGAAAATCAATTGACAGCACATATTCAAGGTAATTTAAATGTTGGCAATGATAAAGAATTTTTATTAAAAGTCTTAACTCAATGTTTGCCATATATTGGTTATCCTAGAAGTTTAAATGCTCTAGCTTGTATAAAAAAAGTTTGTGATAAATAAGGAAAGAAGATTTTTTGATGAAAGATGTTTTATTATTAGTAGGTGCAGGTCAAATAGGTATGGCTATCGCTAGACGTATTGGCTTTGATAAAAAGATAATAATTGGTGATAAAAATTTAGATAATGCTAAAAAAATAGCAGATATTATGTATAATGCTGGTTTTGATGTAAATTATTTAGAAATAGATTTAGCAGATAGAATATCTATTAAGAATTATATACAGGAAGCTCAAAAATATGGTCAGATAGGAATGCTTATAAATGCAGCTGGTGTATCACCTAGTCAAGCTTCTATAGAAACTATTTTAAAAGTAGATTTATATGGAACAGCTGTTTTATTAGAAGAAGTCGGAAAAGTAATCAAACCATATGGCACAGGTGTAACGATTTCTAGTCAATCAGGTCATCGCATGGAAGCTTTAGGTAGTGAAATTGATGAACAATTAGCAACTACTGATTGTGAAGATTTATTATCTTTACCTGTTTTACAAGCAGAAAATATAAAAGACAATTTACATGCTTATCAATTAGCAAAACGTTGTAATGTAAAAAGAGTTATGGCAGAAGCTGTAAAATGGGGTAAGAAAAAGGCTCGTATGAATTCAATTTCTCCAGGGATTATAGTTACTCCACTTGCTATAGATGAATTTAATGGTAAAAGAGGTGCTTTTTATAAAAATATGTTTGCCAAAGCACCAGCAGGACGACCAGGTACAGCAGATGAAGTGGCAAATGTAGCAGAATTATTGATGAGTGAAAAAGGTAGTTTTATTACAGGCGCAGATTTCTTAGTTGATGGCAGAGCTACAGCAGCATATTTTTATGGCGATTTAAATAGATAAAAAAGGAATATTTTTCAAAGTGAAGTTTTGCAAAAAATAGCTGATAAATATAAAAAATCTATAGCACAAATTATTTTACGTTGGTTATTACAAAGAAATATTGTATGTATACCAAAATCTGTAAGAATAGAACGCTTAAAAGAGAATTTTAATGTATTTGATTTTGAATTATCTAGTGAAGATATGAATTTAATATCAACATTAGATACTAAAAAAAGTTGTTTCTTTAGTCATTATGATTCTAAGATAATAGAATGGCTTTGTTCTATGAAATAAGAAAAATAATAAATAAAATTTATTAAAAGGACTTAGTTTATCTAAGTCCTTTTATTTTGACTAAATTATTGTATAAAATATTTGATAGATATATCATATTTAATTTATTACAAAGAAAAAGATCCATTTATTAGTTATTTGAAAGAATATTGCACAAAGTTTAATTATTTTATAACAATAATTGGACTGTATATTTTTTATAAATGTTTTTATACTGTTTTTAGAATTTATAAAGAAAGGAGCTTATTATGTTATATAGTTTAGATTCTAGATGTCAAGATATTTTATTGTATTTATTATATCTTGATGAATATATTACAATACAAGATTTATCTTTAGAAAAAAATATTTCTAAACGTAGTGTTTATTATGATTTATGTAAAATTAATGATTGGTTGCAATCACATGATATAGATTCAATAATTGTTGAAAGAAAAAAAGGTATATGTCTTTCTGAAAAACAACGTCAAGCTATCATAAAATTATTGCAAAATGTTTCAGTAAATAGTATGTATTTATTTTCTCCAATGGAAAGAGTGAAGATTATCATTTGTACTATTTTAAAAAGAAGTAAACCAGTATTTATTGAAGATTTTATAAATTTATGTCATGTAAGTCGCAATACTATAATAAGTGATTTAAAAGTTGTTGTTACTAAATTACAAGAATCTAATTTGATTTTAACTTATGAAAATAAAGAAGGATATGTAATAAAAGGTGATGTAATACGTAAACGCTCAGTCTTTTTTTTGATGTTTACTAATTTAGCAGATTTATATAAAAAGAAAATAATTCCATTAGATAATGAAGAAAAAATAGAAGAATTATATAAACGATTAAAAAAAGCAGAGAGTGAATTACATGCTGATTATGTAAGTGGTGTATTATTTTCTATTGCCGTTTTTTTTGCATCATTGTCTAGTCGTAGTGAAGTTTTGATATTTTCAATAAGAGATAAAATCGAAATTAGTCGTACTGATGAATATAAGTTAGTTTGTAAATATTTTGGTGATTTTAATGAAAGTGAACAATATTATCTTTCATTACATCTATTAGGTAGTCGATTACAAACAATACCTATAACTTTGATGAAAGAAAGTGATGAAGAATCTTATACTTTAGCTAAAGCTTTAGTAGCTGAGTTTTCACGTATTGCGTGTGTAGAATTTGATGAGATAGAAGAAATTGAACAGGCATTATTTGCTCATTTAAAGACATCGTTATATCGTTATCGTTATGGTATACAACTTAGTAATCCAATGCTTAATGATATAAAGACTCAATATCCAGAATTGTTTGGTATTACTAAAAAAGCTTGTGAATATTTAGAACAACAAATAGGTGTGCCTATTCCGGATGGAGAAGTGGCATATATAACTCTTCATTTTGGAGGATATATAGAAGATAATCGTGTTCGTAAAGATAACTTGAATATATTAATTGTTTGTCCAAATGGAATATCTACTAGTAATATGCTTCGTAAAGAAGTTAGAACTTTAGTACCACATGCTCACCAAATAGATGTAATTTCTTTAAGTAAATATAATTCTTTAAAGCAAATATATAATGTTGTAATATCGACAGTTGCTATAGAAGGTGTGCAAAATTTAATTATTGTACATCCAATATTAACAGATAATGATAGAGTAATGATTTTAAGAAGATGTATGATAAACGAATTTAAATACAATGTTGATATTCAGTCAATGTTAGATATTGCAAAACCATATATAGATGCTAAGAACTTAGATAAGTATAAGCAAGATTTAATAAACTATTTATCTACAATAAATGCTAAGCCATTAGTTACAACTCAAAATTATGGTTATGGAATAATGAGTTATTTAAATGATAATCATATAAACATTATAGATAAAAAAATGTCTTGGCAAGATGCTATACATAATATGGGTGAAATTTTATTAGAAGAAAATTGTATAGAAAAAAGATATATAGAAGCAATTATTCAAAAGAATATGACATTGGGACCATGTATGTTTATTACAGATAAGGTTGTATTAGCTCATGCTAAGATTGAAGATGGAGCTTTAAATTTAGGTGTTAATTTAGGGATTTTTCATGAGCCTATAATTTTTACTGAAAATAAAAAATGTGAAATTATGATTTTTCTTGTAGCCATTGATCAAGAAAGTCATTTAAAAATTCTTAATGATATAATGACAATTTTTTCAGATAAAGATAATATTAATAAAATTATAAAGTGCAAAGAAAAACAAAAAGTAATTGATGTATTTAATGAGATTTTAGATATTTAATTAAGTTTTTGCAAAATATTTTAAATAAGGACCAGTTATTGTAATTTTAGATGCAAATAGTTGGACTTCCTTCATTAAAAGAAAATTGATACGATAAAAATGCAGAAAGGATTTGGAAATAATGAATGAAATATTGAAATTAGAAAATGTTAGAATTTTAGATAGTGTTAAGGATTGGATAGAAGCTATAAATGTTGCAGTACAGCCTTTAGTAGAACAAGGATATTGTGAAAGTCGTTATATTACAGGAATTATTGAAAATACCAAGAAATTTGGACCATATTATGTATTATGTGAGAATTTAGCATTAATCCATGCAAGTAGTGAACAAGGTGTTATAAAAAAACAAATTGCGGTTACTGTTTTAAAAAATCCTATAAAGTTTAAGCCAGATGGATATAATGTAAGAATTTTATTAGTTTTAGCAGCTGAGGATAGTGAATCACATATAGAAGCAATACAAGCAATATCTAATATTTTTTCTGATAAAAAACGTGTTCAAAAAATTTTAGATGCTAAATCTACTGAAGAAATATTTAATGTATTTATAAATTCAGTAGATAATTAAAATATAAAACATAAATAAAAAAAGGAGGCTTTATTTTATGTTAGATTTTATTATTAATATTTTATCTACACCTGCTATATTAGTAGGTCTATTAGCACTAATAGGATTAGCTTTACAAAAGAAACCTATTGAAGAAATTACTAAAGGAACAGCAAAAACAATAGTTGGCTTCTTAGTATTAACCGCTGGAGCAGGATTTTTACAATCAGGTTCATTAAATGCTTTTGGAGATATTTTTAATTATGCTTTTGGAATGCAGGGCGTTATTCCTAATAATGAGGCTATAGTTTCATTAGGTCTTAAACAATTTGCAACTGATACAGCTTATATTATGTGTATTGGTATGATTGCTAATATTATTATGGCACGTTTTTCTCGTATGAATTTTATATTTTTAACAGGTCATCATACACTTTATATGGCTTGTATGATTGCAGTAATTTTAAATGTAGGTGGTTTAACTGGTTTTCAACTTTGGTTTGGTGGCGGTTTAATTTTAGGCTTAATGATGGTATTAGCACCAGCTATTACACAATCAACTATGCAAAAAATTGTAAAAACTGACGCTTTAGCTTTTGGTCATTTTGGTAGTTTTGGATATTGGTTTGCAGCTCAAGTTGGAAAGAAATTTAAAGGAAGTAAATCTACTGAAGAAATAAATTTTCCACAGCGTATATCATTCTTACGTGATACAACTGTTTCAATTGGATTAACAATGGTTATTTTCTTTCTCCTTATTACAGGTATTGCTGTAAGTAAAGGAATTTTGGAAGCTGATCCACAAACTATTTTAGCAACATATCCTAATCTTGGTGGATTATTAAACGTTGGAGCAGAAACACAAACTCATTGGGCTGTTTGGGCTATTACTAGTGGTTTGAGTTTTGCTGGTGGTGTATATATTATTTTAAGTGGTGTACGTTTAATTATAGGTGAAATCGTACCAGCTTTCCGTGGTATTGCAGAAAAACTTGTACCTAATGCTAAACCAGCAATTGATTGTCCTGTTGTTTATCCATATGCTCCAAATGCTGTATTAATTGGATTTTTAGTATCTTTCTTAGGCGGAATAATAGGACTTGTTGCACTTGGTATTATTGATAAAACATTAATACCAGTAGCGTTAATTCTTCCAGGTGTTGTACCTCATTTCTTCTGTGGTGCTACAGCAGGTGTTTTTGCTAATGCTGAAGGTGGTATAAAAGGTTGTTTAGTAGGTTCATTCTTACATGGTTTATTGATAACTTTCTTACCAGCTATTTGTATGCCTGTTATGGGGGCTTTAAACTTTGCTAATTGTACTTTTTCAGATAGTGATTTTTCCATGTTAGGAATTATTTTAGGTAATATAGCGCAATTTATACAAAATGGCGGTTTATTTGTTTTATGTATAGTGTTCTTTATGATACCTATTCTTTATAATTTTATTGCTCCTAAAAAAATTAAAAATGAAAATATTTAAGTAAATTATTTATGTAAAATAAAGTGAAAAGAGGTTTTTATTATGGCTATTAAAAAAATTATGTGTTGTTGTGGTTCTGGATTAGGTTCATCTATGCTTGTTCGTATGAATGTGGAAAAAGTTTTAAATAAATTAGGAAAATCAGGCATAGAAGTTACACATTCTTCATTATCTGATGCATCTGAAACAGCTGCTGATTTATTTGTTGTTGGTGGTGATTTAGCTGCATTTGTAGAACATTTACCTCATAAAATTATTTTAGATAATATTATGGATATGAACGAATTAGAAGGTAAATTAAAAGAATGGGTTTAATTAGTAATAGTTTTAATTTAAAGGGTAATTAATTATGGAAAAAAAACAATTACAAGAATTAAAAATATTATCTGCTAAAATTCGTTTGAATATTTTAGAAATGTTAGAAAAACGAGGATATGGACATTTAGGTGGTTCATTATCTATAGTAGAATTGATGAGTGTTTTATATGGAAAGCAATTAAAATATAATGCTAAAGAACCTAATTGGGCTGAAAGGGATATGGTTGTTTTAAGTAAGGGACATGCTGGTCCAGCTTGGTATAGTACCTTAGCAGAAACAGGATTTTTTGATAAAAAAATATTATTTACTTTAAATGATGGAGATACAATATTACCTTCTCATCCAGATAGATTAAAAACACCAGGAGTAGATATGACTACAGGTTCTTTAGGACAAGGTACTAGTGTTGCTGCTGGAATTGCTACTGGAATGAAGTATAATAAGTCTAATCAATATGTTTATTTAATTGTTGGTGATGGAGAATTGAATGAAGGGCAATGTTGGGAAGCATTTCAATACATTGCTAATTATAAATTAAATAATTGTATAGTTATTATTGACGATAATAAGCGCCAATTAGACGGATATACAAAAGATGTAATGAATCCATTTGATATTGCTGAAAAAATGAAAGCATTTGGTTTTTATGTACAAACAGCAAAAGGAAATGATGAAGAAGCTATTGATACAGCTATAGAAAATGCTAAAAAAGTTGAAAATAAAGCCGTTTGTATAGTATTGGATACTATAAAAGGTCAAGGTATTAAATATTTTGAAGAATTGGAAAGTAATCATTCTGTAAAATTCAATAATGAAGAAATTATAGCTGAAAATCATAAAGCAATAAATAAATTAAAAATATTCATTGAGGAGGGTTCTTTGTGTACACATTAATAGATGATAGAAGTATTATGGGTAAAGAATTTAGAGCTTGTGTAGTAGAAACCCTTCAAGAATTAATGAAAATAGATGATAAAGTTGTTGCTTTAGAAGCTGATTTGGGTGGCGCTAGTGGATTTACTAAAATCCAAAAAACAAATCCAGATAGATTTGTTCAGTGTGGAATAGCTGAAGCAAATATGATGGGTGTTGGAGCTGGATTATCTATAATGGGCTATAAACCATTTATGCATACTTTTGGACCATTTGCCACAAGAAGAGCATATGACCAAATATTTTTATCAGGTGGATATGCACATAATACATTAAATATTTATGGTTCAGATCCAGGTTTTACAGCAGCTGCCAATGGTGGAACTCATAATACATGGGAAGATATTGCATTAATGAGAGCTATTCCCAATGCTGTAGTTTGTGATGCTGCAGATGAAGTTCAAATGAAATGGATTATTAAAGAGTTTTCAAAACTATCGGGTATACATTATGTACGAGCTAGTCGCAAAGCTGCACGTAAAATATATACAGATAATTCTACATTTGAAATAGGTAAAGGAAATATATTAAAAGAAGGTAAAGATGTATTAATAATATCAGCAGGACAATTAGTATCCGAAGCTTTGGATTGTGCTATTAGTTTGGAAAAACAAGGTATATCTGCAGAAGTAATTGATATGTTTTGTATAAAACCGATAGATAGAGATTTAATATTAAGTGAAGCTAAGACTAAAAAATTGGTAATGACATTAGAAAATCATTCTATCATTGGTGGTTTAGGAAGTGCTGTAGCTGAAGTAATAGCTGAAAATGGTATTGCAGTTAAATTTAAACGTATAGGTATGAACGATCGTTTTGGAGAAGTTGGTACAGCTGATTGGTTACAGAAAAAATTTAAATTAACAGCTGAAGATTTAGAAGCTGAAATAAAAAAATTATATAATATATAAAGCAAAAGCTCTTTGATTAAAAATTAATCAAAGAGCTTTTTTGTTAGTGAATAAAAAGGATTTATAAAATTTTTAGATTTTATTTAAGGTTATTTTTGAAGAATAATTCTAATTTATCAAATGGTATTTTATCAATTTTGTCATATAAATCAATGTATTCAGCATCATCTACAACATATAATTCTTTAGGTTCAGAGGCTTTATTAAATGCTTCTTCACTGAAAAATTTAGAATGAGCTCTATCGCCAACAATAAATAATATTGGACGAGGAGAAATTTCATCAAGATAATCAAGTAAATGATAATTCATAAAAGCAAGATTACTAGTTGTAGTAAAGCCACCTAAAGCATTGATATGATGTCCTCTTTTTAAAGCGTAAAAACGGAACCATTCAGCTGTTGGCTCTGTTAAATCTTCAGGAACTTTTTCAAGTGGTTTATCTGGAAAATATGGAATGTATTCAGGATAGCCATTTTGAGCATCAATCCATCTTTGTTTAGATAATTTTTCTTTAGTAGTTTGAATAGTTTCTTTATCCATGCCTAAGCGAGAAGCTACAGTCATATCATACATTGAAGCTGTAGCTACAGCTTTTATACGTGTATCCATCTGTGTTGCAGATAAAGCGAAACCACCAGAACCACAAATGCCGATAGCTCCAATTTGCTCACGGTTTACTTCAAGTCAATGCAAAAAAATAAGAACTGTATCTTTGAAAATACAGTTCTTATTTTTTATTACTTTATCAAATGTTGTTATAGAGCTTTATGGTCTTGCTCAGCGATTTTTTCTTTAGCTACAGAAAGCATTAATTTTATACGATTTAACTGGTTTACCTCACTGATACCAGCATCACAGTCTATAGCTACGATATTTACACCATCATGTGTACGCATGAGTTCACGTATCATACCTTTTCCTGTGATATGATTTGGCAAGCAACCAAATGGTTGTAAACAAATGATATTATCTACACCTTCTTGGATCAATTTTGCCATTTCACCAGTTAAGAACCAACCTTCACCAGCCATATTACCTAAAGAAACATGAGGAGTAGTTAATTTAGCTATTTCTTTAATAGTATATGGAGCAGTGAAGCGTTTGCTAGCACGAAGTGCTTTGCGCATAGGTTTGCGGAAAAATTCAAGTACTTTGATGAAAATTTCTGATTTAGCTTTATCTATCCATTTACCATCGAGCATTTTATATTTTACGATATCATCATATGTCATGTACATGAAGAAATCCATTAAATCAGGTGTTACAACTTCAGCACCTTCATCAAAGAGAATTTTTTCTACATGATTATTAGCTGTTGGGTGATATTTAACAAGAATTTCGCCAACGATACCTACTTTTGGTTTTATCACATCTTCATTGAGAGCAATTTCATCAAATTCTTTTACAGCTTTTTTGATATTATTGCTGAATTTAATATAATTGCCATTAGTGATTTCGTCCATGAAGATTTTACGCCATTTATGATTATGCCCATACCGTATTTTTTTGCCCATTTTATGTTTTTATCGAGCCATTCAAAACCGGATTTCTTATATTTATATAATATTCTATCTGTTTTAATATTATTTTCTTATTAATACTATATTTCGTATAATATAATTTGTCAACATTTATTTTATGGAAAATATTATTAAGGAATTCTAAAGATTACAAGATATTGAGATTTCATTGAATTTATATGAAACAAATAAAGCAATAAAAATACCGGCCTCCAATCGTTAGATTTTTAGGTCTAACTTTTGGGGTCGGTACACTTTTCGATATCATATCTCTTTTTTCATATACAAAAAATTATAACTGCCTTACTATTTCGCACCAAACAGGTACACGCCGCGCTCTGTCACACGGATCTCCGGTATTACCGTAAGTGCCATAAAGGAAAGCGTGATAAATGGATCGATGTCCTCGGAAATGCCAAGTTTCTTTGCTTCCTCCAACATGTCCGCCACTTTTTCCGTGATCTCATCACAGGATTTTTCGCTCATCAGACCGCAGATTGGAAGCGGAAGCACATCCACGACTTTTCCACCGGAAGCGATAACATATCCGCCCTGATTTTCTTCCACACCTTTGATTGCTGCAAGGATATCCTCATCATTATCGCCCGCAACGATCAGGTTATGGGAATCATGTGCAACGGAAGTCGCCACTGCGCCGCCTTTGACGCCAAACCCTTTCAGCGGCGCAACACCGATCTCCCCTGTCTTTCCATGACGCTCTACCACGCAGATCTTGTTGTATACACCATCCGATTTGAAATATCCGTTTTCTGTCGGCACTTCCTCCACCAGATGCGTGGTCACGATCTGGTGTGGGTTCATCTGTATCACATCCGTTTTTCCATCACAGGAAAGCCTGATTTTCTCTTTGGTGACCTCTCCCACATGAACGGTATGAAGCAGCTCATCCGGAACCGGAACGGAATAATCTTTCGCATAATCTTCCTCTGTCAGAATACGTCCGTCCTTCATGACATCAAGCGGTCTGACCTGCTCTAAATCATCTAAAAATACGATGTCTGCACGGTAACCCGCACCGATCGCACCATAATTTTTCAATCCATAAAACTCTGCCGCCTGATAACTTCCCATCTTATAGGCTTTTGCAACCGGCACGCCAAGTGCAATCGCCTTGCGGATGCAGGTACTGATATGTCCCTCTTTGCGGATCTCCTCCACATGCTTGTCATCCGTACAGAAAGCACAGCGGTCTAAGCATACACCTGCATCTAACATTGTTTTGATCAGTGTCTCTAAATTCTTTGCACCACTTCCCTCGCGCACATAGATATGCAGTCCGGCACGGAGTTTATCGAGCACTTCCTCAGCGGTAGAACACTCATGATCGTTTTCCACACCGGCAAGACGGTATGCCTGCACTTCTTTTCCTCGGATTCCAGGCGCATGCCCATCAATATGTTTCTTGGCAAACAGCTCTAACTTGTCTGCCATTCTCTTTTCACCCTCACAGCACTCCATAAAACGCATGGTCTCACCGAGTCCAAGTACTCTTGCATTATCCACATATTTCATCATGTCAGAGGCAAGAAATTCACCACAGCCGTTTGTCTCCACATCCGTTGCAGGAACTGCGGAAGGCACCATAAAAAATACGTTTACCAGAAGTTTTGCAGCACATTTTAAGAAATAGTCCATTCCTTTTGTTCCGCTGACATTCACGATCTCGTGCGGATCGGCAATGATCGTCGTTGTTCCCGCCTTCGCAAGGACTTTGGCAAGTTCTCCCGGTGCTGCCATACAGGATTCAATATGCATATGCGCATCGATAAAGCCCGGCACCAGATATTTCCCGGTACAGTCGATTTCTTCTTTTCCCTCGTATTCACCTACGCCTACGATCGTGTCCCCGCAGATCGCAACATCCGCTTTTAACACTTCCTCCGTAAAGACATTCAGCACATTTCCGTTTTTCAATACGAGATCTGCTTTTTCACGTCCATTTGCACAATCTAACTTTCTTTTTCTCTCTAACATACGCTTCCTCTTTTCGTTATATATTTATTATGAAAATAACTTTTTAAAGAAATCTCCCACAGAAGAAATGATCGATTTAAAAAATCCACCGACAGCCGCTGCTATACCGCTATTTGCACAATCTAACTTTCTTTTTCTCTCTAACATACGCTTCCTCTTTTCGTTATATATTTATTATGAAAATAACT